>OHTA01001540.1_pt1 | contig 11481 bp, 13 predicted proteins | sample 1578851 | NCBI WGS metagenome assembly OHTA01 (sample SAMEA3879578, study PRJEB24766) | human gut metagenome | biome: human-associated habitat; feature: feces | place: USA | collected 1985/1987 | reverse complement strand
AAAAGCAGGACAATTCCGTTGTTGATACCGACTTCATCACTTTTGCGAGTGCGTCGGGTGTGAACACATTTTTTGACGGCGGAGCAATTATTTCCGACAAAACTTCCGTTGTCTGCATTGGTGAAATTACCGCCGAGGCACTTGAAAGTCACGGCGTAAATTCGTTCAGGATTGCAAAAACGAAGGACACAGACGGAATTTTGAAAACTATAATCAAGGAAGTAACTTTGAAAGAAGGATAAATATATGAGAAGATTCAGAAGATTAAGAGCAGGTGAGCAGATTCGCAGTCTTGTTCGTGAAACAAGAATTGACAAGGGCGATTTGATTTACCCGATTTTCATTGCAGAAGGTGAAAATATTAAAAAGCCTGTTGATTCAATGCCGAATGTCTACCAGTATTCGCTTGACAGAGCAGACGAGATTCTTAAAGAAATTGAAAACAGCGGCATTGCAGGACTTCTTATTTTCGGAATTCCAAAGCACAAAGACGAGCTTGCAACATCAGCCTATGACGATAACGGTGTAACTCAGAACGCAATCAGATACATAAAGAAAAATTATCCGTCACTCCTTATTATTGCCGATGTCTGCCTTTGTGAATACACAAGTCACGGCCATTGCGGTGTTGTTTGCGGTCACGAAATTCTCAATGACGAAACACTTCCGCTCCTCTCTAAAATGGCTGTCAGCCTTGCAAAAGCAGGTGCGGATATCATCGCTCCGTCGGATATGATGGACGGTAGAGTGTCTGCAATCAGAAACGCACTTGACGAAAACGGACTTATCAACACTCCGATTATGTCATACAGTGCAAAATTTGCCTCAGGCTACTATTCACCGTTCCGTGACGCCGCAGAATCTGCCCCCGAATTTGGCGACAGAAAAAGCTATCAGATGGATTACGCAAACGGCAAAGAGGCTCTGCGTGAAATTGCAGACGATATTGACGAGGGTGCGGATATGGTTATGGTCAAGCCTGCACTTGCATATCTCGATATCGTAAAAGCCGCAAGCGAACGCTTTGACCTTCCGCTTGTTGCCTATAATGTAAGCGGTGAATATGCAATGGTCAAGGCGGCTGCCGAAAAAGGCTGGATTGACGAAAAGAAAATTGTGTGCGAAAATATGATTGCAATCAAGAGGGCGGGTGCGGATATCATCATCACATACCACGCACTTGATGTTGCAAAATGGATTGACGAATTTTACAAATAGGGAAGTGCTTTTATGAATACAACTCAAAGCGAAAAGCTATACGCACAGGCGCTTGACTTTATGCCCGGCGGTGTGAACAGTCCTGTCCGTGCGTGTCGTTCGGTCGGAAGAACTCCGCTTTTTATCGACCGTGCAGAGGGTTCTAAAATTTATGATGTTGACGGAAACGAGTTTATCGACTATATCTGCTCCTGGGGACCGAATATCCTCGGTCACAAACAGCCCGATGTTATCAAGGCCGTGACTTCTGCCTGTCAGAACGGACTTACATTCGGTGCGTGCCACAGCGGAGAAATTGAACTTGCCGAGCTTATCCGCAAAAATATGCCGTCAATTGAAATGCTCCGACTTGTAAATTCAGGCACAGAGGCGGTTATGAGCGCAATCCGTGCCGCAAGAGGCTTTACAAAAAGGGATAAAATTGTAAAATTCGAGGGCTGTTACCACGGCCATTCCGACGGCTTGCTTGTAAAGGGCGGTTCGGGACTTCTGACAAACTCAATTCCGAACAGCGCAGGTGTGCCGAAAGGCTACACAGACACAACTCTCCTTGCAAAGTATAACGATGAAGAATCCGTACAACAGCTTTTTGATAACTGCGGTGATGAAATTGCCTGTGTAATCGTTGAGCCTTGTGCCGCAAATATGGGTGTTGTTCCGCCCAAAAAAGGATTTTTAAAATTCTTGCGTGAAATCACTGAAAAGCACGGCTCACTTCTTATTTTTGATGAAGTAATCACAGGATTCAGACTTTCACTCGGCGGTGCTCAAAAGCTTTACGGAGTAAAACCCGACCTTACAACCCTCGGAAAAATTGTCGGCGGCGGAATGCCGCTTGCGGTTTACGGAGGACGAAAAGAGATTATGGAGTGTGTTGCTCCTCTCGGTTCTGTTTATCAGGCAGGCACACTTTCGGGAAATCCGGTAGCGGTAAGTGCAGGCATTGCAACGCTTAAAATTCTTGAAAAAAATAAAGATTTGATATATCCCGAGCTTGAACGCAAGTCTGCAAAGATTGAAAATGCAATGAAGAACGCAGGACTTAATGTGAACCGTGTGGGTTCGATTATGACGGCATTTTTTACCGACAAAAAGGTTGTTGACTATGACACGGCAACCACAGCCGACACAAAGAGATATGCCGAGTATTACAATCATCTGCTTGAAAACGGAATCTATGCCGCACCGTCACAGTTTGAGGCGATGTTTGTTTCATTTGCGCACACGGAAGATGACATTGAAAAAACCTGTCAGGTTATTGAAAGCTTTAAATAAAATCCGATAAAAACAAGAAAAGCCACCGACATAAAAATCGGTGGCTTTTTGTTTGTAATCTATCAGATGTAGTACATCGGAATGTTGTGTTCAATTTCATTGTTTTTGATATACTCATCGCAAAGCTGTGCAAGTGTAATGCTTTCGGCATATTCCTGAAGATATGACGACATCTTCGACCAAAGACTGTTGTCGATAAGTCTTATCATAACATCATCATCGCCCCGAGTGTTAAAATAAACATTGCTCAGAACATTTGCGTCAAGTGCGTTTATGATATCCTTGAATGTAATCTCTTTAAGGTTTTTTGCAATAACATAACCGCCGTTTGAACCCTTCTGACCTCGCACAAGTCCTGCCGAGCTGAGTGACGAGAGAATCTGTTCAAGATATTTTTTAGATATATTTTGCCGTTTGGCAATTTCGGGAGTTGTTACCGCATTGCCGTTTAGTGAGTGTGACGCAATGTCAATAACAGCGATGATTCCGAATTCCACCTTTGTTGAAATCTTCAATTTTAGCATCTCCTTTCCGTGCGTTTTGTTTGCTGAAAGAGTATATAATAATGGTAACAGTTTTTAATTTAAAAATCAATACCTACTAAACAAATATGCATTGTAGGAAATAATGGAATTACGGCAAATTTTAAAGAAAAATTGTGCAAGAGGTAAAATCTTATTAAACCTATTGAAATACTATGATTAATGGAGTATAATCTACCTATATCAATCGAAGCCGTCAGACAAATTCTTACGACGGTCTTACACAAAAGGGTTGGTTGTATGAAATTAAGGGGTTGGTGATATTATGGAGTTTAACACCGCATTACTTCACAAGGGGTTTAACGGTGAAAAGGTTTTTGGCTCAACCTTAACTCCCGTTTATCAGGTCAGTGCATTTTCGCACAGCTCTGCCGAACAGCTTGAAAAGGTGTTCAACAACAGAGCTCCCGGCTACGCCTACTCTCGAATAGGCAATCCCACGGTAACATCTTTTGAGAACAGAATTGCTTCCATTGAAAACGGTGTCGGTGCGGTTGCGTGTTCGTCAGGTATGGCAGCCGTTACGATGGCACTCCTGAACATTCTTGAATCAGGTGACGAAGTAATCGCAAGCGCAGGCCTTTTTGGCGGAACAATTGATTTGTTTGGAGATCTTGAGCCTTTCGGAATTGTTACACGATATGTCAACAAGGTGACAGCCGAGGAGATTGAACCGCTCATAAACGAAAAAACAAAAGCAGTCTTTGCCGAGCTTATCGGCAATCCCGGACTTGAAATTGCCGATCTTGATGCTGTATCAGAGCTTGTTCATTCACACGGTGTTCCGCTCATTATCGACAGCACAACGGCAACTCCGTATCTTATTCAGCCGTTTGAACACGGTGCGGACATCGTTGTTCATTCCTCGTCAAAGTACATTAACGGCGGCGGAAATTCAATCAGCGGAATAATTGTTGACAGCGGAAATTTTGAATGGAATACGGAAAGATACAAAGGTCTTGCAGAGTACAAAAAATTCGGTCGGCTTGCATATGTTGCAAAGCTGAGAAACGGTATCTGGCGAAACATAGGCTGTTGCCTTGCACCGTTTAATGCTTTTATGAACTCTGTCGGACTTGAAACACTCGGACTTCGTATGGAGCGTCTTTGTTACAACGCTCTTGAGCTTGCAAAGTTTTTTGAAACACAAAACGGAATCAAAGTTAACTATCCCGCTCTTGAAGCTTCTCCATATTACAGCCTTTGTCAAAAGCTGTTGAAGGGAAAAGGCGGTGCAATCCTCACAATCAGGGCAGGAAGTAAAGAAAGAGCGTTTAAGCTTATCAACAATTTGAAGTATGCAACAAATGCAACAAATATAGGCGACACAAGAACACTTGTAATTCATCCGTCAAGCACAATTTACGCTCACGGAACAGAAGAACAAAAAAGAAACGCAGGCGTGTTTGAGGATACAATAAGAATCAGCGTCGGCATTGAGAATATTGAGGATTTAAAGTCTGACTTCAAACAGGCTGTAGACAGTATAAATGTGAATGAATCGGAGGAGTAAGAGAAATGGCAGTTGATTATGCTACGCTTAAAAAGGGCGGCTTTATGCGTCAAAAACAGAAAAATAATTTTTCGCTCAGGCTCAGAGTTGTAGGCGGCAACCTCACAGCTAAACAGCTTGCGAAAATTGCCGAGGTTTCGGAAAACTACGGTGACGGTTATGTTCACCTCACATCAAGACAAAGTGTTGAAATTCCTTTTGTAAAGCTTGATGATGTTGAGGCAGTTAAGGACGCACTTGCCGAGGGCGATGTTGAGCCGGGCGTTTGCGGCCCGAGAGTAAGAACAATTACAGCCTGTCAGGGTGAGGCAATCTGTCCCAGCGGTTGTATTGATACATACGCTCTTGCAAAGGAGCTTGACGACAGATATTTTGCAAAGGAACTTCCGCACAAGTTCAAGTTCGGCATAACAGGCTGTCAGAACAACTGCCTTAAAGCCGAGGAAAACGATGTCGGTATCAAGGGCGGAATCAAGGTTTCATGGAAAGAGGACGCTTGTATCGGCTGCGGAGTCTGCGTAAAGGCATGCCGTCAGGGTGCAATCACTCTTGAGGACGGGAAAATTTCCGTTGACAATTCAAAGTGTAACTACTGCGGCAGATGCTTCAAGGCTTGCCCGACAGATGCGTGGGACACAATTCACGGCTACATTGTTTCGTTCGGCGGACTTTTCGGCAACTCAATCAACAAGGGCGAAACAATTATTCCGTTTATCGAAAATAAAGAAAAACTTATGGAAATCTGTGATGCCGCTCTTAACTTCTTTGCAGAAAACGCAAAGCCGAGCGAACGATTTAAGTTTACAATCGACAGAGTAGGCAGAGAAAAATTTGAACAGAGAATTTTGGAGGTTTACAATGGCTGATTTTGTAATTGACGATACAGTAGATATTACCGATGTGGTATGCCCGACAACTTTTGTAAAGGCAAAGGTTGCCCTTGAAGAACTTGACGAAGGTCAGATCCTTTCAATCAAAATGAATGACGGTGAGAATGTTCCGAGAAGTATCAAGGAAGAGGGACACAAAATTCTCAAGCTCATTGACAACGAGGACGGCACATATGACCTGATTGTTGAAAAGGTTGGTGATTAAATGCCGCAGAGAGTAAGCAAAGACAATTTTCAGAGCGAAGTTCTTTCAGCCGATACACTCGTGCTTGCGGATTTTTATTCCGACAGCTGTATCCCGTGCAAAAGACTTTCACCCGTACTCTTTGAACTTGAAAAAGAGTATGAGGGCAAGCTGAAAATTGCAAAGATAAATGTTAATTTTGATTCCGAGCTTGCGTCGGAATATGAAGTACAGGCTGCCCCCACACTCGTTTTTTTCAAAAACGGTGAAGAGAAAGAAAGGCTCAGAGGTGCGGTCAAAAAATCAGAAATAATCGAAGTGACAGAAAAACTTATTAAGGAGTAATCGTTATGACAATCACAGTTGCAGGAAACAAAAAGGAAGTTGCAGACAATCTTACGGTAGCACAGCTCATTATTGACGAGAATGTTGAAACACCCGAGTATGTAACCGTTACAATCAATGACGAATTTGTTAAGAGCGGTACATTTGAAGAAACAACCTTAAAGGACGGCGATGTTGTAGAGTTTCTTTACTTTATGGGAGGCGGTCAGTAATGGCATTTTCAAACGAACAGCTTGAAAGATATTCAAGACACATTATTCTTAAAGAGGTCGGCGCAAAGGGACAGAAAAAGCTCCTTAATGCAAAGGTTCTCATTATCGGTGCAGGCGGACTCGGCGCTCCTGCCGCAATGTATCTTGCCGCCGCAGGTGTGGGCACAATCGGCATTGCAGATGCAGACGAGGTTGACCTCTCAAATCTTCAAAGACAGATTATCCACTCAACACAGGATATCGGCAAGCCGAAGGTTGAGTCGGCGAAGGAAACAATGGAGGCTATCAACCCCGATGTTACCGTAAAGACATACCACACATTTGTTACAAGCGAAAACATACTTGACCTTGTAAAGGAGTATGACTTCATCATTGACGGTACGGATAACTTTCCGGCAAAGTTTCTTATCAACGATGCCTGTGTAATGGCTAAAAAGCCTTTCTCACACGCCGGAATCATCAGATTTAAAGGTCAGCTTATGACCTATGTGCCGGGTGAAGGTCCTTGTTACCGTTGTGTATTCAAGAACCCTCCGCCAAAGGACGCAGTTCCAACCTGTAAGCAGGCAGGTGTTATCGGTGCAATGGGCGGTGTAATCGGCAGCCTACAGGCAATGGAAGCAATCAAGTACATCATCGGTCAGGGCGAGTTGCTCACGGGCTATCTTCTTACATATGACGCACTCAAAATGGAATTTCGCAAGGTAAAACTTTCGAGTGACACACACAATTGTGCAGTCTGCGGTGACCACCCGACAATCACAGAGCTTATCGACTACGAACAGGCAGAATGTGACGGTGTTCATTTATGATAAAACTTACAAAAAGCGACTTTGAAAAAATACTTGCTCACGCTGTAAAGGAGCTTCCCGATGAGGCTTGCGGTCTTATTGCAGGAACGGTTGAGGGCGGTGACAAGGAGATTAAAAAGGTTTATCTCCTTACAAACATTGACCATTCAAACGAACATTTTTCGCTTGATTCAAAGGAACAGCTTGAGGCAATCAAAGATATGAGAAAGAACGGATTTGTTCCTCTCGGCAACTGGCATTCACATCCCGAATCGCCGTCAAGACCGTCTGAAGAGGACAAAAGACTTGCCTTTGACAGCAAGGCAAGCTATATGATTCTTTCGCTTATGGACAGAGAAAACCCCGTTCTCAATTCATTCAAAATTACGGGAGATACAGCAGAAAAGGAAAAACTTGTTATAGAGTAAAGGAGGGAGATTATGTACGACATCGTGATTATCGGCAGCGGTCCCGCAGGACTTTCAGCCGCAATTTATGCACAGCGTGAAAATCTTAAAGCGGTTGTGGTTGAAAAAGAATTTATGGGTACGGGACAGATTGCCGAGAGCGAGAGAGTAGATAATTACCCCGGACTTTACGGTGAAACAGGCTTTGACCTCGGAGAAAAGTTCAGAACTCACGCCGAAAAACTCGGTGCTGAATTTGTTGAGGGAGAGGTTACCGAGGTTGAAAGAGTTAACGGTAACTTCTCCGTAAACATTGACGGTGGTGAAAGTCTTGAAACAAAAACCATAATCTATGCGGCAGGAACACAGCGCAGAAAGCTTGGTGTAAAAGGCGAAAAGGAATTTTCGGGTAACGGAGTTTCTTATTGTGCGGTGTGTGATGCGGCTTTCTATAAGGATAAAATTACCGTGGTAACAGGCGGCGGTGACACTGCTTTTGGTGACGCACTTTTGCTTTCAAGATTCTGCAAAAAGGTTTATCTCGTTCACAGAAGGGATTCCTTCAGAGCAGGCAGAGCCTTGCAGAACAGGGTGTTTGCCACGGAAAATATTGAAGCTCTTACAAATGCAACGGTATCTGAAATTAACGGAGATACAAAGGTGACTTCGGTCACACTTTTACAAAACGGAGAAGAAAAACAGCTTGATTGCAACGGTGTTTTCGTTGCAGTCGGAAGTGTTCCCGATACAAAACCTCTTGCAAATCTTGTCAAAACCGACAAGTACGGTTACATTATTGCCGATGAAAGCGGAAAAACCTTTGCAGACGGTATTTTTGCAGGCGGTGACATCAGAACAAAAGCACTTCGTCAGGTCGTTACAGCCGTGTCGGACGGTGCAAACTGTGTGATTTCGGCAGAAAAATATCTTGACGAAAAACAATAACGGCAAGGGAGTGAAATCCTATGAAAACAGAAAAAATAAGCACCGATGTCCTCATTATAGGCGGCGGAACGGCAGGCTGTTATGCGGCTCTGACTATTTCCGAAAATTCGGACAAAAAGGTTCTTATCTGTGAAAAAGCACACATCAAAAGAAGCGGTTGTCTTGCCGCAGGTGTAAACGCTCTTAACGCATACATTGTTGAGGGCAGAAAACCGCAGGACTATGTTGACTACGCTAAAAAGGACGCTGACGGGATTGTCAGAGAGGATTTGCTCCTTACCATGTCCGAAAAGCTCAATGAAGTAACCGACAGGCTTGAAAAACTCGGTCTTGTAATTTTAAAGGACAAGAACGGAAAGTATGTTACACGAGGCAACCGAAACCTTAAAATCAACGGTGAAAACATAAAGCCGATTCTTGCGGACGCAGTCGAAAAGGCAAAGAATGTAACCGTTCTCAACCGTGTTAATATTTTTGATTACTCGGTAAAGGACAACAAAATCAACGGTGCATTCGGATTCGGCATTGAAAACGGAATTTTCTACACAATCGAAGCAAAGGCTGTCATAATTGCCACAGGCGGTGCGGCAGGACTTTACAAGCCGAACAATCCCGGATTTTCCCGCCATAAGATGTGGTATCCGCCCTTTAATACAGGTGCAGGCTACGCAATGGGAATCAGAGCCGGTGCAGAGATGACAACCTTTGAAATGCGTTTTATCGCACTCAGATGCAAGGACACAATCGCTCCCACGGGAACTCTTGCACAGGGTGTAGGTGCAAAGCAGATTAATTCACTCGGCGAGGTTTATGAAACAAAGTACGGACTTACAACTTCCGAAAGAGTTTACGGTACGGTAAATGAAAATCAGGAGGGCAGAGGTCCCTGTTACCTCAGAACAGAGGGAATCACATCCGAGCAGGACGAATCACTTTTAAAAGCCTATCTCAATATGGCGCCTTCGCAGACAATCAAGTGGATTGAAAGCGGAAGAAATCCTTCACGGCAGAATGTTGAAATTGAGGGAACAGAGCCGTATATCGTAGGCGGTCACACGGCAAGCGGTTACTGGGTTGACACAGACCGTGCAACCACAATTGAAGGACTTTTTGCAGGCGGTGATGTTGCAGGCGGTTGTCCGCAGAAGTATGTTACGGGCGCTCTTGCAGAGGGTGAAATTGCAGGACTTTCGGCAGTTAAGTATATTGACAGCAAAGAAAGCTTTGAGAAAATCAGCGATGAAGATACAAATTATCACCTCAGGGAAACCGAGAAATATCTCACAGACCGCCATTCACTCTACACCACGGAACAGCTTGAAGAGGCAATGCAGACGGTTATGGACAGCTACGCAGGCGGTATAAAAACAAACTACCGTTTCAACGAAAAACAGCTTGACATTGCCGACTGCAAAATCAGACAGCTTGAAACGCTCACAGATGACCTCTACGCAGAAGATTTTCAGGAGCTTATGTATATCTGCGAGCTTAAAGAAAGGCTTACGGTCTGCAAAAGCGTAATTGCTCACCTCAGAGCGAGAAAGGAAACACGCTGGCACAGCTTTGCCGAAAACCTTGACTATCCCGAAAAGGACGACAGGAACTTTAACAAGTATGTTAATTCCCGTCTTGAAAACGGCGAGATAAAAATTATTATTCGTGACCTTGTAACGGGAGGTGAAAAGTATGAGCATAGTAATTGACAAGTCCAAGTGCATAGGCTGCAAAAGGTGTCGCAATGTCTGCCCCGGAAGTCTTATCAAGACCGACGAAAACGGCAAAGCGTACATCAAATATCCCAAGGATTGCTGGGGCTGCACCTCCTGCATAAAAGAATGTCCCGCATATGCAATCAGCTTTTTCCTCGGTTCAGATATTGGCGGTATGGGCAGTAAGGTTCACACCGAAAAGAACGGAGATATCCTCTCGTGGTTAATTGAAAAACCGCATGGCGAGGTCATTAAGATTGATATAAATCAAAAAGAATCAAACAAATACTAAGGAAACACTTTGTAAGTATTTCCGTGAAAAGGAGATAAGGTATGAGTCAGCTTTCACATTTAGATGAGCTTGAAGCAGAAGCTATATACATAATCAGAGAAGTTGCGGCAGAGTGCGAAAAGCCTGTTATGCTCTACTCAATAGGCAAGGACAGCTCGGTTATGCTCCACCTTGCAATGAAGGCGTTTTATCCCGAAAAACCGCCGTTCCCGTTCCTCCACATTGACACAACATGGAAGTTCAGGGATATGATAAAATTCCGTGATGACACAGCAAAAAAGCTCGGAATTGAAATGCTCGTTTACACCAATGAAGAAGGTGTTAAAAAAGGAATCAACCCGTTTGATCACGGTGCGGCTTACACAGATATTATGAAAACACAGGCTCTCAAACAGGCACTCAACAAATACGGCTTTACTGCGGCATTCGGCGGCGGCAGACGAGATGAGGAAAAGTCAAGAGCCAAGGAAAGAATTTTCTCTTTCAGAAATAAAGCACAGGCATGGGATCCTAAGAACCAGCGCCCCGAGATGTGGAAGCTTTACAACACAAAAATCAATAAGGGCGAAAGCATTCGTGTGTTCCCAATTTCCAACTGGACAGAAAAGGACATCTGGCAGTATATCAAACGGGAAAACATCGACATTGTGCCGCTGTATTTCGCAGCCGAAAGACCGGTGGTTTACCGGGACGGCAATATCATCATGGTGGATGACGATCGTCTGCCGCTGAATCCGGGCGAAAAGCCGGAGTATAAGTCCATTCGTTTCCGTACCCTGGGCTGCTATCCGCTGACCGGCGGTATTGAATCAACGGCTACCACACTGGATGAGATCATTGACGAGACACTGAGTTCTGTCTCCTCGGAGCGTACCTCCAGAGTTATCGACAATGAGGCAGCCGGCAGCATGGAACGCAGAAAGCGGGAGGGATACTTCTAATGAAAGGTTTATTGAAATTTATTACCTGCGGCAGCGTAGACGACGGAAAGTCCACACTGATCGGACACATTCTATATGATGCAAAGCTGCTGTACGCAGACCAGGAAAAGACCCTGGAACTGGACAGCAAGGTGGGCAGCCGCAGCGGTGCGATCGACTATTCTCTGCTTTTGGATGGTTTGATGGCAGAGCGGGAACAGGGTATCACCATTGACGT
>OHTA01001538.1_pt1 | contig 11483 bp, 8 predicted proteins | sample 1578851 | NCBI WGS metagenome assembly OHTA01 (sample SAMEA3879578, study PRJEB24766) | human gut metagenome | biome: human-associated habitat; feature: feces | place: USA | collected 1985/1987 | reverse complement strand
ACGCATATCGCTGGCCTGCACGACTTGTATCGCACAAGCCCTTTGCAGCCGAGAGTTATTCTATCACACCTTCGTGCATTTGGCAAGTGTTTTTTAGAAAAAAGAACGAATTTTCTTTTTTATTTTCTCCGTTTTGTCAAAGAGCGCATTTTCTGTGCAAGATGCACAATCCGCAGGCTTTTCTGCCGGTGGAAAACTTTGCTGCGCCCGCTGCGCAGTGCTTAGTATGGACCGTTCTGCCGCTTTTATACATATATAATAAAAGGCAGGGCCGGAGCACTACCGTCCTCGCCCTCTCAGTCAAAGCCTGTCGGCTTTGCCAGCTCTCCCAAAGGGAGAGGTGGATGCGAACGTAGTGAGCAGACGGAGAGGGCGAGGTTGCTTCCCTGCCGCGCGGCCGTTTCCGAAGGAAACAAGCGTCGGCAAGCTGCCGCTTCCCTCTACGACCCCTTCCCGTGAAAAAGCAAACCGGCAAAGCCCGCTGGCTTTGCCGGTTTGCAAACATTAAAAATAGTTTTTCCGCTGATATTGCAACGGCGACGACTGCGGCCTGCGGCCGAAGCAGGGAGGAGCTGTTGGGGCCGTGGCCAGCAGGATGCAAGGCCCGCTCAAGGGCCGTAGCAGACGCTGGGGGCCACAACTCGTCCAGAGCGAAGCGGAGACAATTTCAAATCGTCACTTCTTCTTCAGCTGTTCTGCCAGCCCATCCCGGGGCGTGATGTAGACGGTGGTGTACACCTCGTACAGCACCATGCCGGGCTTGGCACCGCTGGCTTTCCAGATGTTCTTCACCTCAGTGGTGTCCACCGCCACCTTGGCGCCGGTGCCTGCCTTGTAGGTGCTGGAGTAGATGACCGCCAGCTCCGCAGCTTCCTGCTTGGTGGTGTCCGGGATCTCCTCGCCCCGGCTCATGACCACAACGTGGCTGCCGGGGGCCTTCTGCACATGGAACCACAGGTCTTTGCCCCGGGCAGTGTGGAGGGTGAGCTTGTCGTTCTGGGCGTTGTTGCGGCCCACCAATATCTCAAAGCCATCGGTGGAAGTGAATCGCAGGAAATCTGCAGGCTTCTGGCGCTTATCCCGCTGCTTGTAGTATTTCAGGTAGCCCTGACTCTTCAGCTCTGCCCGGATCTCGTTGAGGGCCGCTTCGCCGGAAGCGGACTCCACCTCGTAGAGCACCGTTTCCAGATAGGCGATCTCCTTTTCACCCTCTGCCAGCAGATCTACCAGCATCCGGGCGGCGGTCTGCTTCTTTTTATAGTTCTTGAAGAAGTTCTGGGCGTTCTGGCTGGGGGTGAAGCGCAGGTCCAGCGGGATGGTCACCTCTTTGCCCTCGTCGTACCAGTTGGGCACCGTGATGCTCTTCATGCCCTTCTGGGCCAGATAGAGGTTGGCCGAAAGCAGCTCTCCGTACAGCCGCAGCTTTTCGCTCTTGCCGCTGGCGGCCAGCTCTTCCTGACGGGCGGCCTGCTTGCGGACGGCGCGCTCGTACATATTGTGCACCGCCTTGTGCAGCTCCTTGCTTTTGGTGCGCAGGCGCTCGGTACGATCCTTCTCGGCGTAGTAGCCCTCCAGCATGGCGTTGAAGGACGGCCACTCCTTTATCCTGTACTTCTCACCGTACTGCTGCGGGCGGAAGAAGGTATACTCGATGGGCTTTCCGCTGGGGTCGGTGATGCTGCACGGACAGCCGCCGTTCTCGTGGATCTCCTTCAGTTCATCGATGGAGGCCATCAGGCGGCGCTTCTGCTCCCCGGTCAGCTCATTGGCGATCAGGTGCTCCCCGTCGAAGGCGCGCCATGCGGCTTCCCGGCAGACCACCGGGCCCACGCCAGCCACGGTCTTGTTCAGGGCATCCGCTACCGGCAGGTCCCGCTCACAGGCAGCCGATACGATGGACGCCGCGCTCACCAGCAGAAAATCCGGACGGGCGGGCTTGGGGGGCGTGGTGTAGGGCAGGCCCGGCAGCAGCTGGCGCACATCGCTGTCCTCAAAATCCACCCGCTTGAGTGCATCGATGATTTTACCGTTCTGCACCAGCACCAGATTGGAGTAGCGGCCCATCAGCTCGGCACACAGGGTGTTGCGCACAAGGTCGCCCATCTCGTTGGTGCACTGAAAATCAAAGTAGACGATGCGGTCTCCCGGCTCCATGTGCACATCCAGCAGCCTGCCGCCGGTCAGGTGCTTGCGCATCAGCATGCAGAAGGAGGGCGGCGTCTCCGGGTTTTCAAAGCTTTCTTCGGTCAGGCACACCCGGGCGGAACCGCTGCGGGCCGAAAGCAGCAGTGCATAGGTATCGGTGCGGGTGCGCAGGGTGAGCACCAGCTCATCGCGGGTGGGTTCAAATAGTTTTGCGATCTTAGCGTCGGTCAGCGTCGCTTTGAGCTCTGCTGCCGTAAGGACCAGTGTCGCGGCATCCAATGCCATAGTGTTTACCTCGTTTAACGATTTTAAATGGCCGCCGCGTTCGCTTTGGTCATAATCAGCGGAATTTTTATTTGTATTTGTAATTCGGCCAAGCCTGCGGGCTTTGCCGAATTACTCTTTCACAGAAGGGGCCGCAGCGGCAATCTTCATCTCAGCCGGAAAATCGCTGCAAGAAAAAGCAGCGGCTTTTCCTCACAAATACGTATACGGGTCCCGGTTTTCGGTGCTCACCAGCACGTCCAGCTCCGGCAGGGCGACACGCAGCTTTTCCGCCACAGCGGCGGTCACCGGGAATTCGGTGGCGTAGTGGCCCGCAGCAATGAGCGAAAGCCCCAGCCGCTTTGCGTCGATGGCATGGTGATGGTTGGCTTCGCCGGTCAGCAGGCAGTCGGCCCCCATGGCGAGGGCATCGGCAAACAGGCTCCCGCCTGCGCCGCTGATGACCGCCAGCCGCTTCACCGGCCGGCCGGCATCCGCAAATTTCACCTGTACCGCCGGGCCGACGGCGGGTGCGTTGCAGCGCACAGCAAGCTCCTGCTGCGCCTTGCGGGCAAGCTCCGGAACCGTGATCTCCTCAATAGCACCCACGCGGCCGCAGCCCTCGGCAAAGGCTTCCATGTCCTTCATGTCGAAAATGCCCGCAAGCACCTCGTTCACGCCGCCCTCTGCAGCGTCCAGATTGGTGTGCATACAGACGGCAGAAATGCCCGCCCGCACCAGCTGGAACGGCACATCCTGCGGGCCGAGCCTTTTGAGCGGGTCAAAAATGACCGGGTGGTGGGACACGATCATCTCACACTGCTTTGCGGCGGCTTCCTCCACCACCTCAGGGGTGATGTCCAGCGCCGTCAGCACCCGGTGCACCGCGCCGCCGCAGTCCACCAGCAGGCCGGGATTGTCCCAGCTTTCGGCCAGTTCCAGCGGCGCGATGGCCTGCATTGCTTCGTATACCTGATTAACTGTTATCATATCTTCACCATCCTCGCCCTCTCCGTCATTGCTTACGCAATGCCACCTCTCCCATGGTGAGAGGCCTTGGCATTCCATGCAGCGTCCATCATTTTGCCAAAGGCTCTCCCTTTGGGAGAGCTGGACGCGAAGCGGCCTGAGAGGGCAAGCCAGCTAATAAACTATCGATTTCCTGCGCCAGTGCGCTGCCATCCGGTACGCCAAGGCGCATCCGGGGCAGCTTTGCCTTCTGCCAGTCGGCGTAGCCTTTTCCCTCGGGCCAGACGCCTGTGCCGCCGAATAGACATTCCGCAAAGGTGGGCGCATACACCTTGCCAGTATACTCTGCAGCCATCACCGCATACCAGCGGCCCGCCGCCTGCACCGGGCGGTCTGCCACAAAGCGGAAGCCGTGCTCCCACAGCCAGCGGCGCAGCGCGTCGTGGCGGGTGGCCGGGATCATGATGATCCGCGGCCCGCGTACAGTGAACACCCACGGTGCCTTCTCCAAAATCTCCCATGTGGTCTGAGCGGAAACGCCCGCCAGCACGATGCTGCCCACCTCATTCTCCGTAAGCACAGAAAGACCGTCGCCAAGCCGAAGCTCAGCGCGGTCTTTACAGCCTGCATGTTCCAGCGTCTGCTCTGCCTTTGCCAGCGGGCCGGGCCGCAGGTCGGCACCGATCACCTTCGGGTACCGGCCCGAAGCTGCCAGCACCGCCGTCAGCTTGCCGTGGTCGCAGCCAATGTCCGCCACCGGCTCTCCCGGCCGCACAAGCTCTGCGGCGGCAGCCAGACGCGCATCCAGTGTGGGCAGCAATTTATGCCTTCTTTGCTGCCAGATGCTCGTTCAGCTTCTCGATCAGCTCATCGCAGTCCACGCCGTGGACAGCACAGGCCTCCTCGATGCTCTCGCCGCGGGATGCGGGGCAGCCCAGACAGTGCATGCCGATCTCCATGAAGTAGGGAGCGGTCGTCTGGTCCATATCCAGGATATCGCCGATGATGGTATCGCGGGTCACCTGCTTTGCGTCGTGGTGTTCTTCCTTTTTGAGCATATTAAAAATATCAAACATGATGTTTTTTCCTTTCTGTTTGGGGGCATTGACAGCAAACCCTGCTGTTCCTCTATAATATACCCCAAACCGGGGCAATTTTGCAAGAGCCTTGCGGAAAATCCGCTTTCCTTAAAACCATCTCCGTCACGCCTGACGGCGAGCCCGTGGGAGAGCAGTTTACTCTTCCGCCCGATAGTCCTTTTCCAGCGAGAAGCCGCGCCCGCTCACCTCCGTTACATGGCTCACGATCATAAAGCAGGTGGGGTCGATGGCATGGGCCAGCTTTTCCAGCTTCGGCAGCTGGCGGTTGCTCACGACGCTCAGCAGCACCTGCTCCGGCTCGTGGCTGTAGCCTCCCTCGCCGTGCAGCACGGTCACACCGCGGTCCAGCTGGGTGAAGATGGCCTCGCGGATATCATCGGCGTGCTGGCTGATGATCTTTACCTCGGTGCGGGTGGTGCCGAAGAGAAGCACCTTGTCCAGCACCACCGTATACACGATCACCATCACGATGCCGTACAGACACTGCTGCAGCGGGCTGAACGCCGCCTGCAGGCAGAGGATGAGCATATCGAACACCAGCATACTGGCCGACACCGGGATGTGGAAATATTTGTTCAGCACCAGCGGAGGAATGTCCATGCCGCCGGTGGATGCGCCTGCCCGGATGGTGATGCCCAGCGAAATGCCCACACCAAAACCCGCAAAGATGGTGTTGAGCACCAGATCATCGGTGAGCACAAAGTCCGCGAACACCCGCTCCCACAGGGCCAGAAACAGGGGGCTCAGAAGGGTGCTGGCAACGGTGGTGACCGCAAAGCGCCGCCCCAGCAGCACCCAACCCACCGCAAGCATGGTCATGTTGATGACGAACAGCACACCGGACACCGGCAGTCCCAATGCACGGTTGATGCCCAGTGCGATGCCGGTGGCACCGCCGGTGATCAGGCCTGACGGCACAAGAAACAGCACCACCGTGAGCGCATACAGTGCATTGCCCACGATGATGGACAGCGAATTGAATGCGATCTGCTGCTCATATGAAAGCTTTATCATCTTTTGTCCCTCATTCTTGAATTTCTTTCTTCTATGATAACGAAAAATTCCGCATTTATCAAGCGTTTCGCCCATAAATGCGGAATATTCCCGGAATAAATTACATTTTGTTGTTTACTGCGCAGAGGTTTCCTGCACCGGTTCCTCGTCCTCCAGCAGACGCAGACCGGCAGTATCCGTTACCGGCAGCGAGAATACGATCGCGCCCGCCTTGGGCCCGGCACCGTCCATGATGGCCTTCATGATGCGGTTCTTTTCCGGTGTACGGGCCACGATGAGCACCAGCTCCTTTTCGTTCACCAGCTCCACGCCAAGGAACTGGGCTGCGCCCTCCATGCCGGTGCCCTTGGCGTGGATCACCGTGCCGCCGCCGGCACCCGCTGCGCGGGCGGCATCCATAATGGCGCCGGTGTGGCCCTGATTGGCGATCACCAGCAGCAGTTCGTAACGGGTATCCTTCAAGCTGCTCTCCTCCTTCAATGTCAGCGGCTGGTGCTGGGTGAGGAACATCAGCGCCCTTCTGCCGCCGATGCTGCTCAGCGGCACCGTGAATGCAATGCCGGTGCCCGGCACGTCGATGCGCATTTTGCGGCGCAGGTCTGTCCGGACGGCCCTCCATGTATCCTCTGTCACCACCGCCAGCAGCACCGCCTTCTCGGTCTTTTCCAGACCCAGCGTGGCCAGAGTCTCCCGCACCGCTGTGCCGCTGCCCACCGTGCGCAGGTTCACATCCACGCCGCGCTGCTCATACAGCTGCAAAAAGGCATCGGTGGAGCGGCGGTCGGTGATGGTCACCATCAAAAACAACGAACTCATGCCGCGCCCTCCTTACAGTTCAATGATATCATCGTCCGCCAGACCGGCAAAGGCAAAGGCCTGTGCGGCGGCATGCTGCGCCTGCCGTGCCTTGCGGGTCTTGAGCTGTGCCACAAGGCCCATCAGCTGCACCGTGATGAGCGGCGTCATGGCGACCATCGCCACCACGCCAAAGGCATCGGTGACGATATTGCCGCCCACGGCCACGCAGGCACCCTGTGCCAGCGGCAGCAGGAAGGTGGCCGTCATGGGGCCGGAAGCCACGCCGCCCGCGTCAAATGCAATGGCGGTGAACAGCTTTGGCACCACAAAGGAGATGCCGATGGCGAACACATAGCCCGGCACGAGGAACCACAGGATGGAAATGCCGGTGAGCACCCGCACCATGGCAAGGCCCACCGAAATGGACACGCCTGCCGAGAGGGCTGTGCCCATGGCCTGCGCCGAGATGGCACCGTCGGTCACCTCTTCCACCTGCCTGTTCAGCACATAGACGGCCGGCTCGGCCTTGACGATAAAGTAACCGATGAGCATTCCGATGGGAATGATGATCCAGCGGAAGCTCTGCCCGGCCAGCACCTGACCCAGATAATTACCGGCAGGCATAAAGCCGACGTTTGCGCCGGTGAGGAACAGAACCAGACCCACATAGGTGTAGGCAAGGCCCACCGCAATGCGGCCCAGAGAGCGGCCGTCCATGTGCAGAGCCACAAATTGAAAAATGCCGAACATCACGATGATGGGCAGCAGAGAACCGGCGATCTCCTTTAAATAAGTAGGCAGACTGACATGGAACAGCTGCCACAGCTCCACCGAGTCGCTCACCTCCGGCAGCACCGGCGGGATATAGGTGCTGTCCGAGGCGCGGAATACGATGCCCAGAATGAGCACAGCCAGAATGGGGCCAATGGAGCACATGGCCACCAGACCAAAGCTGTCGTCCGCCGCGTGGCGGTCGCCGCGGATCGCTGACACACCCACGCCCAGTGCCATGATGAAGGGCACCGTCATGGGGCCAGTGGTCACGCCGCCGGAATCAAAGGCCACAGCAAGGAACTCCCTGGGCACAAAGACCGCCAGAAGAAAGATGATGCTGTAAAACAGCACCAGCAGCCGGGGCAGCGAGATGCCGATGAGCATTCGCAGGAAGGCAAACACCAGAAACAGGCCCACACCCGCCGCCACCGACAGGATAAGGGTCGTGTTGGGGATCGCGGGTACCTGATTTGCCAGCACCTGCAGGTCCGGCTCCGAGATGGTGATGAGAAAGCCCAGCAGGAAGCCGATGCCCAAAATCACCGGCAGCTTCCGGCTTTTGGTGATCACCGCGCCCACGCGCTCGCCCATGGGAGTCATGCTCATCTCCGCGCCCAGTGTGAAGAACATGATGCCCAGCACGATCATGGCTGCGCCCAGCAGAAAGCACAGCAGGATACTGGGTGACACCGGTGCAATGGTAAAGCAGAGCACCAGCACGATGACTGCAATGGGCAGCACTGCCTGCAGCGCTTCCAATAGTTTTTCCCGCAGTTTCGGGAGGGATGCTTTCAGGATAGCGTCCACCGCCTTTCGCTGTTCTTTGTTTCCAGTTTGTACAAATCGGAAACAAGTATATGAATAGTATACAAGGCAAAAGCCGCCCCGTCAACAAACGGAGCGGCAAAGATCGGCAAAGACGCAGAAGCTTTACAGTTTCTTCCGACTTTGTCTTTATTTCGTCAGATCTCCTGCTTTGCCAGCACGTCCGAGGTGGGGGTCTGGAACACCGGGATATCGGCATAGGGATCAGCTGCTTCTTCTGCGGGCAGGCTCTTCATGTAGGCGTCCATGGATTCGGCCACCTTCTTGGCCACAGCCACCGCCTCCACCACGGTGCGGGCGCCCATCACGGCGTCGCCGCCGGCAAACACGCCCTCGCGGGTGGTGCTGCCGTCCTCGCTGACGGTGAGCAGGCCCTTCTGGTTGGTCTCGATGCCGGTGGTGGTCTTGACGAGGTTGCTCTCAGAGCCCTGACTTACCGAGACGATGACGCCGGTGTGGGGGTAGAAGGTCTCGCTGCCCTCCACCTGCGTAAATTTACCATCCTCACCCTTGACGGTATCGCGGCAGATCAGGCCGTTCTCCCGGATCTCCACCGGTGCCTTGCAGAAGCGGAAGCCCACGCCCTCCAGCTTAGCATAGCTCACCTCGTACTCGGAGGCGCTGATGCAGCTCTCGTCACGGCGGGCATAGCAGGTGACGTGGCGGGCACCGTTGCGGATGGCGGTGCGGGCGCAGTCCATGGCAGAGTTGCCCACGCCGATCACGGCAATATCATCGCCCAGACGGAACGCCTTGGAGTTTGCCAGATAGTCGATGCCAAAGGCTACATTGCCCAGCGTCTCGCCCTTGATATGCATGGCGTTTGCCTTCCACAGACCGGCACCGATGAACACGCTCTTGTAGCCGTCGCGGAACAGATCATCGATGGTGATGGTCTTGCCGATGGTGGTATTGGGCCGCACCTTGATGCCCTTCAGCTCCAGATGGCGGTACTGGAAATCGTCCAGCACGCTGTCCGGCAGGCGGTAGTTGGGGATGCCGTAGCGCATGACGCCGCCGATCTTATCACGGGCATCAAAGATGGTCACATCGTAGCCCCAGCGTGCCAGCAGCACCGCAATGGTCAGGCCCGCCGGGCCAGAGCCAACGACTGCCGCCTTCATGCCGTTTTTGGGGGCAGGGCCGGCAGTCATTTTGTTGGCGTAGGTCGTGGAAATGTAGTCTTCAATAATGGAGAAATGCACCGGGTCGTGGCTGGGCATCCGGTTGCGCACACAGTGGCCTTCGCACTGGTTCTCGTGGTTGCACACCAGCGCACAAACGGTGGTCAGCGGGTTATTTTCAAACAGCATCCTGCCGGCTTCGTCCATCTGGTTTGCCTTGAGCAGACGGATGACCTCCGGGATATTGGTGTGGATGGGGCAGCCCTGCTGGCACAGCGGCTTTTTGCAGCCCAGGCAGCGGTTGGCTTCGTCCAGAACGTGAAGTGCCATGAAGTTTCCTCCTTATTGCATGCGGTTTTCTGATTCCGCTCTCATTTGTTGTATCCAACATTGCATTGCTCTAATCATACACCACAAACCGTCCGGACACAAGTGTTTCTGCATAAATTTTTTCGATTATTTTTTGTCAATTCGTCAAAAAGATAATTTTTTGACGATATACTCCCCCCATCGGCCCGGGCACCCGGCGGCACAGTGCGCCAAAATCGCTGGCTGCTGCCTGTGCCGCCGCCATGCGGGCGCAGTCTGCATTTTCTTTTTCCAGCTTTGCCAGCGAATGGCTCACCGGCAGGACCGTATTTTTGAGCATCGGCAGAGCTTCCCGCCGGGCTCCCAGCAGGTGCAGATACGGCGGCAGCGCGGGCACTGTCTCCACCTCATAACCCAGTGCGGCGTCCATGGCAAGACGGCGCATCCGGGCCCGGGGGTAACGCACCGTGGTCAGCGCATCCAGCAGCTGGGGCAGGCCGGTGCAGCTGCGCACGGCGTTTTCCAGCCGGTGGTCCAGCCCCTCGGAAACGCCCCGCACTGCGGCAAAAGGTTCTGGCCGGGCACAGGCCGCCCGCAGCAGAGCCAGCTCACACCGGCCCACAGCGGTGTAGTCGGTATACGTTCCGTCAATTTCCGCTTTTTTATACAGTTTCAGTGCTTTTTCCGGCACATAAGGAGCCAGCGCATCCGCTCCCTGCTCTGCCCAGAGGGCGCGCAGCGCGCTGGCGCTGGCAAACTGTGCGTGGCCGCTTTCATCAAGAGCCTGCCCATGGCCCGCTCCTACGCGGGGCAGCGGCACCGGGGTCATGGGTGCCTCCTGTTCCAGAATGGCCTTGCAGTATTCCACTGCCAGATTGTTGTTGGGCTTATCCAGCAGTGCGGCCAGCGCCGTGCCCGGGCAAAGCGCTTCCACCGCTGCCTGCCGCGCGGCGGCAAAGCTGCGGGCACCGGCGGCCAGCTGCTGTTTCAGCTCGGCACGGTAGGCTGCGCTGCACAGCACCCGGGCAGCTTCCATCAGCAGGGCCGCATCCGGCGTCTCTGCCCCGAACACCAGCGCATCGCACCCGGCAGCGGCAAGGATGCGCACCCCCGCCCGGGCAAAAGCCTCTGCCCCCGCGCAGGCACAGGGTGCAGGCAGGGCAAATATCAGATCTGCCCCGCACTGCAGTGCGGCCTGCACCCGCACCGCTTCCGGCAGCAGCGGCAGGCTCCCGCGCTGGGTCAGCCCGCAGCTCATGGCCACCGCCACATGCTCTGCGCCCAGCGCCTTTGCCTGCGCCAGCTGCCATGCATGGCCGTTGTGAAAGGGGTCGTATTCCGCAATGATGCCTGCAAACTTCATAGAGTTCTCCTTAAAAGGGCCGCTGTGTCCCGAAAAGATTGTTAAATTTATATCGTATTCACAGAAAAAAGCCGGGCTATTCTGCAATAATAGGCAGGATATACAAAAACCTTGTACACAAGTCTTACCGCTTTGCCCGGGTTGCGGCTTGAAAAGCTGCCCACCCTATTATATAATAAACACAGGAATCTGTAAAATTCTGTCCTCACACGTGGGCAGAGCAAAAACATACAGGAGGCAACACAGATGAAAGTTCTGGTTATTAACTGCGGCTCTTCTTCCCTGAAGTATCAGCTGATCGATATGGACGGCGAGAAGGTGCTGTGCAAGGGCCTGTGCGAGCGCATTGGCATGGAAAGCAGCATGATCACCCACGAGGCCAACGGCCACAAGGCCACCACGCCCGCCATCTTCCCCACCCACACCGAGGCATTTGCCGAGGTCGTGAAGAAGATGACCACCGGCGAAGGCAAGTGCATTAACGACGTCAGCGAGATCGATGCCATCGGTCACCGTGTCGTGCACGGCGGCGAGAAGTTCAAGGAGAGCTGCCTGATCACCGACGAGGTCATCGAGACCATCCGCGAGCTGAGCCCTCTGGCTCCCCTGCACAACCCCGCCGGCATTCTGGGCATCGAGGCCGCACGCAAGGTGTTCGGCAACATCCCCATGGTGGCTGTGTTCGATACCGCTTTCCACAGCACCATGCCTCCGAAGGCTTATATGTACGCCATTCCGTATGAGTACTACGAGAAGTACGGCGTGCGTCGCTACGGCTTCCACGGCACCAGCCACAAG
>OHTA01001537.1_pt1 | contig 11499 bp, 11 predicted proteins | sample 1578851 | NCBI WGS metagenome assembly OHTA01 (sample SAMEA3879578, study PRJEB24766) | human gut metagenome | biome: human-associated habitat; feature: feces | place: USA | collected 1985/1987 | reverse complement strand
TGGATGTCCACGCCCCACTCCACGGGGAACTGGAACTTCTTGTTGTTCTTCTTCAGGATCTCGATGGCCTCGGTGTAGCTGATGCGGCCAAACTCGCTGTTTGCCACCAGCTCCAGACGCTCGATGAGGCCCTTGTCGATGAACTGGTTGAAGAAGGCCATTTCATCCGGGCAGTTGTCCAGCACGTAGCGGATGACGTACTTGGTCATGGCTTCGGCAGTGTCCATGTAGCCGGACAGGTCGCAGAATGCCATCTCCGGCTCGATCATCCAGAACTCGGCGGCGTGACGGGTGGTGAAGCTCTTCTCGGCGCGGAAGGTGGGGCCGAAGGTGTACACCTTGCCGAATGCCATGGCCATGGCCTCGGCTTCCAGCTGGCCGGAAACGGTCAGATTGACCGGCTTCTCGAAGAAGTCCTGGGTGTAATCCACAGTGCCGTCCTCGTTCTTGGGCACATTCTCCAGATCCAGCGTGGTGACGCGGAACATTTCACCGGCACCCTCACAGTCGGAGGCGGTCAGCAGCGGAGAGTGTGCATAGACGAAGCCGTTCTCCTGAAAGAACTTGTGGATCGCATAAGCGGCGGTGCTGCGCACCCGGAATGCAGCGTTGAAGGTGTTGGTGCGGGGGCGCAGGGTGGGCATGGTGCGCAGATACTCCATGCTCATCTTCTTTTTCTGCAGCGGGTACTCGTCGGCGGGGCAGTCGCCCAGAATTTCCACGCTGTCGGCGTTCAGCTCGAAGGGCTGCTTTGCCTGCGGGGTCAGCACGATGCGGCCCACGACGCGCAGGCTGCTGTACAGGCCGGTGTGGACGACCTCATCGTAGTTTGCCAGCTTGCCGGCTTCCAGCACGACCTGCAGGGTCTTGAAGCAGCCGCCGTCCGACAGGGCGATGAAGCCGATGTTCTTGGAGTCGCGGATGTTCTTTGCCCAGCCGCATACGGTGACGACCGTACCGTCGGCGGGGGTGTTCTTGTACAGCGAAACGATCTCAGTGCGTTCCATAGTTTTTCTCCTTATCGATTTTACAAAAGAGATGGTTTCCGGCTTGCCTGAGAGTTGTCAAGACGCGGGCTGGCACAGGATTTTTGTTGTCAGGCAAAGCTTATTGAGCGCAGGAATACTTGGTGTATTTCAAGCGAGATAAGCAAAGCATGGCGGCAAAAAGACCCGTCAGACAGCGCCGGGGCGGCTCGAAGGTAAGCCCAAAAAAGAAAAGACAGCTTTTTCTCCCTGAAAGTTCAGGGCGAACAAGCTGTCTTGTAATGTCCGCGGTGCCACCTGAATTACCGGAAGTGTCCGGTCGCTCACGCGCTCAAAAAAGCGCTGTCCCCCTAACGCAGGACCTGCGGCGCACCTACTGGCGGCCCATTCCAAAAGGCCGTGTTCAGCTTGCTGCTCCCGGGTGTTCGTTCACGCACCGTCCGCGCACGGCTCCCAGCTCTGCCGCGCTCTCTGTGGCATTGTGATGCGCTACTTTTCCCGCTCATTGCATTTACTTTTTAAAATATAGCACTTTGCCGCCGTTTCGTCAAGCATCCGGGCCAAGCAGCGCCTGCACAAGGCCGTTGGCCGCCAGCTGCCCGGCGTAGAGGGCCTCGTTGAGGTTATTGCCGTGGCCTCCTATCTCGATGAGCAGACTGCCGGTGGTGAGGTCCTGATTATAAAAGCGGTAGCTGAACAGCACCGGCCGGGTGAACCCGGGGTACATCTCCTCCATGCTGCGCTCCCACGCGGCGGCAAAGCGCAGGTTCTGCCGCCAGCCGGGCAGCCGGACGGTGGTGCCGTTATCGCACCCGCAGATGATCATGACCTGCGCGGCCTGCCGCCCGTCCACCGTGCACACCGGGGCATAGCGGGAGCCGCTTTCGGTCTCGATGGCGTCCCGGTGGACGTCCAGCACCACCTTGATGCTGGGGTACCGGGCCAGATACTGCTGCACGACGGCCCGGCTGTTGGCATAGCTGCCGGTGTAGCTGGGGTAGTCGTTCAGAGTCTCGTCGTGCAGGGTGTTGATGCCCGCCGCATTGAGGGTGTCGGCCACCACGCGTCCCACCGCACACATGTTCACGCTGCAGTCGGTGCTGCGGGCACCGTCGCCCGGGGCGAACCACAGCCCTGCCGAAAGACGGTAGTCCTCGGTCGCGTGGGTGTGCATCACCAGCACCTGCGGGTCGGGGCTGTCCGGCTCGATGGCAAAGGGCAGCGGATTCTCGATCTCTGCCGCAATGTCCGCCGCGCTCTGCCGGGTGTTGTTCTTGATGCTGCCCGCCCCGCAGGGAATGTACTTTTCGCCGCTGCCCTGCGGATATTGCTTTTCAATGATCTTTCCCGCATCTTCCGGGCGGGCATCCTCCCCCAGCAGGGGCACAAGATAGTCCTCGATGCTGCCCGGCAGTGCCTGCACGGCCTGCGGCAGGGAAGAAGCGGGCCCTTGCGGTACGGACTCCGGCTCTGCCTGCTCCTGCACAGAGGATGCCGTTTCTCCTGCGGCCTGCCGGCCCAGCCAGAGAAGGGTCTCGGCCATGGGCAGCGGTGCCGCGATGGCCGCTGCCAGCCCCAGCGCCGCGCTGCGGGCAAAGATGCATAGTGCGGCAAACAGCACTGCCGCTTCCAGAAATGGCCTGACCTGCCCCTGTCCCCGGGCGGGCAGCGGGGTCCTGCTGCGCATGGCGGCACCTCCTTCCGGCTGTTTTTATCATTGTATGCCGGGCCGGGTGCAAAATAGCGCAGAATCCCAAAGGGGCTGTGCACTTTTGGGCTGCAGCCGCCACGCTCTGCAAAAAACGTTTTCAGCCGGTCAGCCAGCACAGCTGCGCCACGCTCAGCCGGGGCTGCAGGGCCCGGTTGATGGCTGCTGCCAGCAGAGCTGAGCCGTGGGCAATGACGCTGTCCAGCGCCCGGGGCGTCACCACAAGATCCGCCCCCTCCTCCGCTTCCATCAGGGTGGGGATGCCCGCTGCGACCACCGGCACGCCTAGCATCCCGGCGTCCAGATGCCTTGCGTGGTCTGCCTGCGCCGGGTGCAGCCCGGTGTCCGAAAACTGGATGCTGCGGCCCAGACGCGCACCCTCGGTGCTGCAAAGGCTGTCCACACAGATGAGGGCTGCAGGCCGCACCGCTTCCACCATTGCCCCGGCCAGCTGGCACAGGGTGAGCCCGGTGCTGCCCGACACCCCCGGCGCAATGGCGGCCACGGGCCGGATGCCGCGCACCGGCAGCGCATGCTGCGGCCCCATCGTGACCAGCACCTTCTGCACCGTGCGGGGGCCCAGCGCATCTGCCGTGATGCGGCGGCTGCCCACCCCCAGCACCAGCACCGGCCCCTCCGGCGGCAGCAGGGCCCGCAGCTCCGCCGCGCAGGTCTCGATGACGTCGGCGTCCCGCTCGTCCAGCACGCTGACGCTGGGCATCTCCAGCGTCACATACCGTCCCCGAGGCCGGCTGAGCCCCTCCCGCGCGATCTCTACCCGTGTAACGGTGACGCCGCCGCGTTTTGCCGTTGCCAGCCGCACCCCCGCGGGCAGGGCCCCCTCTGCCGTGCCAAACAGCTCATCGGCCATATCCGTAAAGCGCATTTTCTCGCTCCTCCTGCCTGTTTTGGGGCCAAATGCCCCCTCTGTACGCAGAAAGTATGGCAAAAATCAAACTTTTCTAAACAAAAATCAAAAAAACGCTTGCGTTAATACGACAAATATGGTATCATAAGGTGCGCTGTTATAGGTAGCCAAGGAGGTGGAACGAATGCCTAACATCAAATCTCAGAAGGACCGCGTCGTGCAGGCTGTTGCAGAGCAGGCTCACAACAAGGCCATTAAGACCAACCTGAAAACAGTCGTCAAGAAGGCAGACGCTGCCATCGATGCGAATGCCGCTGACAAGGACGCAACCGTCCTGGCTGCTGTTTCCGCGATCGACAAGGCTCGCGCTAAGGGTGTCATCAAGAAGAACACCGCCAGCCGCAAGATCAGCCGTATGGCAAAGCGTGCTAACAAGAACGCTTGATTGCTTTCTGATTGACGAACAAAACCCCTGTACCGGATCTCCGGCACAGGGGTTTTTGTTTTGCCTGCTTTACGGCACGGCGGCAGGCTGTTCCAGATCGCACAGGGCGGCAAGATCGAACTCCGACACCGGCCCCAGAAGCCGCTCCGGCGGCAGGGGATCGGGCGGCTCGGCAAACAGCGCCCACGCAGCCCATGCCGTGGGCACCGCCGCCGCAAGGGCAAGCCCCGGCAGCACCAGAGCCGGGCATGTATGGAACCCGCTGCCCGGCGGCAGTGTTGCCGCCGCACAGACAGCCTGCGCGGCCCACAGCTCCCACAAAAGGGTGGTCCAGCGGTGCTTCATGCACATCACCTCCTGTTTTCCACAGTTTACTGCAGTGCGGTGGAAAAACAGGGCGAAGAGCGGCGGACAAAGTAACGATGTTCTGGTGTATTTCTTCTTCAGTTCTGGTCATGGCTTTTCCCTGCCCAGCTGCACACCACACCGCACACAAGGCTGGTGGTGATGCCCGCCGCAGCAGCGGTCAGCCCGCCGGTGAGGATGCCCACGGCCCCCTCCTCGGCAAGAGCGGTGCGGACTCCCTTTGCCAGCAGATGCCCAAAGCCCAGCAGGGGCACGGTGGCACCGCAGCCTGCAAACTCGGCCAGCGGGGCATACCACCCGATGGCGGAAAGGACAACGCCCGCCGCCACGTATCCGGTCAGGATGCGGGCCGGGGTCAGGCCGGTCAGGTCGATGAGCAGCTGCCCCGCCGCGCAGATGGCCCCGCCCACGCAGAACGCCCAGAAATAATTCATGCCGTGCCTCCTTTCTGCGGGGCGCGCAGCTCCACCAGATGGGTCACCGCAGGGATGCTCTCCTTCTGCAAAAAGGTCGTCTGGCTCATCAGGGCCCCGGTGGCTACGAACAGCACTCGTTTCTGACTGCCCCGGCGCAGGCGCGGCAGGATATGCCCGCACAGCACCGCTGCGCAGCAGCCCGGGCCGGAGCCGCCGCTCTTCACCCTCTGCTCGTTCGGGTCAAACAGGATGCATCCGCAGTCCACATGGTTCCGGACGAGCAGGCCCTCGGCGGCCAGCAGCTCCCGCAGCAGCTGACTGCCGGTCTGTCCAAGGTCGCCGGTATAGATGCAGTCGAACTCCTGCGGCTCGGTGTTGGTATCCTTGAAATAGTGCAGCAGGGTCGAAGCCGCTGCGGGAGCCATGGCGGCACCCATGTTGTTGATATCCCGGATCTGATAGTCCTGCACCCGCCCGAAAGCGGCGGCGGCAATGCGGGGGCCGTCCCCCTCCGGCTGCAGAAGGCAGCACCCGGCAGCGGTGGCCGTCCACTGGGCCGTGGGCGTGCGCACAGCCCCATAGCTCAGGGGCGTGCGGAACTGCCGTTCTGCCGCGCAGAAGTGGCTGGACGCCATAGCCAGCAGCGCCCGGGCCGCACCGCTCTCGCACAAGGCAGCCCCCAGCGCCAGCCCCTCGGCCATGGTGCTGCAGGCCCCGAACAGCCCGGCAAAGGGCACGCCCAGCTCCCGCATGGCGTAGCTGGACGCCGTGCACTGGGCCTGCAGGTCCCCCGCAAGGGCAAGCTGCACCTTTTCCTGCGGGAGCGCCGCTTTTTGCAGGCAGAGCCGCGCGGCACGCAGCTGCAGGTATGTTTCCGCAGCTTCCCAGCTGGACTGGCCAAAGCGGTTGTCTGCGCTCAGTTCATCGAACTCTGCAGCCAGCGGGCCTTCGCCCTCTTTTTTGCCGCCCACTGCCGCCCCTGCAGCAATGACCGGCGGCGTCTGGAACAGCAGGGTGTCCCCGCACCGGATCGACATAGGCAAAATTTCTCCTTTCCGGCAACAAACGCAAAGTTTTATGGTACAATACAGACATGCCGCAATTTGTCGGCATGCTGACCCGTTTTTATAAAAGGGCGGGCATCCCCAGCGTGTCCAACACCCACAGCACCGCGCCGTACACCACCGCCGCCAGCGTACCGTATACGATGACCGGCCCGGCGATGGTGAACATCTTGGCCCCGGTGCCCAGCACCCGGCCCTCGGCCTTGAACTCGATGGCCGCGCTGACCACTGCGTTGGCAAAGCCCGTGATGGGCACCAGCGACCCGGCCCCCGCCTTTGCCGCCAGCTTCTGATACCACCCCAGCGTGGTAAGCACCGCCGAAAGGGCGATCAGCGTGCAGCTGGTCAGGGTACCGGCAAGGTCGGCTTCCATCCCCATGGCAAGATACCGCTGGCGCAGTATCTCGCCCAGCAGGCAGATGCCGCCGCCCACGCAAAAGGCCCACAGACAGTCTGTTCCCAGAGGTGAGTGCGGCCCCACACGCCGCACCCGGCGCGCATATTCCTGTGCTGTCATCTTCATATCCTGCTCCCTCCGGGCATAGTCTGCCCATGGGATGCCCATTCTATACACAATGGTACAACCCCGCCGGAAAGGAGGCTTTCCATGCATCCAACTCCCCATCACCGCCATTCTCTGCGCCCGGCTGCGCGCCGTTTGCTTGCTTTCACCCTTGCGGCCTGCGCGGCTGCGGGCGGAGTCTCTTTCCTGCTCAGCCGTCATACCGCCGTTTCCAGTGCATCGGCGGCTTCCGTCAGCAGTACAGCAACCGAGACCGCTCCTGCTTCCGGTGCGGCTTCGGCCGTGGAGGAAGAGCCCGGCCTGCTCTCCGCTCAGCAGGCGCAGGCCATGCTGGACGATCCCCGTATGGTGCTGGTGAACCATACCAGCAAGATGCCGGAGGACTACACCTTTACCACCAGAGAATGCGGTTCGGCCACCGCCGTCAATAAGACCCTGCAGACCGAAGCTGCCGATGCCTTTCTTGCCATGCAGGCCGCTGCCGCCAAAGAGGGCGTGACCATCTGGATGCAGAGCGGCTACCGCAGCGTGAAGTATCAGGAAGGGCTCTACAACAAAAAGACCCAGTATTATCTGGACAAGGGGCTGAGCCGGGCCGAGGCCCTGCAGAAGGCCGCTTCCATCGTGAATCCTCCGGGCTACTCCGAGCACAACTGCGGCCTTGCCGCCGACCTGAACAGCCCGGAGCACACCGGCCTTGACACGGGCTTTGAAAAGACGGCTGCCTTCCGCTGGCTGAAGGCCCACGCCGTGGAGTACGGCTTCATCCTGCGGTATCCCAAGGATGCCGAAGCCGTCACCGAGATCACCTATGAGCCGTGGCACTGGCGCTATGTAGGGCCGGAGAATGCGGCTCTCATCCAGCAGAGCGGCCTGTGCCTTGAGGACGCCGTTGCCCTGCTGCAGAAGCTGGCCGCGGGGGAAAACACGGCCGGTTAAAAATCCGTAAAACCGGTGGTCTGCGCGTTGCATTTTGCACGCGGTTATGGTAAGATAACAATAGTCTGCCCTGATGCAGGACCGCTTTGGGCAGCTGCGAGAATGTTTTGAACAAAAGAAGGAATATTTTATGATAAATCGCACAAAAATTATTGCAATCACCCTCACCGGTGCGCTGGCTGCAGCTGCACTGACCGGCTGCGGCGGCAGCAGTTCTTCCGCTGCGCCGTCCTCCGTTTCCACCGCTGCGGCGGAATCTTCCGCTTCCAGCGCCGCTGTGTCCTCTGTGGTGGACAATGCGGAAAACGGCACCGACACACTGGACGGCATCTACAGCACCCTGCTGGAGCAGGACCCCATTTCCAACCAGTTCGAGATCGCAGCCATGAATATCGAGTACGACTTCGGCCTGAAGGCTGAGGACGTGGTGAGCTACAAGGGCGTCAAGAGCAACGACAACGGCGACGCCGGTCTGGTGCTGGTGATGGAAGCCGCCGACGGCAAGGCCGAGGATGTGGCAAACCAGCTGGCTGCCTACCAGCAGGATCAGGTGGCCTTCTACGGCAACTATGCCGAGTTCGCGCAGGCACAGGACAACGTGGAGAACGCCGTCATCGCCTTCAAGGACAACACCGTGGTCATGGTGATCGCATCCAACGAGTGCACCGCTGATCTGGACAGCGCCGTGGACAGCGCTCTGGCATAAACCCGAACCACCCGAAGCCGGTGCCATTTGCGGCATCGGCTTTTTTCGGTAGAAAGCCCTCCCTCACCCGGGATGGCTCCCCCTTGGGGGAATACTGAATCTGTAATTCCGTGTAAAAAGGAGGCTGACGCCTTGGTTTTCAGCACCATAATCTTCCTGTTCCGCTTTCTGCCCATCACGCTGGCGCTGTACTACCTTGCACCCCCGAAGCTCAAGAATACCGTGCTGTTTTTGTGCAGTCTGGTGTTCTACTGCTGGGGCGAGGTACGCTTCTTCCCGGTGATGGTGGCCCTGATCCTGATCAACTATATCAGCGGCCTTGCCATCGAGCACTTTGACCAGCGCCCGGCCCTGCGCAGAGCGTTCCTGCTTGCCGCCCTGATCGGCAGCCTTGGGATGCTGTTCTATTTCAAATACGCAAACTTCGTTCTGCGCAGCGTCAATGCCCTGCTGGGCACCGGCTTTGCCGAGATCCAGGGCATCGGCACCCTGCCGCTGGGCATCAGCTTCTACACCTTCCAGACCCTGTCCTACTCCATCGACGTCTACCGCCGGGATGTGAAGGCAGAGCGCAATATCATCGACTTCGGCGCCTACGTGGTCATGTTCCCGCAGCTCATCGCGGGCCCCATCGTCAAATACCGCGATGTCTCCAGCCAGCTGCACGTATACCGGCACCGCTACAGCCTGCAGCAGATCGAAGAGGGCATGGCCCTGTTCACCTTCGGCCTTGCCAAAAAGGTGCTGCTGGCGGACGCCATCGGCGCTTTGTGGACTGACATCATCGGGGTGGCAGACAGCCCCTCCACCACCTTTGTGGGCCTTGCCAACGCCTCCACCCCGCTGGTGTGGCTGGGCATCATCGCCTACAGTCTGCAGCTTTATTTTGACTTTTCCGGCTACTCCATGATGGGCATCGGCATGGGCAAGATGCTGGGCTTCGACTTCCCCGCGAACTTCAATTACCCGTATATCTCCGCATCCATCACCGAGTTCTGGCGGCGCTGGCACATGACCCTGTCCGGCTGGTTCCGGGAGTATGTATATATCCCGCTGGGCGGCAACCGCAAGGGCCTGAAGCGCCAGATCTTCAACCTGTTCGTGGTGGAGCTGCTCACCGGCATCTGGCACGGCGCGAACTGGAACTTCATCTGCTGGGGCCTGTACTACTTTGTACTGCTGGCGGCAGAAAAGCTGTTTTTGCTGCCCCACCTGCAAAAGGGTAAAGTCTGGCCCCACATCTACACCCTGTTCCTCGTGGTGGTGGGCTGGGCCATGTTCGTGGGCAACGACACGGGTGTAAGCTTCGGCCTGCTGTTCCAGAAGCTGTTCATCCCCTCCGGCGGCGTTTCTCCGCTGTATTTCCTGCGCAACTACGGTGTGCTGCTGGCGGTGAGCGTGGTGTGCTGCACCCCGCTCATTGAAAAGATCTGGGATGTGCTGCGCAGGAACGTGGTCACCCGCTGTGCCGCCATCCTGACCTTGCTGGTGATCTCCACCGCCTATGTGGTGGGCAGCACCAACAGCCCGTTCCTCTACTTTAACTTTTAAGGAGGCGTGAAGATGGACAAGCATTCCAAACGATCTTCTTCGCTCCTGCACTACCCGGTGCTGGTGGTGTTCAGCCTGTTCTTTATTGGTCTGTTCGCACTGGACCTTATTACACCAGACCGTGCCTACAGCGAAATGGAGAACACCACCCTCAGCCAGCGCCCGGCGCTGACCCAGCTTTCCGCCAAGGGGCTGAACAGCTATTTTACCGCCTACACCAAATATGTGAAAGATCAGGTGTTCGGCCGCGATAACTGGATCAGCCTGCAGAGCGTGGTGGAGACCACCCTGCTGCAAAAGGAGCAGAGCGGCGGTATCCTGCTGGGCAAAGAGCACATGATGTTCCCCCGCACCTTCGGCCTGCTGGACAGCGAGAACCGCACCCTGCCCAAGAACACCGCCGCCGTGGAAGCGCTGTGTCAGCGGTACCCGGGCAAGGTGGATGTTCTGCTGGCACCGGCGGCATCGGTGATCTATCCGGAGAAAGTGCCTGCAAATGCGCCGCTGCTGGACGAGGATGCCTACCTCGACCAGCTCTCTGCCGCCGTGCAGGCGGCAGGCGGCCGCTTTGTGGACGTACGGCAGACCCTTGCCGAGCACAAGGACGAATATATCTACTACCGCACCGACCATCACTGGACGAGCCTCGGCGCGTACTACGCGTACTGCGCGGCGGCAAAGACTCTGGGCTACAGCGCGTACACCCTCGACCAGTTCAATATTGAGACCGCGAGCAGCAGTTTCCGCGGTACCCTGTATTCCAAAACGCTGGACAACGGAGTAACTCCGGACAGCATCGATTACTTCCACCTTGCCTCCGGCGGTCCGAAGGTAAAAATGACGGTGTTCGACGGGACCAAGGAGACTGTATACGACAGTCTGTACGTCCGCAGCTACCTTGACGTTAAGGACAAATACTCCAGCTTCACCGGAAGCAATTCGCCGATAGTCACCATAGAGACCGACGTTGACAACGGCAAGACCCTTCTGCTGATAAAGGACAGCTACGCGCACAGTCTGGTGCCGTTCCTTGCGAACCACTACAGCAAGATAACCATGGTGGATATGCGCTACATCAACGTTGACCTCGGCAGGCTCATCGACCTTTCGGAGTACCAGCAGGCGATGTTCATGTATAATGCGGTAACATTCAGCAGCGATCTCACGATAAAGAGAATTTCGCTCACAAAGTGACCGCGGTTCTGGCGGATAATCTGATACGGGCAGGCAATGCGCCTGCCCGTCGGCTTGTCGAAAAAGTCATAACGGCAGTAAATTTCAAAAACTGTGGGGGAAAACTCTTACGTTTCTCAGACAAACTTCGTTTGTCTCCCCGACCCACACCCCTTTAGCGCTTTTTGGACGTTTTGACTGCGCGCCGGCGCGCAGAGTAGCCGTGCTCCGCACGGAGTATCCGCACTTCGTGCGGAGGTTTCGCCTGACGGCGACGAGGGCGCTGCCCTCGACTCGCAAGGGGGACGCGTCCCCCTTGACTCCCGATTAGGGATTGCAGTAAGCGGAACATTCGCCGCTAAATTATAGTTTATCCGCGGTTCGCGGTTATTGACAAGATAAATCAAAGATGTTATAATAAATCTTATTATGGATACTGAAAGCCGAGGTTTAATATGAAAGAGGAAATAACCGTTGAAGAACTCCGGGAACTCTCCCCGGAACAATACATTATATATGACATCCGCGACAGCTCCGCGTTTGCGCTGGGGCATATCGACGGTTCCGTTAACGTCCAGCCCGACGATCTTGGAACCGCTGAATGTCCACTGCCCGACGGAAAGACCCTGATTATCTGCTGCCGCAGCGGCATTATCAGCGAGGAGATCGCGGAAAGGCTCCGTGCCGAGGGCCGCGACGCTGTTAACCTCGTCGGAGGCTATGTGCGCTGGCTGGGTCATAAGATCGCGCTCCA
>OHTA01001535.1_pt1 | contig 11528 bp, 8 predicted proteins | sample 1578851 | NCBI WGS metagenome assembly OHTA01 (sample SAMEA3879578, study PRJEB24766) | human gut metagenome | biome: human-associated habitat; feature: feces | place: USA | collected 1985/1987 | reverse complement strand
AAGTTGCATCTGTAAACGTTAATAAACTCACTGTTCCGGTTGCAACCGAGACAGAAATCAAGTTAGTTTCTAAGGATGCTAATGGTGTTGTTCTTGATGAGTATGCTTATAACCCTAGCTCTCCGGATTATTCTTCCAAGTATGACTTCTCTCTTACAACATACAATGGTTATGTAAACGGTTCTAAGTTATACTTAAATAAGATTGGTGATACTGCTACTGCAGAGGTTACTTACAAAACTGGTAAATATGATGCAAATGGTAAGCCAGAAGGAAATATTACATCTGGAAAGCTTACAATCACAGCAGTAGATCAGGCTTCTGTAAACAGCTACGATGTTAAAATCGCAAAAGCTGGTAAAAAGTTTGATAAAGTTGTAGCAAATAAGCAGATCGCTGTAGGTGAGACTTCAGCAAATACAGCTTACTTCCAGATTAAAGATGTTGATAACAACGAAATTAGTTACTACACAGATTATACTGTAGAGTCTAGTGACAACAGCATTTTAATGGTAGATGATGCATCTATCGCAGATAAAGAAGCTGTATTAACTCCTGTAAAGGCTGGTACTGCGTACCTGTTAATTAAGAAAAATAACACAATTGTTGGTTCTGTGGCAATTACAGTAGTTGCTGAAAAAGCAGTTACAACTATGTCTGTTGATAAGGCTTCTGTAGCTCTCTCAACACAGTTGGCAAAACCAGGAACTGTTACTGCAAGCTTTAAGGATCAGTACGGCGCAGATATTAAAGGTGATGCCGATAAGGTTTCTGTTTCTTGCCTGAGCACATCTGCAGACAAGGTAAAAACAGACGATGTTACAGCTAATGCCTCTAGTAAATATTTCTCTGTCGCACAGAATGGAAATAATGTAGCTGTTACATTTAATGTAGCAAACGTTACAAAGGGATCTTATGTATATAAAATTGCTTATATGAAAGATGGTAAGGAAGTTTGCGCTAAGACAGTAAATGTAAATGTTCAGACTCCTGCAGATCCAGGAAAGGGAAGCGTTTCCTATGCACTGAATGTAAATACTGCAAAGGTTGATACTCTTGTCGATGATAATCATAACAAAGCGGCAGGAACTAACTATGATGTAACAGTAGATGTTACTGAGTCAATCGGTGGTGTTCCATATGCTACATTAAAACCAGCTGACACAATTGCAGATGGAAAAACTGGTGCAGATGCAACAACGGTAGAATCTATCGTTTATAAAGTAGTTGATAAAGATGGCAAGGCAATTTTTGATGATGTTACTAAGGTTAACAATGTAACTAACGCTGCTATTCAGGCTACTAATGGAAAGTTAACTGTTAATACTGTTTCTTTCAGCGCAATCAGTGCTCAGAAAAATCTTGCAAAAGGAACATATACTGTTACAGCTGTAATTACAACAAAGAAGGGAACTAATGATCCGGTTAAGACTACTTTTACTACAAGCTTTGTTGTAGAAGATTCTCAGCCTGCTGGTGAGGTTTCACGTGTTAAAGATACTGTAGCAGGCGGAACTATCAAGGCAATGGCTGAAGCAGCATTTAAGTATGTATATGAAGGAACTTCCTACGCAGCATCTGATGCTGATGAGACATTAACAGTTACAAATGTTGAAGGTATCACAAACGATAATAAGAAGATTGACAGTAAAAACTTTGCAACAGAAACTCTTACCACAAAGGGTAAAAAGGTTACTGTATCTAAGATTGCTGTTGAAGTTAAGACTGGTGATAAGGGGTATAAAGTAAACATCGAAGTCCCAGTAAACTTAACTATCACAGTAGGTGAATAAAAATTTTACATTCATAAAATAATATTTCATCTTTTGATTCCCCCGATTTTAATCGGGGGAATTTGAAATGTGATTATAAATTTATTAAATTAATCCAACTTTCTATGTTATAATTCTTAAGTGAAGTATCACAGTTTGAGCAATCAAAAAAGAACAACTGTGCATAAACTACAGTTGCTCAAAATGTGATTCTTCATGATTGTACCAGGTCGCGGAATTTTAGCCAGTACATTATGGGGATTGAATACGCCTGCCCTTCCCTCAAAAATAACGTCATGACAGGGGCTTACGTTATTTTATAAGATATGTTATCCTGCCGGAATAAAAAGGGACATGGCAAACAAGCCCTCTGCAGGGGGGCTTTGAAAAACATATGGGAACAGAAGTTTAATCCTGTAGGGCAAAGCTCCTGCCAATATGCCGCATGCTGTTTTTTCCACAGCATGGGCACAGGCTGATGTCATACTTCCAAACGGTTTTCATTATTTCTGCAACAGAAGAACCGGTGAAGCGGGACACAAATTTCCGGTGCCCCTGAATCCGGAAGATGATGTGGAGGTTTTTCTTCTTCCGGCGATTGTTTAAGAAACCATAGTACCGGATTTTCTGGAACCCGGCCGGGAGTACATGCATCATCAGACGGCGGATAAACTCCACCGGTGTTATGCGGACAAGGATTTTGTCTCCGGATCTGTAGTCTTTTGCCCAGAAGGAAACCTCATTTTCCGTAACAGAGACAATGCGTGAGTTGGTAATGGCAATGCGGTGGGTATATCTGCCAAGATATTCGATGGCATTGCCAAAACCGTTAAAGGTTTCTTTGATGTAGGGACACCACGCTTTCTGATAAAGACTGTCCCTGAATTCTGCCCATGCGTGGGAATTGCGCAGTTTACGGCAGGAAGATGGAAGGAACAGTTTTCCCTTCCTGTGGTAAGATTCGAGATAAGCAAGGAACTTACCACGGAATTTAGATCCAAGCACTTTCACTGGAATAAAAAAGCGTGCGGACGACATCTTGAGATTGTAATCTTTAGTCAGACCGCCACCTGTGATGATGCAGTGGATGTGCGGATGGAAATTTAAAGTCTGTCCCCATGTATGCAGGACCTGGATAATGCCGGGTGCTGCCCCGAGGTACTTTTTGTCAGAGGACAATTCCAAAAGTGTTTCAGAGGAGCACTTGTGCAAAAGCGTATACAGAAGTTTCTGATTGGCATAAATCAAAGGATTAAGTTCAGCCGGCACTGTAAAAACCACATGGAAATAGGGGGTATCAATGACTTCCGATTTTCTGGCATCAATCCAGATTTCCTTAAGGACAGCCTGACAGTTGGGGCAGTTCCTGTTGCGGCAGGAATTATTGTGGATCTCCACATGCCCGCAATCTCCACACTGGGAAATGTTGCAGCCAAGAGAGCCACTTTTGCAGGCGGTAATGGAATGTGCAGCTTTCCCTTGGACTACAGAAAGCTGGAAAGAAGATGCATAAGAATCCCATCCGGAGTCAAATATCTGTTGTATCTTACTGCGCATGCCCGCCTCCCATGAGGTCAAAAGGACTGACTGCATCCGACGTGCCGTTCGAAGCAAGATGAACATAGATCGTGGTAGAATTTATAGACTTATGGCCAAGGAGCGCTTTGATTGTCAGCAGGTCAACACCATCTTCGTACAGATGTGTACCGAAAGCATGGCGCAGGGAATGACAGGTAATACGCTGCTCCCATCCGAGGGAGCGCTCTACTTCGTGAATGTGGCGGGATAAATAGAACGTATCGATCGGTTTAGAAGAATCATGCTGTTTAGGGAAAAGCCAGCCAACCGGTTTACCAAAGGCAAACCAGTACGCAGTCAGAATGTCCAAAGCACGTTTGGACAGAATCGCATAGCGGTCAGAACGGTTTTTGCCATGCCTGATATGGATGCGCATGTTTTTGCGTTGGATATCTTCATAACGAAGATGACAAACTTCGCCAATACGCAGACCGGAAGAATACATGAGTGCGACCATAGCCTTCTGCTTCAAATCCGGCATGGAATCAATAAGGATGGAAACCTCCTGTTTGGAAGGGACAAAGGGAAGATATTCGTCAAATCTGCGCATAGGAAGCTGGGTATCATCCCACGGTTGGTGAAGGACATACAGGGTAAAAAAGCGCAGCTGTGAAATAGCACAGTTTATGGTACGGTCAGAAAGATTTCTGGAATTTTGAAGCCATCGGATATAATCACGGAGTTCCGGCCAGGAAACATCTTCCGGAAGTTTGTGAAGGCAGGTGGAAAGATAATCCAGATAAGCCCTGATATAGGTGCAGTAATTTTTAAGAGTATGGTCAGTAAGACCACGGAGGGAAATCATTTCCCGAAAAGAATTTAAATAATTGTCCATGATAAAATCTCCTTTGAAATGTAATAGAAAATAGAAATATTTCAAAAAGGGGAGGTGGACGGATAAAAAAACAGATATATAGTTGTTGAGTTTAAAAATCCATGGTAACATAAGCATAGCAGTTTGTGTGTATTGTTTATTGTTAAGGTAGGGGTATCTCAACAATACAACATATACACAAAAACTGCTATTTTTTTGAAAAAGTAGTGGTTTCATGTATTGGGGGCTAGCCGTCGCGCTAGCGACTTGGTACAATACAAAAAAAGAATGGAGAAGAACAATGAAACATACTGCTTTGATTACAGGTGCATCCCGTGGAATCGGTGCAGCCCTGGCATGTCGATTTGCCGCTGAAGGCTATCATCTGGCTCTTTGCTGCCATAACTCTTATGAAACGCTGCAGGCACTTGCCACAAAACTTGAAACAACCTACTCCATACAGGTGCTTTGCTTCCGTGGTGATGTAGGAGACTATACTTTTATCTGTGACATGGTGCAAAAAACACTGGATACCTTCGGCCAGATTGATGTGTTAATCAATAATGCCGGCATCTCTTATATCGGTCTGCTCACCGACATGGATATTACCGACTGGAACCGGATTATTGCGACAAACCTCACATCCGTCTTTTCCACATGCAGACAGGTCATCCCCTCCATGGTTCATGCCAAATCCGGACATATCATCAATATTTCTTCTGTATGGGGAAATGTCGGAGCTTCCTGCGAAGTTGCCTATTCTGCATGCAAAGGCGGGATCAATTCCCTTACACGCGCTTTGGGCAAAGAACTTGCCCCTAGCAATATCCAGGTAAATGCCATCGCCTGTGGGGTAATCGATACGGATATGAACCGTTGTTTCTCCGAAGAAGAACGCTCTGCACTCATCGAAGAAATTCCTGCCGGCCGTATGGGATCCCCGGAAGAAGTTGCTTCACTGGCATATTCTCTTGCCACAGCAAGCAGTTACCTGAATGGACAGATTCTCACCTTAGACGGCGGATGGATTTAATTTCTTATCTTTTTGGAAATCTTTTTCCATTTATTTAAGAATTAAAACGCAATACGCGTTTTCTCTGTTTTTTATATCAACTTTCTATAAAATCATTTGTATGAAAACGAATGATAAAAATAAATACAAAGATTTTGGTGACCGTCTGAGTCTGATTATGTATAAACAAAATATTTCCAATATCCAGCTGGCAAATGCAATGTTTGTTTCGCCGTCTACGATCAGCGGATACCGTACCGGTCGTCGTTCTCCGACCGTTGCGGATCTTGCAGCCATCGTGCAGATTCTGAATGTTTCTGCAGATTACCTCATCGGAACCAGTGAAATTACAACCAGACCCGATACCACCGAAAAAAAGAGTTGAGCACGCCCTGTTTCCAGAGCGGTGCCCAACTCTTTTTTATAAATCATGTTCTGCCAGTAAAATTACCGTAGAACGTTCCGGAACACGCACACGTGTCTGATCTCCCTGTGTCTGGGCTTCAAAATCTGCCCCATCCTGGTATTCACAGAAAGTATTTACTACAAGTTTCCAATGATAAGACTCCGGCAACGAAGGCAGGCGCATCTCCAAAGGCTCCCAATACGCATTCATTCCGTAAAAGATCATATCATCATCCATATCATCGGCATTTCTTCCCGCATACATGATTCCAATTAAATGTGTATTATAGTCCGTATAATTCCGGTTCGGCTCTCCGTTATGGATACTTACGGAAGGTAACCCGCAGACTGCCGGCTTTGTATCCCTTCGCAGAATCGGATGCTTTGCACGGAAATGGATCATAAAACGGGCAAAATCATGAATCTCCTGAAATTCTTCCAGTCTGTTCCAGTCCAGCCAGGAAATAATATTATCCTGGCAGTATGCGTTGTTATTTCCATACTGCGTATTACAAAATTCATCCCCTGCAAAAAACATAGCCGGTCCACGGCTGCATAACAACGCGGCAAATGCATTCTTCACAAGCCTGCGCCGCAGGCTCATAACCGCCGGATCATCCGTCTCACCTTCCACCCCGCAGTTCCAGCTCAGGCCGTTGTTATCCCCGTCCGTATTGTTCCATCCGTTTTTCTCATTATGCTTTTCATTATATGAATACAGATCATACAACGTGAACCCATCATGACAGGTCAGAAAATTGACGGATGCACTATATCCGCGGCTTGCCGGATCATACATGTCGGAGGATCCGGTGATACGTGTAATTGCACGCCCTGCGACGCCACTGTCGCCCTTTAAAAAGCTTCTCATATCATCACGGTATCTTCCGTTCCATTCGGCCCAGCGGTTCCAGGACGGGAAACTTCCAACCTGATACAAGCCACCCGCATCCCAGGCTTCTGCGATCAGCTTCATATCCCCCAGAATAGAGTCAAATGCAAGGGCTTCCAGAATCGGCGGATTCTCCATCGGTGCACCATTCTGATCTCTTCCCAGAATCGATGCCAGATCAAACCGGAATCCATCCACCCGGTACTCTACTGCCCAGTGCCGCAGACAGTCTGTAATAAACCGCCGTACCACCGGATGATTGCAGTTTAAGACATTGCCACAGCCGCTGAAATTGTAATAATATCCATCCGGTGTAAGCATATAATAAATATTGTTATCAATCCCCTTAAAGCAAAAACATGGACCGTTTTCATTTCCCTCTGCCGTATGGTTGAATACCACATCAAGAATGACTTCAATTCCATTTTCTTTCAGTTCGCGGATCAGACGCTTTAATTCATCACCCTCATGATTATGCTCCTGATGAAATGCATAACTTGTATTCGGGGCAAAAAAGGAAACCGTATTATAGCCCCAGTAATTGTACAACTGCACGCCATCCACCACACGGGCACTTTCCATTTCATCAAATTCAAAAATCGGCATGAGTTCTACCGCATTGATTCCCAGATCTTTCAGATACGGAATTTTCTGTCGCAAACCTTCAAATGTTCCCCCACCTTTTACACTGGAGGACGCATCTTTGGTAAATCCCCTGACATGCATCTCATAGATCACCAGATCTTCAAATTTGTAATTCAGATTCCGATACCGCCCCCAGTCAAAATCACTTTGCACCACACGGGCTTTATAGACAAAATCCTTTCCGCCTTCCGGTTTTTCTCCCCAGTTTCTCTGACCGGTAACAGCTTTCGCATATGGATCAAGAAGCGTATGTTTTCTGTTAAACAGTAACCCTCTCGCCTGATCGGCAGGACCGTCCATCTGATAGGCATACTCAAAATCCTCTGCTTTTAAGCCAAAAACAAGGATAGAATACGTATTTCCAATTTTATAACTTTCCGGAATGCGGATTCTTGCATACGGTTCCTGTGCCGCCGGCCGGAATAACAGCAGGACACAGCTCGTAGCTCCATGGGAGCTTACCGTAAAGCTTACACCTTCCTCTGTCTGATATGCACCATTCATCTGATAAAATCCCGGGCGTACATCAAATCCACCGATATTATCGAGTGGATGAATGACTTCCCCGAGACTTTCCATTTCTTCGTCTATCGGCCAGCTTTTCTGTTTTGACGGATAATTCCAAAAACTTGCATTCATGTGCTGATTCCTCTTATCATTATTATTTACTTGCCACATAAAATTATAGTATCCCCCTACTCTTCCCTGATGATTACCCTGCCATTTGCGTCAAATCCGATTTTACTGTACTTTTCCGAATACTCATTCATATGATCAATAATCGTCTGTTTTCTGTCGCCTTTTGCTATGGCAGGCTGAAAATTATTTCTTTCTGATGTGGAAGAAATGCTGCATGGTATCATATCGGCTGATATATCTGTCTGCAGTACCCCATCCACAAAGGTAAAGGTCTGTTCATAGATCGCCGTATCTTTGTCTTTTGGATTCCTGTTCCCCCCAAAACAGAAATTTCCAAGACTGTAGCAGATCATTTTTCCGTTGTATAATTCCATTCCCTGCAATACATGAGGATGTGTACCGACCAGCAGATCTGCTCCCCAGTCAATCACCTGGTGTGCCAGCTTCTGCTGATAATCATTCGGATAATGATCCCCCTCTATCCCCCAGTGGCAACAGGCAATTACCAGATCCGCTCCTTCTTCCCGAAGTTCTGCAATCCCATCCCGGATATAATTGGCATGTGTTTCATCAGCGGACAGCTGGCTTGCGGAGACAATTCCGATTTTGATACCATCCTTCGTGGTATAGGTATCCACATGATCATTGAATCCGAAGATAATCCCTGCTTTATTTAACACTTCTCTGGTATCATCAAGTCCCTGCTGCCCATAATCAAACGTATGATTATTTCCCAGACTTGCCCCCTCCACAGAACTGTCTGTCATAATACCAACATACTCCGGTTTTCCTTTTAAGTTCCACGTTTTTTCCACACGCTCGGTCGCATTTGACAACACACATTCCAGATTGATCAGTGTAAAATCATCCTGCTCAAAAATACTTCTGATATTTTTAAAAAAATAATCCTGCCCGTATTTATCATAGTATTCATGAAAGGAACCTGCATACCCATGCGTCTGTGTTGCCCCAAGCGTACAGTCACCTGTCGCCGTAATTTTTACCGTCTGTATCACCGGTTCCTGCTGCGTTTCAGTTGCAGTCCCGGTTTCCGTTTCTTCCAGCGTACCCGGTTCTTCCGTCATCTGTGTCTCCGTGATTTTTTCCGTAGAAGAGGGCAAAGCCGATGACGTTGCTGCAGGAGAAGAACATCCCGTCAGCAAAAATCCTGCCATTAGGATTGGCAATATCCATTTTTTCATACGTTTTCAGACTCCTCTTTCACAAGAATATCCACCGTGTGACCGCTTGCACCCATAAGATCCATCCGTTCACAGGTTGCCAGATGATACTGCAGAAACGCATCAAACTCTTCTTCCGTCAGCGCATTTAAAAACGGACGCATATAATTTGCTGCACCGTCTGCCGCTATGATCTGCCGGCGCCTGACCTCTACCTGCCGGTCCAATGCTTCAATATCTTCCAGACGAACCATGGAATACAGAGGATTGGCTTTTGAAGTACAGTGATAATCCTCTGTGAGCATTCCCTCCTTAAGCGCCTCCAGAATATGTTTTTCCTTAAACGCATACGTGATAACGGAAAATTCATTCATAATATACGCCACGAGAATCCTGCCTCCGGGTTTTGTCACCCTCACCGCCTCCCGCAGCGCAGCAAGCTTGTCCTTTTCCTCATGCAGGTGATACATCGGCCCAAACAACAGGGTTACGTCAAAGGAATCATCGGAAAATTTTTTCAGATTCATTGCATTTCCCTGATATGCATGCACGCCTGCACCCTTCTGTTTCAGGCGTCCCAGATTATGCTTTACCAGTTCCACGGCCGTCACATCGAACCCTTCCTGTGCCAGCGGTACGCTGTATCGTCCGGTTCCCGCCCCGATATCAAGGATATGAATTTCCTCTTTTGCACGTTCTTTCACAATTTCATCCAGACACTGATGGATATAATGCATACTTGTCACAAATTCCACCCTGCCGTGTCGGCTGTCCAGACGCTTCTCTTCATTAAATTTATTATAATAGGCTTCTAAGTCTGTCATATTTTAATACTAACACATTTTCTTTAAAATTTCACTCACAATCGCTGATGCGACATCCGCTTTGCTCATTATTTCCAGTTCCCTGCAGTCATCTGCCGTAATCAGCGTCACCACATTGGTATCTGTACCAAATCCGGCTCCGGCTACCTTCAGGTTATTCGCCACAATCATATCTGCATTCTTTTTTGCAAGTTTTGCACGGGAATTCTCCAGCATATGTTCCGTCTCCATGGAAAATCCACACAGAAACTGTCCCGGTTTTTTGTGCGCGCCCAGATACGAAAGGATATCTTCCGTGCGTTCCATCATAAGAGTGGCATTCCCGTCTTTTTTCTTGACTTTCTCATCGACCGGGTGATCCGGACGATAATCCGCCACAGCTGCCGCTTTGATAATAATATCCTGTTGCTCTGCTGTCTCCTTTACGGCTGCTGCCATATCCGCGGCAGATACAACCGGAACGACCTTTACAAACGGCGGCGGAGTGATTGCCACCGGTCCCGTGATCAGCGTCACTTCCGCGCCACGGCGCATGCAGTTTTCCGCAATTGCATAGCCCATTTTTCCGGTAGAGTGATTCGTAATATAACGCACCGGATCAATCTTCTCCTGTGTCGGTCCTGCTGTGACCATCACTTTCTTTCCGACCATGTCCTTTTCGCAGGCAAGATCTTTCATAATATAAGAAAACAGTGTTTCCGGCTCCGGCATCTTTCCGGCTCCGGTATCGCCGCAGGCAAGATATCCGCTCGCCGGATCAATGATATGAAACCCATAGTCCCCGAGCTTTTTGATGTTATCCTGCACGATCGGATTTTCAAACATATTTGTATTCATGGCAGGGGAAACATACTTCGGGCATTTTGCCGCAAGAATCGTTGTTGTCAGCATATCATCTGCGATTCCGTTTGCCATCTTGCCGATCACATTGGCAGAAGCCGGTGCCACCAGAACCACATCCGCCCGCTTTGCCAGTGCCACATGTTCCACACTGTACTGGAAATTGCGGTCAAAGGTGTCCACCAGACATTTATGTCCCGTCAGACTTTCAAAAGTAATGGGGTTGATGAACTGCGTGGCATTCTGTGTCATCAGCACTTCCACATCACAGTGCTGTTTTAACAGCATCCGCACTACATTGGCCATTTTATATGCAGCAATACTTCCCGAGATTGCCAGAACTACGGTCTTTCCCTTCAGCATAGTCGTCTCCTTTTGCCTGATTTATCAAAAATACTTCAAAACTGTACTCCTAAAATACCATAAGTGCATATTTTATGCAAATATCACTTTTCTTTTTGTCCGGGATATGATATAAACAGTAGGAGTGTCCCGAATCACCGGGACAACTTGTATTGTATCTCCCAGAGGGAGAATGGTAACAAGGAGGAAAATTTCATGAACACAACAAACAACACATCTAAACTTGTCATCTTAGGTCTTATGACCGGCATTCTTCTGCTGATGGCGTACACTCCCCTCGGATATCTGAATATTGGACCGCTGGCGATTACATTTAATGTGATTCCGGTTGCGATTGCGGCGATCACGCTGGGACCGGCAGGCGGCGCAGCGATCGGTGCAGTTTTTGGCATGACCAGCTTTTTACAGTGCATCGGCATCGGCGGCAGCAGTGCGATGGGCGCGATGCTTTTCAGCATTAACCCGTTTTTGGCATTTGTACAGAGATTCGTTCCACGTATGCTGGACGGTCTTCTGTTAGGCTACATTTTCCAGTTTGTACGCCGCAGAACCGATGCGTACAT
>OHTA01001507.1_pt1 | contig 11658 bp, 9 predicted proteins | sample 1578851 | NCBI WGS metagenome assembly OHTA01 (sample SAMEA3879578, study PRJEB24766) | human gut metagenome | biome: human-associated habitat; feature: feces | place: USA | collected 1985/1987 | reverse complement strand
CGGCCAGCTGGGCATCGAGGCGCTGAGCCGGGGCGCTGCCCGGTGTGTATTTCTGGATGAGAACCGCGAGGCCGTCGGCATCGTGATGAAGAACTGCAAGAGCTGCGGCGTCTTTGACCGCAGCCGGGTCAACATCGGCGAGGCAGCGCGCTTCCTCTCTGCCTGCCGGGAGCAGTTCGATCTGGTGCTGCTGGACCCGCCCTTCCACAGCGGCACGCTGGAAAACATCCTCCCCCTCGTGGACAAGTGTGTCGCCCCCGGCGGCATCGTCATCTGCGAGAGCGAAACGAAGCTCGTCCTCCCCGCTGAGGTGGGCGGCTTGCAGCTGAAAAAGCAGTACAAGTACGGCAAGGTCCTGCTCTGGAAATATGGCAAGCCGGTGGCAGACGCCGCCGAGGAAGAAGGAGAAGCCTGATGAACGTCAACGAGCTTTTGGATACCATTGAGGATCTGCTGGAAGAGAGCACGGGGATGCCCCTCTCGGGCGGCAAGCGCATCGTGGATGTGGAGCAGATCCGGGATTATCTCGACGACATCCGTGCGAACCTGCCGGTGGAGCTGCGGCAGGCCCAGTCCATCGTCAGCGACCGTGCCCAGCTCATCGAGTCGGCCAATGCACAGGCGCAGGCCATCGTGAAGAAGGCCGAAGAGCGTGCCCGCATCCTTGTGAGCGAGGCCGAGATCGTCCGCGCCGCCCAGCAGCGTGCGTCCGAGATCGTCTCCGCTGCCCAGACCGAGGCCCGCACCGTCCGCCAGACGGTCACGGATTACTGCGATAATATGCTGAAAACCACCGAGGAGACGATGTCTGAGAACGCCGCCCAGGTGAAAAATGTCCGCGCGAACCTGCGCCAGAACCCCCGCCGCGGCGCGTGATGGGCCGCTCCTGACCTGGATCCAGTCCCCTGCGAGTAAAAATGACGATTCGCAGGGGCTTTTTTTGTAACATTTTGTAGGAAAAAAGCGCAGGAAAAAACTTGCATTCGGCGTTTCGATTTGCTAAAATAAAATAGAGTCGTCAGGTATCTTGACAGAGCAGAAAAGGGGACAAACTCCCCGGGAGATGTCCGGCGTATCGGACGGCTCGGAACACGAAACGAAGGGAGGCTGGGCACGATGACACAGAAAGAAGAGATGGCGCAGTTCGACCCGGCCTCGTTTGAGCATATCCCCGTGCTTCTGAACGAGTGCCTCGACGGACTGAACATCGACCCGGCAGGCATTTATCTGGACGGCACGGCGGGCGGCGCGGGGCACTCCCGCCAGATCGCCCTCCGCCTCGACGGCACAAAGGGCGGGCGGCTCGTCTCGCTGGATCAGGACCCCGACGCGGTGCAGACCGCCCGGGCGCGTCTGGCGGGGCTTCCGGCCACCGTGGTGCAGATCAATTTCCGCTATGCCGGACAAGCCCTCGAGGGCCTCGGCATCGAGAAGATCAACGGTGCGCTGCTGGATCTCGGCGTTTCCAGCCATCAGCTGGATGACGCGGCCCGGGGCTTTTCCTACCGGGCGGACGCTCCGCTGGATATGCGGATGAGCCAGCAGGGGGAGACGGCGGCAGACCTCGTGAACACCGCCAGCCGGGAAGAGCTTGCCCGCATCCTGCGGGACTACGGCGAGGAACCCTATGCATGGCAGATCGCCGGGCATATCGTGGAGGCTCGGGAGACGGCCCCCATCGAGACGACCTTACAGCTGGCCGACATCGTGGCCAGTGCCATGCCGCCGGCAGAGCGGCGCAAGAACAAGAACCCGTCGCGGCGTACCTTTCAGGCGCTGCGCATCGCAGTCAACCATGAGCTGGACGCTCTAGAGGAGGGGCTGGACACCATCTTCGACCACCTCGCCCCGGGCGGAAGGCTGTGCGTCATCACTTTCCATTCGCTGGAAGACCGGCTGGTGAAGAACAAATTCCGCCGCTGGTCCACGGCCTGCACCTGCCCGCCGGAGTTCCCGGTCTGCGTGTGCGGCGGCAAGGCGAAAGCAAAGCTCATTACCCGAAAGCCTATCGAGGCCGACCAGCAGGAACTGGAGGAGAACCGGCGGAGCCGTTCTGCCCACCTGCGCGTTTTGGAAAAGCTCTGAGCCGGACAGGGCACCGCTCAGGGTGAGAGGAGGAGATCACTATGGGTCAGCCAGCCTATGATATGTCGTCTGAGGTGCGCCGCAGAAAAGCACCTCAGACGCAGCGCAAGGTCGCGCTGCGGGTGGAAAAGGGCGGCAAGCGCCATCTCAACCCAGTCCAGGCGGCCATGCAGCATCTGCTTCAGCTGATCTCGATGGCACTGCTGGCGGGCCTTGCGGTCAGCCTGCTCTGGAGCGAGGCCCAGCTGGTGGAGGTCAACGACCAGATCCAGAAGGCCAAGGCAGAGCTGGTGAGCGAGCAAAGCCAGTACACCTACTACAACAGCGTCCTCAACAGCAAGACCAACATCACCAGCGTGGAAGAGGTGGCCGGTCGTCTGGGCCTGATGAAGATGGACCAGAGCCAGATCACCTACATCCGCCTCGACAGCGAGAGCGTGCTGGTGCGCAGGGAGTCGGCTGTCCACCAGTGGACGGATTTTCTGCACGACGGCGCAATGACCGTTCTGGCCTCCGTCGGCAGCATAAAATAAGCAAACAGACAGAAAAGCGTGCGGCAGCGCACGCTTTTCTGGTTTCTGCAGGAGAATACCATGCAAAACAAGCCCTCCAAAAACCAGCACAGGAACGTCTACTACCGCCTTCGCCGCAGCGACCCGCACGAGCGCCTCAGCGCACGGCTGCGGCGTTTCAGCTTCGGCGCGGCGGTATTTTTTGTCATGGCGGCTGCGGGCATCGTGACCTACAGCCTGTATAAGATCCAGATCGAACAGGGTGCGACCTTCCGCCAGTATGCGGCCGAGCAGCAGCTGCTGGACAGCACCATTCAGGCGACGCGGGGCGAGATCTACGACGCCTCCGGCATTACGCTGGCCTCTACCAGCGTAGTATGGACCATCTGGGCCGACCCCAGCTACAGCACGGCCCTCTTCACCAGCCAGACCGTCGAGGAGACGGGTGAGGCTGTCAAGACCGTGGACGAGACGACGCTGGCCGATGTGAGCCGCCAGCTCACCCTGCGGCTGCTCTCCGGCGACGGGGAGAGCCTTGACCGCGTGGACACCTCTTCGGCGGAGTACCAGACCCAGTACCAGACCGTCCACGACGCGCTGGCGAAGAATACCTCCTCCTATCAGGTCCTTGCCACCAAGGTGAACAACGCCGTCAAGCTCTCCATCGAGAAATACGTCAGCACCTACAACAAAGAGCACACCAAGGCCAAGACGCTGGAGGACGGCACCACCGTCCGGAAGGGCCGCATCTCCGTCTCCTCGTCCAAGAGCTTCCAGCGGGATTATCCCTACGGTGCGTTCGCCGCGTCGGTGCTGGGCTTCTGCAACGGCGATGGCGAGGGTTTCTATGGGCTGGAAAAGTCCTACGACTCCACCCTTGCGGGCGTCAACGGCCGCACCATCACCCGCCGCAACGCCTACGGCAACGCCATCGCCGACGCCAACGCCACCACCTATGCCGCCAAGGACGGCTCCAATCTGGTGCTGTCGCTGGACGTCAACGTGCAGGAGGTGGTGGAGCGCTACCTCAACGAGGCTGTCTACGCCAACAACGTCGAGAACCGCGGTGCGGCCATCGTCATGAACGTCAAGACGGGTGCCATCCTTGCAATGGCCTCCAAGCCCGACTTCGACCCCAATGACCCGCTGGATTTCAGCGCGAATCTGACCTATCTGAGCGAGCAGGTTCAGGCCGAGCCGGAGATCTATACCATCTACCTCAAGGACCCGGACGACCCCAAAAAATTCCTGCTGGACGAGAACGGCAAGAAGGTCCCCGACCCGGACCCGGACTACACCGGCACCTACCGCGACATCCAGTGGAAGAACAAGGCCATCACCGAGCTGTACTACCCCGGAAGCGTCTTTAAGGTCATCACGGCGGCGATGGGGGTGGACTCGGGCAAGGCCACCTATTACACCACCCTCAACTGCTCCGGTGCTTACGGCGTGGCGAAGGAGACCTACCACTGCGCCGGAAAGAAGTCTCACGGGGTCCAGAACCTTGCCGAGGCCCTCCGCAACAGCTGCAACATCTACTTCATCCAGCTGGGGCAGCGGCTCGGCTCCAGCGTCTTTTATGACTACTTCGACGCCTTCGGCTTTACCGAGCGCACCGGCGTGGACCTGCCCAATGAAACGGGCATGATGAAGTATTACACCAAGAACCAGCTGGGGGAGGTCCAGCTTGCGTCCTCCGCCTTCGGTCAGGCCATGGCCGTGACCCCGCTGCAGGTCTGCACCGCCATCTCGGCGGCGGTCAACGGCGGCTATCTTGTCACCCCCCATGTGGTGGATAAGATCACCGACCAGAACGGCAATGTGGTCGAGGAGGTCGGCGCGAACGTCCGCCGTCAGGTCATCAGCGAGAGCGCCAGCGAGACCATCCGCCAGATCATGGAGTACGAGGTGGGCGACGGCTCCACCAACGGCGGCGGTTCCAATGCCTACGTTGCAGGCTACCGCATCGGCGGCAAATCCGGCACCTCCGAGCAGCTGAACATGGAGCGCCGCGCCGACGGCGACTACAAGAAGGTCGCCTCCTTCGCGGCGGTCCTGCCCGCCAACGACCCGGAAATTCTGGTCTATGTCATGCTGGACGACCCCAACAACGCCCGCACCGACTACTCCTCCATTCTGGCCGCGCCTGTGGTCGGCAACATCATCAGTGAGATCGCCCCCTATCTGGGCATCGCCACCGACGGCATCGACCGCAGCCAGACCACCGTGAAGGTGCCCAACCTCGTGAGCAAGGAGTGGAGCAACGCGCAGGTCGCCCTGAACAACAAGGGCCTCAAGCACCAGCTGGTGGAGAGCGAGAGCAGCCAGACCGCCGCCGTCGTCACCTACCAGTACCCTCATGCGGGGGCAGAGGTGGCCAGCGGCACCACCATCTATCTGTATACCGATACCTATTCCGGCAGTCACACCGAGGTGCCGGACGTCAGCGGCAAGAGCGCCGACTTTGCCCGCCAGATGCTGACCGCCGCCGGACTGAACTGTCAGGTGGCAGGGGAAAGCACCGGCACGGTGCAGAGCCAGAGCGAGGCCGCAGGCGCCAGTGTCCAGAAGGGCACCGTCGTTACCATCACCTGCGGATAATGGAGGGAGGCTCTCCCGAAGGGAGAGGCTTTCGGAAGTCGTTACATCATCTTAATAAGGGGAGAATGATCTATGGAACATATCGCAGCAGATCTGCTTTTGAAGGGCCTTGCCCCCGAGGGTTTCGCCGACGGCCAGCCCATCGGCCTTGTGACCACCGACAGCCGCGAGGTCTGCCCCGGCTGCATCTTCGTGGCTTTTCCGGGCGAGCGGTTCGACGGCCACGATTTCGCGGCCAAGGCGCTGGAAGAGGGGGCAGCATATGTCGTGCTGAACCACCCGGTGGAGGGGGTCCCGGCAGAAAAGGCGGTCATCAGCCCCGACAGCTACCACGCCATGATGGTCATGGGGGCGAACTACCGCAGCCAGTTCCACCCCAAGGTGGTGGGCGTTACCGGCAGCGTGGGTAAGACCACCACCAAGCAGATGACCTATGCCGCCATCGCGGGCTTTGGGGATACCATCAAGACCGAGGGCAACCAGAACAACGAGCTGGGCCTGCCCCGCACCCTGTTCCGCATCGGGAAGGAGACCGAATACGCCGTGGTGGAGATGGGCATGAGCCACGCAGGCGAGATCGAGCGTCTGGCCCGCTGTGCCCGGCCCGATGTGGGCATCATCACCTGCATCGGCGTGTCCCACATCGGCAATCTGGGCAGTCAGGAGAACATCTGCAAGGCGAAGCTGGAGATCTGCGCGGGCCTTGCGGAGGGTTCGCCCCTCGTGCTGAACGGCGACGACCCCTTCCTCCGCAAAGCTGCTCTGCCCGGCCATGTCCGTCCGGTGTGGTTCAGCCTCGGCGACGAGAGTGCCGACGTCTGTGCCCTCAACGTCCGGCAGGAGGGGGACGGCATGGCCTTCACCCTCTGCGACAGGGCTGCAGGCCGCTATGAAGTGACCATCCCCGCCATGGGCCGTCACAACGTGGCGAATGCGCTGGCCGCGTATGCCGCCGCCACCCGTCTGGGCCTCGCGCCCGAGGGCGTTATCGCGGGTCTGGCCGATTTCGAGCAGACCGGTATGCGCCAGAAGGTGGTCCACGCAGGCGGCATGGACGTCATTGAGGACTGCTACAACGCCAACCCCGACAGCATGAAGGCCGCATTGGCCATGTTCAGGGAGTACCCCTGCAAGCGCCGCTTTGCCCTGCTGGGCGATATGCTGGAGCTGGGGGAGATGAGCGCCTCTGCCCACGAGGAGCTGGGCCGTCAGGCGGCCGGGGCCGGGCTGACCGCCCTCGTCACCTACGGCCCCGAGGCTGCACGGACGGCGGAGGCCGCAAAGGCGGCGGGCCTTGCCGACGTGGTCCACGCCGGGGACTACCAGCAGGCGGCCGACGCCCTGCTGGCCCGGATGAAGGCCGGAGACGCTTTGCTGGTCAAGGCCAGCCGCGGCATGGCGCTGGAAAAGGCGCTGGCCCTGTTCTATCCCGTCTGCGGGAAGTAAAGAAATACTTGGAGTATTATTATGATTCGTTTTGCCTTGATCGTCGCCTCGACGCTGGGATTTTTCCTCACGGCGGCGCTCGGGAATTTAATGACCCCGCTGCTCCGGGCGTTCCACGACCGGCAGCAGCCTCAGAAGGAAGCCGAGCCGCCCACGATGGGTGGGCTGTGCCTCATGACGGGCACGATGGCGGCGGTGGGCGTCGGCTGGACGGCGGCCTGCGTCGCCCAGCCTGAGCTGCTGGGCAGCGAGAACCTGCTGACCACCCGGCTGCTCATCGCCCTCTTCGGGGCGCTCTGCTTCGGGGGCGTGGGCCTCGCGGACGATCTGGCCCGGCTGCGGCATCGCTCGCCGCTGGGGCTGCGCCGTCCGGTGCGGCTGGGGCTGGAAGCGGCCTCCGGCGCGCTGGTGCTGGCCCTGCTGGGGCTGAACGACTGCCTGCCCGACGGGCTGGCCGTTCCGGGCCTTGGCTACTGCAGCCTCGGGCCGCTGGCCCCGGCGGTCTGGCTGGTGCTCCTCGTGGCGCTGGCCGAGAGCGTCCGCACCGCCGACGGGATGGACGGCACGGTCTGCGGCTGCGCCTTCATCGCCATGCTGGGCCTCATGACGGCCATGACGCTTCTGGGCTGGTTTCCGCTGGGCGTCCTCCCGGCGGCGTTGGCCGGGGCCCTGATGGCCTTTCTGCTCTGGAACTTTTATCCCGCAAAGCTCCGCCCCGGCGCGGTGGGATGCCAGTTTCTGGCCGGTGCGCTGGGCTGTGTGCCTCTGAGCATCGGCTGGCCCGGGCTGACCCTGCCGCTGGCTCTGCCCTACTGGCTGGAGGGCGGCATGGTGGCGTTGCAGATCGTCGTATGGAAGGCCTCCGGCGGGCGGCGGCAGCTGTTTGGCACTGCGCCGCTCCACCGCTGGCTCGAGAAGCGGGGCTTTGACCCGGTGAATATCTTTTATATCTTTGGAGTTCTGGCCCTGCTGGGCCTCGCGCTGACCTTGCAGGCGGCGCGGGCCAGCTGAGCGGCCCATAAGGAGGGAGTGCGGATGGCGACCATCCGAAGAAAAAAGTCTGAGCCGTTTGCCATCGTCCAGAAAGACCCCGGCCCATGGCCGCAGGTGCTCATCAACTGGCTGGCGACGCTGGCGGTCATCATCGTGTTCGGGCTGATCATGCTGTTCAGCGCCAGCTACACCACGGGCTATCTGCGGATGGGGGACAGCTTCTACTACATCAAGTCCCAGATGTTCTGTCTGGGGCTGGGGCTGGGGGCGATGCTGCTCTTCTCCCGCATCGACCACCGCTTCCTGCGCAGGCTGGTCTGGCCGGGCTATTTCATCTGCATCCTCATGCTCATCGCGGTGCTCTTCAGTGCGCCCCTGAACGGCTGCCGCCGCTGGCTGCGTGTGGCCGGTGTCACGGTTCAGGTGTCGGAGATCGCCAAGTTCGAGATGATCCTGCTCACGGCCCATCTGGCCGCGAAAGCACCCCATCTGGAAAAGCTTGATCCCTCCTCGCCCCGCCGGATCCCGGTGCGGAAATGGCTCTACCAGCGCATCGTGCGGGAGCTGGTCATCCCGCTGCTGCCCCTTGTCCCGGTGGTGGGCCTGCTGGTGCTGGAGCCGCATATGTCGGGCATCGTCCTGACGACGGCAATCGTGGGCACCATCCTCATGCTGGGCGGCAGCGGCGGCGTCATCACATGGGCGTGTGCCGGCCTCGGCGCAAGCCTGCTGCAGACGCTGCTGGGGCATATCGACTCCATCCCCTACCTGCAGAGCCGCCTCGACGGCTGGACGCATGACCTTGCCAAGATGACCGACCAGACCCTGCAGAGCCTTTACGCCATCGGCTCCGGCGGCGTGACGGGCCTCGGCCTCGGCAACAGCATCGAAAAGCAGCTCTGGCTCCCCGAAAGCACCAACGACTTCATCTTCAGCGTCGTCTGCGAGGAGCTGGGCTTCGTGGGGGCTGTGGTGGTCATCCTGCTCTTCGTCCTCTTCCTCGTGCAGGGGCTGTGGATGGCGTTCCACGCCGAGAACCGCTACTGCTCGCTGGTGGGCATCGGCATCATGGCCCAGATCGCGTGGCAGGTGTTCTGCAACATCGCGGTCGTCACCAACACCCTGCCCAACACCGGCATCTCACTGCCCTTCTTCTCTTCCGGCGGCACCAGCCTCATCCTGCTGCTGGCCGAGATGGGCGTGATGATAAACATCGGCCGGGGCGGCGAGCGCGCCCGCCTCGAGCGGGAAAACCGCCGCGCCCTGCGGGAGCAGCAGGAAAAGAGACCGGATAACACCATTGTACTCAGACCCGATATGGGCCTCTGACCGTTCAAGGAGGAAATCATCATGCGTGTACTCATCGCAGCCGGCGGTACGGCCGGACACATCAACCCGGCTCTGGCCATCGCGGGAGCCATCAAAAAAGCAGACCCCGCCGCAGAGATCCATTTTGCAGGCCGGAAGGAGGGGATGGAATACCGCCTCGTGACCCAGGCGGGCTACCCCTTCCACCACATCGAGATCACCGGTTTCCAGCGCAGGCTCTCCCTGAACAACATCAAGCGGAACATCATCACCCTCTGGAATCTGGCCCTTTCCGGCCCGAAGGCCAAGGCGATGATGAAGGAAATCCAGCCTGACCTTGTCATCGGCTGCGGCGGCTATGTCTCCGGCCCGGTGGTGCGCTGCGCCGCCAAGAAGGGCATCAAGACCGCCATCCATGAGCAGAACGCTTTCCCCGGCGTGACCAACAAGCTGCTGGCCCCCGATGTGGACATCGTCTTTGCCGCCGTGCCCGCCGCTGTCGAGAAGCTGGGCGCTCCCGAAAAGACGCAGGTGGTGGGCAACCCGGTCCGGCCCGAAGTGTTCGAGAAGGCCGGGGAACGGGACGCCATCCGCGCCCAGCTGGGCGCAGGCGACCGCACCGTCATCCTCTCCTTTGGCGGCAGTCTGGGCGCGCGCCGGGTCAACGAGGTGGCGGCCGACCTCTGCGCATGGGAGCAGAAGGAAAATAAGCCTGTGCTCCACATCCACGCCACCGGACAGTACGGCGTGGAGCTGTTCAAAAACCTTGAGAAGGAAAAGGGCTTCGCCCCCGGCGAGAGCCTTGAGGTGAAGGAATACATCAACAATATGCCTGAGCTGCTGGCCGCTGCCGACCTCGTCATCAGCCGTGCCGGTGCTCTGACGCTGGCCGAGCTGGAAGCCGAGGGCCGTGCCGCCGTCCTCATCCCAAGCCCCAATGTGGCCGAGAACCACCAGTATTACAACGCCATGGAGCTGCAGAAGGCCGGGGCTGCTGTGGTCATCGAGGAAAAGGACCTGACCGGTGAGAAGCTCATCTCCACCGTCTCCGGTCTGTTGTCTGAGCCGGGCAAGCTGGCGGCGATGGGCCGGAATGCCCGCAGTCTCTCGGTGGACGACAGCCTCGACCGCATCGTGGACGCCCTGCTCAAACTGGTCAAGACCCCGTGATTGATTCGACGGCCCTCTTGTGATAAAATCAGACGGAAAGGAGGCAGCGCCGCACCATGACCCAGAACCGAAATGACCGCCGTGCCGGGCCGCAGAGCAGCGCCCGGCCCCGCAGGCCGCAGACCCAGAACGGCTCCCACAGAGCCTACGACTGGACACAGGACCGGCGAGCCTCCGCCCCGCAGCGCCGCACCCGGCCGCAGGGCTATCAGGAACAGACGCTGGACTTCTCCGGCGGGGATGGGAGCTTCGAGCACTACGGGGACAACAGCATCCAGTTCCCCCAGCAGACGGCCCGCCGCCCCAACGGCCAGAGCCGGGCAGGACAGGCCCGCCGTCCGGCCCGGCCGCAGGGCCAGAGACCCCGCCGCCAGAACACACAGCCATATCCCCGCAGCGGCCAGCGGCCCGGCAGCGCACAGAACAATGGCCGCTACCGCCCCACCGAAGCGAACCTTCGCAGCCCGGCCCGGCGGGAGAGCAAAAAGAAGCGCCGCCTGACCCGGGCCGCCATCCGCCGCCGCAGGGCCATCCGCCGCCTGACTGCGCTGGCGCTGCTGCTCTGTGTCATCGGAGTGGGCGTCTACCTCACTGTGACCATGCTTTTCAAGATCAACACCCTGCAGGTGGTGTCCGACGGAGCGGTGGTGAGCGAGGTGGGCGGCTATTCCAGCGCCGAAATTCTGGAAGCGCTGGGAGTCCACGCCGAGGAGAACATCTTCAGCTTCGACCCGGCAGAAAAGTCCGCCGCGCTGGAACGGCAGTTCCCTCTGCTGGAGAACATCCATGTGGAGCGGGATTACCCCAATACGGTGGTGGTGCGGGCCGATGCGGCCACCGCCGCCTACGCCATGCAGACCTCCGGCGGCTGGCTGAGCCTCTCCGCCGGCCTGAAGATCTTGGATAAGACCGCCGCCCAGCCGGAGCTGCCCGTCCTCTACGGCGGCGAGCCGGAGTCTGCGACGCCGGGCGTCCAGCTGGAATTTGCAGCGGATACGCCGGCAGCGTCGGACAGCGCCGCGTCCAGTGAGGCCGCAGCCCCCGCCGATAAGCGCCTCGACTCCCTGAATACCCTGCTGACCGCGCTGGACAGCAGCGGTCTGGGGGCGGACGTCACCCGCATCGAGTTCGAAGACCCCGAGCAGATGGCGTTCCTGTATCAGGGCCGCATCAGTGTGCTTCTGGGCACTTTGAACGAGCTGGACTATAAGCTCCGGCTGGCAAAATACGTCCTGCTGGACGAGGACGGCAAGGGCTGCTCGCCCACCGACACCGGGATGCTGGACCTGAGCCACCTGAGCGCCTCGTCCACCCGCAAATTCCGCTTCGCACAGGGAGAGCCGACTCTGCCCTCGGGCTATATCGCCCCGGTGCAGGCTGAGGCCCCGGCACAGACAGAGCCTCAGCCGGAGGAAGCCTCCGACCCCGAACCTGACACGGAGGGCGCGGACGCCGCGCCTGCCGATGAACCCACTGCCGCAGCGGCAGAACAGCAATAAGGAGCATTTGAACGATGAAACTGGAACAACTGTTGGAGGGCGTG
>OHTA01001501.1_pt1 | contig 11693 bp, 9 predicted proteins | sample 1578851 | NCBI WGS metagenome assembly OHTA01 (sample SAMEA3879578, study PRJEB24766) | human gut metagenome | biome: human-associated habitat; feature: feces | place: USA | collected 1985/1987 | reverse complement strand
TGTTGCCGAAGGCAATAGGGCGGGCGATGGAATGGCCTGCAACAACAGTGACCGCCGCCAGTGGCGGAAGCAGGGAGCTGTTGTTGGGGCCGCGGCCAGCGAGATGCAAGCGGATGCGAAGCAGCTGCTGGGTGCCGCAACCCGTATTTCGTGTCCGAGGAGAAAGCTACCGACGCGCCGGGTGTTCATAACGCGCATACTCCGCAAGCTTTTCAAAGCCGAGCCGGGTATAAAAATGCACCCGCTCCGGGCTGCAGAGGAACACCGGGCGCTGCCCCTCTGCGGAAAGCTCGTTTGCCATCTGCACAATGAGCCGCCCGCCGATGCCTTTGCCGCGCAGGGAGCTTTCTGTCTGTCCGCAGGCCATATACGCCTGCCCATTTGCAAGGGCATAGGCTCCCACCGTGCAGACCGCTTTCCTGCCCTGTCTCAGCGTCCAGACAAGCGCCTTGCCCCGGATACGCTTGGTGCACAGTTCAGAATAAAGATCCTCCTGTCTGGCCGTATCTTCCGGGTACAATGCCCGGGCCACGTCCATAGCCGCGGGTTCCCGGTCAAGGTCCAGCTGTGCCCAGAGGGCTTCGTCTGCGGCAGGCAGCGGCAGCGCCCTGCCGGGGGCAAGACCGAACACGGTCAGTGTCTCAGCCCGGTGCCAGCCGGTGGGCGGCAGACATCCGGCTTCGTCCAGAATGACGCTCTCACACCCGCAGAAGGCCAGAAAACCGGCCAGCTCCTCGGGATTTGCGTGCCCAGCAACCCATGCAGTGCTGCCGCTGAGTTCCAGCGCCAGCGTGGGCCCGGCGTAGAACCGCCACGGCTGGCTTTTGCCGAAGAGAGCAAGGTCCAGCGGAAGCACTGCCCCCAGCACCCACCGGCCCCGGCAGGCATTGGCAAAACGGGCACGCCGCCGCTTTGTATCGACCTGTGCGATCACTTCAGCTCGTTGACGATCTTCTTGAACTCACGGCCGCGCACCTCAAAGTTGGGGTACAGGTCAAAGGATGCGCTGGCCGGAGACAGGATGATGATATCGCCGGGCTTTGCGCAGGCACGGGCCAGCTCCACAGCGTGCTGCATGTTGTCCGCATGCTGGATAGGCAGCTCTGCTTCGTTGAAATTCGGGTCCTCGCGCACAGCCTTTTCGATGCGGGGGCCGGTGGCACCCATCAGCACAAGGTTCTTCACGTGGGCCACCACTTCCGGTGCCAGCGGCTCATAGGGAATGTGCTTGTCATAGCCGCCCGCGATCAGAATGACCTTCTGGTTAAAGCTGCGCAGACCGGCAATGGTGCGGGTAGGACTGGTGCCGATGGAGTCGTTGTAGTACAGCACACCGTCCAGCGTACGCACCGGCTCGATGCGGTGCTCCACGCCGGTAAAGGTGCTGCCCACCTGCCGGATCGCCTCCACAGGCACCTCACCCCACACGGCAGCGGCAGCGGCCAGCAGGTTCTCGATGTTGTGCAGACCGCGCAGCTTCACGTCCTTCTGTGCCAGGAACGGGGTCACAACGCCGTCCTCCGCCATGCAGAGCATGTGATCTTCCTTGCGCAGGAAGGCACCGTTGTCGGTGTCGTGCAGGCGGGTGAACCACACCTGCTTGCCCTTGCAGTCGGACTGCATGCTGCGGCTGATCTCGTTCTCGTAGCCCAGAACAGCACGGCAGGGCTGCTTCTGATACAGCAGGATGTTGCGCTTGGCGTCGATGTACTCCTGCATATCCTTGTGATGATCCAGATGGTTGGGGGTGACGTTGGTCACAACGGCAATGTTGGGGCTGGAATGCATGCTGATGAGCTGGAAGCTGGAAAGCTCCACCACAGCCACATCCTCGGGGGCCACCTCGGGCAGCATGGGCAGCAGAGCTGCGCCGATGTTGCCGCCCAGATGCACTTTGCGGCCAGCCGCTTCGTAGAACTTGGAGATCAGGGTCGTGGTGGTGGTCTTTCCGTCGGAGCCGGTCACAGCCACGATCTCGCAGGGGCAGAAATCAAAGAACAGTTCCACCTCGCTGGTCACCATGGTGCCTGCGGCCATGGCATCCTGCAAGGGCTTTTCAAAGTAGCCCACAAAGCCCGGCGTGCGCATGATGATGTCCTGACCCTTGAAGCCGTCCAGATAGTTTTCGCCCAAGCTCAGGTCAATGCCCAGCTCCCGGATGGTGGCGGCATAATCGCCAAAGTCCTCTACGCTCTTCTTCTGGTCACACAGGGTGACGTGTGCTCCCAGCTCCACGAACTCCCTGATGAGCGTCTTATGGCTGACGCCTGCGCCGATGAAGGCAACTTTTTTGCCCTTGATGAGCTCGGCCAGTTTCTGCTGATCCTTCTGCATAAAAACAGTTCCTCCTCAATAAGTAATATCGTATCGAACGCGCCGCAAAGGGGCGCTGAAACATTCGCTGTATCATTATAGTCCATTTGGCCGCAATTGGCAACGGAAAAACGCCCTTTTTGCCCCAAAAAGCAAGGGAAATTCACAATTCCTCAATTGTATTTTGCCTTCATTTCTGCTACACTTGTCGAAGCAGAGTGCTTTTTGTATCCATACACACTCCCAGCAAATACCATAGAATGAGGTCATTTCCTTGAAACAGTTCCTGCGTATCACCGCAGCGGTGCTTGCCGCTGCGTTCCTGTTTGCCCTTACCGGCTGCAGCAGTGGCTCCGGTGCAGCCAGCTTTACATGGTTTGTGGATACCATCCCCGCAAACCTTGACCCACAGGTCGTGTCTGCCGCGCCAGACGTCATTGCCTGCGAGAATCTTTACGGCGGCCTTGTGCGCAAAAACGCCGACGGCGAGATCGTACCTAACCTGTGCGAAAGCTGGACCGTCTCTCCGGATGGCCGCACCTATACCTTTGCCATAAAAGACGGCCTGACCTACACCGCCGCTAAGGGAACCGCCACAGATTATTCCATCACCGCCGAGGACTTTGTGTTTGCGTTCCAGCGCATCTTTCAGGCACAGACGGGTTCTCCCTATGCGGTAGAGTTTTCTGCCATTGAAAACAGCACCGCTGTTCTGGACGGCACAGCGGCGCTCAGTACGCTGGGGGTTTCGGCTTCCGGTCCGCTGACGCTGGTGTTCCGCCTGAGTGAAAAGGACGACAACTTCCTCGCAAAGCTCACCCTGCCCGGTGCCATGCCCTGCGACGAGGAGTTCTTCAACAGCACCCGCGGCACCTACGGCCTGACGGCAAAGACCACCCTTTCCAGCGGCAGTTTCTATCTGTACAACTGGACCGCCAGCGGCCTGTTCCTGCGGCGCGATGTCTCTGCACCCCTGATCGGCAGCCTGCGTCTGGTGCAGAACACCGGCAGCACCGGCAAGAGTGCCGCTCAGCTCATCGCGGACGAGAAATGCTCTGCCGCGCTGGACGACACCGGCGAAGCGACCGCGCTGCGGGCTGTTTCCTACTCCGATACCACCTGGGCCCTGCTGTTCAACAGCACCGAGGGTTCTGTCTTTGAGAATCAGGCACTGCGGCAGGCACTGGCCGGCATTGCCCGGGAAAATGCAGCAGTGCCTTCTTCCGGCCTGTACACCGCCGCCGAGGGCCTTGTGCCTGCAGGGCTGACTGTAGACGGCATCGCCTACCGCGACACTGCCGGGGATCCCACGCCTGTGATCCCGGACCCGCGCGCACTGTATCTGGAAGCACGGCAGGGCATGGCCAGCTCTGATTTTTCCGGTGTGACCATCCTGCTGCCCAAGGAAGCCGGGCTCACCGAACTGGCCGAGCAGATCAACGGTGCATGGCAGAAGGACTGTTCCCTCTTCTTCTCAGTGGAGGAGGTGCCGCAGGAAGAGTTTGACAAGCGCCTTGCGGCAGGCGATTACACCATCGCACTGGCTCCCATCTGTGCCGAGGGCGGCAGCGTATACCAGATGCTTCAGAAGTTCACTGCCGAGGGCGGTGGTTTGACCGGTTACTCTGACCCGCTGTACACCGAACGTCTGGCAGAAAGCACACAGAAGACCGGCCGCGCCCGCTGTGCCCTGCTGGCCGAATGCGAACGTCAGCTGCTGGAAGGCTGCACCGTGGTGCCGCTGCTGGGCCAGCAAAAGCGTCTGCTGGTGGCAGACGGCATCAAAGGACTGGTGTTTGACCCGTTTACTCCGGTGCTGGATCTGACCTATACCACAAAAAACTGACACGCTTCAGCTCTTGACAATCCAGCTCTGCTTTGCTACAATAAGTGAGCAATGCAGGGTTAGCTCATCCGGTAGAGCGGCTGCTTCCCAAGCAGCAGGCGGCGGGTTCGGGTCCCGTACCCTGCTCCAAAACAAACGGTGAACCGTGAAATATCGGTTTGCCGTTTTTCTTTTTGTTTTCACTATCACGTTTTTCTGCCCTTGATCCAGCAATTGAGCAAGCAAACCGTTGCAATTTTTCCGGGTGTTTCTTATAATAGGATCAAGCATGCGGTGCTCAGCCTGCCGCAGGAAAGGACTCCATTATGATCTTTGTTCCCCTGCTGCATTATTTCAAATGCAAAAATTCCTACAGCGGCAACGAATACGGCCTGCGGTACCGGATGATCCCCGGCAAGCGCACCGTACCGGATCCGAATGGCGGCGAAGGTGCTGCAAAGGAAGAAAGCATCCTCACTGTGGATTACTGGCCCGACCCCTGGACCATTGAAAAGACTGACCCTGCCCTGCGGGTGCAGAAGGTGTTTCCGCTGTCCGACGAGGGCCGCGAGGCTGCCGCCGCCTTTTTGCAGGACGCTTTCAATGCAGAGCCGGAGCGCTGGAAAAACTGTCCCAGCATGATGGACTGTGATCCCTGGGAGCCAGCTGCTGAAGATGAACCGGACGAACCAAAGGAATAAAAGATGATCTACCGTTTAAAAGAGCTCAAAGGCGATACCATCGCCGTGCCGCAGCTGATCTTTTCAAAACTCGGCATCGCAGAGGAATACAACGTACGCGTGGCGCTCTATGTGCTGGCCACCGGCGTCACCGACCCGGACAAGATCTGCGCCGACCTCAAACTGCGCAGCCGCATCAGCGCCGAGAGTGCGCTGGCCTTCTGGGCAGGTGCGGGCCTGCTGGAGCGCTATGAAGAAAACGCTGCACCGGGCGAGGAGCCCAGCGCCCCGACGCCTATGACATGGGCCGAAATTGCTGCCGCAAGCCGCACCGACCCCATGATCTCCAGCCTCATCGACTGCGCGCAGACCGGGTTTGCCCGCCCGCTGACCCACAAGGAAATGGAAAAGCTGGTCAACCTTTATGTGCAGGAGGGCTTTGCGCCCGAGACCGTGATGCTGTGCACCGCTTACGTTGCCAGCACCGGCCGGCGTACCATAGCCGCCGTGGTGCATGAGCTGAAGGTGTGGCGCACCGAGGGCGTGGAGACCGGTGAACAGGCAGACGCCCACCTCAAGCTGCTGGCTCTGCGCCAGAGCCGTGAGCAGTATGTCAGCAACCTGCTGGACATTGCTCCGGACGAACTGACTCTGGGCGGGCGCAAGGCCATTGCACGATGGTACGAAGTCTATGGCTATGACGACGCCATGGTGCAGGAAGCTGCCGTGCAGGCCGGGCCCAAGCGCGATCTGTGGTACTGGAACAGCATCCTCAAGACATGGAACGCCAAGGGACTGCGCACCGTACACGATGTGCGCAGCCCGGTAGCTGCTGCGGGCGCAAGCCGGAACATCCGGGTGGATCGTGCAGCCCCCAGCGGAAACGATATCCTGAAAAACGCCACCCGCCGCCGTTCCCTCATCAAAAAGCCTGAATAAGGAGCCGCTATGCGTACCAAAAATGAACTGTATCAGGAAGCTCTCCGCACCGTTGCCCTACGGCGGCAGACCGCCCGGGCTCTGGCGCAGGATGCACAGGCACAGGCCGAAGCTGCCATTCCCGCCCTGCGTCATGCAGAAGAAGAGGTGCGGGTGCGGGGCATCCGCTGCGCACTGGCCGGTGCTGCGGGCAAAGACCGCACCGAAGCCGCCGCCGCGCTGGCCGATGCCCGGCAGAAGCTGACGGCCCTGCTGGCCGAAAGCGGACGCCCTGCCAACGCGCTGGAACCGCACTTCACTTGTCCGAAATGTCAGGATACCGGCAGCGTGAACGGCCGCACCTGCGCCTGCGTCCACAAGGTGATGCAGCAGCTGCGCCGTCAGGAGATCGAAGCGCTGTCCAGCCTGTCCATTTCCAGCTTTGACACTATGAAACTGGAATATTACCCCTCTGTTGCAGATCCCGAGGTCGGTGAGAGCATCCGCACCTATATGGCAGAGGTTCTGGCCGATCTGCGCGATTATGCAGCCGATTTTTCACCCGCCACCCGCGAGAGCCTGCTGCTGCTGGGAAATGCCGGTCTTGGCAAGACCCATGCGGCGCTGGCCATTGCCGGAGAGGTGCTCCGGCAGAACTATGATGTGATCTATGTCTCCTGCCCGGATTTCTTTGGTAAGCTGGAAGCGCTGCATTTCGGCTCCGACCCGAACGGTGAGGAAGAAGCGCTGTTCCAGACTGCATCCAATGCCGACCTGCTGATCCTCGATGATCTTGGCACCGAGTTCAATTCCAGCTTCTTTCTCACCAATCTGTACAGCCTGCTGAACAACCGGCTGGGCGCAAAGCTGCCCACCATCGTCACCACCAATGTCACAGATGGTACTTTGCTGGAAAAGCTTTACACCGAAAAGATCTCCAGCCGCCTTGCCGGTTTCGTCCAGATCAAGTTCTTCGGCAACGATATCCGCGTTCAGAAAGCGAACGAGTAAAAGAAAAAAGCAACGCAAAAGCGTTGCTTTTTTCTTTTACTCAAAATTCCAATGCAGGGCTGACTTCGCTGCGGCGCTGTGCCTGCACGATGCAGTCCCTGTCCGGCACTACGCCCGCTGCGCCCAGCGTATTGAACACGGTCTGCAGCGCAAGGGAGGGTGTATTGTTCTCCTGCGAGAGATGGCACAGTGCAAACTTTTTGCACCCCTCCTGAATGAGCTCCAGCAGCTTTGCAGCGCACTCATCGTTGGAAAGATGGCCCCGGGTGCTCTCGATCCGGGCCCGTAAGTAATAGGGGTACGGCCCGCTGCGCAGCATGTGCAGGTCGTAATTGCTTTCCAGTGCCACAAGGTCGCAGCCGGTCAGCGCTTCATGCACCGGCGGGGTGAGCGTGCCAAGGTCCGTGGCGATGCTCATTGTCTTACCGTCCGGCGTGTGGATGCGGTAGCCTACACAGGGCACATCATGACTGGTGGGGAATGCCCGCACGCCGAATGCACCCACGTCCTCTTCCCTGCCCTCCAGCTCGTGCAGCTCGCAGGCTGCCGGGACGATCCCATTGGCATCCAGAAAATCCAGTGTAGCCGCCGCGCCATACACCGGCAGCGGGTTCTTTTTGAGAAAGGTGGAAAGCCCCTTCACATGATCGCTGTGCTCGTGCGTGACAAGGATGCCGTCGCAGTCGCTGACGGCAAGGCCCAGCGCCTTGAGCGCCGCTGTGGTGGTGCGCACGCCCTTGCCCATATCCACGATGAGGTAGTGCTCACCGCAGCGCACCACGCTGCTGTTGCCGGAAGAGCCGGAATACAATGAGATAAATTCTGCCATGAAAAACCTCTGATACACTCAAAAACAGCCCGCCGCATATGCAGCAGGCTGTTTGTTTTCTGATACGTTACAGTGCCTGATCCAGTGCGGCAGGCATCCGTTCCACCTTTTTGATATCGGCACCCAGACCGCGCAGCTTTTCCACGATATTCTCGTAGCCGCGCTCAATATGGCCGATCTCCTCGATCTCGCTGGTGCCGTCTGCCATCAGAGCAGCCACCACCATGGCAGCGCCCGCACGCAGATCCAGCGCACGCAGCGGCGCAGGGCTGAGCTTGTCCACGCCCTCAAATACGGCCACCTGACCGTCCACCTGTACGTTTGCGCCCATCTTGCGCAGCTCGTCCACGTAGCGGAAACGGTTGTCCCAGACGCTCTCAGTGACGGTGGAAGTCCCCTTCGCCACGCTGAGCAGGACGCCCATCAGGGGCTGCATATCGGTGGGGAAGCCCGGGTGGGGCATGGTGTTGATCTTGAGGGGCAGGATATCGCCGGTGCGGCGGACCCGCACAGCATCGTCAAATTCCTCCACCTCGACCCCCGCACGCCGGAGCTTTGCGGTGATCGGCTCGAGGTGCTTGGGGGTGACGTTCTTCACCAGCACATCGCCGGCGGTGGCTGCGGCGGCCACCATATAGCTGCCGGCCTCGATCTGGTCGGGGATGATGCTGTAGGTGCAGCCGTGCATCCGCTCGACACCGCGCACCTTGATGACGTCGGTGCCTGCGCCGCGCACATCTGCGCCGCACATATTCAGGAAGTTGGCCAGATCGACGACATGAGGCTCCTTGGCGCAGTTCTCAAGGATGGTCTGGCCCTTTGCCATCACGGCAGAGAGCATCCCGTTCATGGTCGCGCCGACGCTCACCTTATCGAAGAAGATGTGTGCGCCATTCAGCTCCTCGGCGTGGACGGTGATCATGCCGTAATCCACGCTGTCCTCTGCGCCCAGTGCGCTGAACACCTTGAGGTGCTGGTCGATGGGGCGGTCGCCTAACGGACATCCGCCGGGCATGGAAACCCTCGCCTTGCCGTAGCGTCCCAGCAGCGCACCCAGGAAGTAATAGGATGCACGCATCCGCCGTGCGCTCTCATAGGGTACGCAGTAGTTGGTCAGTCCCATTGCAGAAATGCGGACTGTGGTCTTTGACAGATACTCCACCTGCGCACCCATTTCGCTCATAATGCGCAGGCTGATGGAAACGTCACTGATATCCGGAACATTTTCCAGGATACAGGGTTCATCACAGAGCAGCACCGCAGGGATCAGTGCGACCGCTGCATTCTTTGCGCCGCTGACTTCTATTTCGCCGGTGAGCCGATGCCCGCCGTGAATGACAAATTTATCCAATTTCGTCTCTCCTTTTTTCTGTGCGCCCAATTGTCCATTGCTGCAACGGCATCGGAAAGGAACCGAAACCGCCCAGATACGGCGACACATGGGGAATGCCAAAACCGGCACGCCTGCCGTCCATTCCCATTCCTCTATTCAGCGCCCGTGCCTTGTGCCGGCAGGCTGCTGTTCTCCGGCGGCAAAAAAGCCGCTTCATTCTTCCGGTTATCCAGAATCATTTTTTCTGGTCTGCACACAATATAGGCGACACGGTGCAAAAGCCGTCCGGCTGTTTTGCATGGTGCTGCCTATAGTTTGTATGCTATCTTCCTTATTATACACGAATTCTGCGCATTTGTAAAGTAAAAAGCAAGCATTTTTTGCGCTATTTGGAAGTATCGACGGAAAATTTCTGCCATGTGAAATCGCATTTGTATGGATTCCATAAGGGAAATTATGTATTTTTCAAGGCGGTTTGGATATTCGCCCTTATTCCGCTGTTTTTGCGTCAGAAGCAAATGCGCCGTATGTTCCAATTTCCACTTTCTGGATAAGAATATCCTCTTCCGGCGGTGTATAGCCGCCGTCTCCGGAGGATGCCTTTACCGCAGCGCTGGTGATCTTGTCGATGGTGTCAAAGCTTTCGTCCCCATACGCCTGGGCAAATACGGTCATCTGCTGGGAATAGTTCGGCACGCCGCCGTTTTCCAGAAACGCCTGGTTGATCTTCTCGGCGTTTTCCGAAACCGATTCCAGTTCGTTTTTCGCAGACTCGTCAAACACGATGGAATTGCAGACCACAAAGCGTGTCCCGCAGTAGGTGGTCATTTTTCCGGTGATGCGGTCCCACAGATTGCCCTCCTGCGCCGTGGTCGGCACACAGAAAGCCCCACGGAACGGCCACAGGTCGCCGCTGGTCTCCCGTTCCACTCGCTCATAGGTGTCGCCGTCCGCACTGTTCAGCGAGCCGTCCGGGTTGGGACTGCCTGCCTCAAAGTAAACGCCGTCCTCGACGGAGAACACATAGGTGTTGTCGTAATAGCCGGACTCCGCCAGTTCGGTGAACTGTTTCACATAAGCCGGCGCCTGCTCTGGGAACAGCTCTGCCACGATCGTGCCGGCAGAGGTGGTAATCTTCATTGCCGGTGCTTCCAGCTGCACCAGTTCCACCTGGCTCATGTCCACAAAGGTCTTGCGCTCCTGCTCCATATAGGTGGTGCAGGAGAACACGCCCACGCAGAGCAGTGTCATTACGACCATTAAGATAAAGATTCTTGTGATTGCTTTTTTATGTTGTTTGAGTGCCATTCGCTATCCTTTCGGGAAAATCATATGCAAAGCCGCCGGGCGGACTTTGTTATATCTTTGTGATCTCAGTACCCTGCCGTGTTTCCCGAACGGCATAGCCCAGTGCAGCGATGGCATCCCGGAGACGGTCTGCCTCCGCAAAGTCCTTTGCCTTTCTAGCTGCCTTGCGCTGTTCCACCAGTTCGGTCACCTCAGCCGGGATCTCGTCTGTCTTTTTCCGGTTGTACAGCAGACCCATAACGCCGATCAGTTCATCGAACAGCTTTGCGCCTGCCTCCAGCTGTTCCTTGGAAGTGGCAGCGTCTGCGCTCATGCGGTTCAGATCACGCACCAGTTCAAAGATAGCCGTCATGCCGTCTGCGGTGTTGAGGTCGTCATCCATGGCAGTGATAAACTGTTCCTTGCGCTTGGCAAACGTCTCTGCCGCCTCCGGTGCAACTTCGCCGGACTTCGCCGCAGCGATTGCCCGATCCAGGGTATCACGGCAGGCATAGAGTCGTTCCAGCGACGCCTTGCAGGCATCCAGCAGTTCCTTGCAATAGTTGATGGGGCTGCGGTAGTGTGCCTGCACCATCATGTAGCGGATGACTTCATAGCCGTACTGCTCCGCCACTTCCCGTGCGGTAAAGAAGTTGCCCAGGGATTTGGACATCTTCTTGTTGTCGATGTTGATATAGCCGTTGTGCATCCAGTAGTGTGCAAAGGGCTTGCCGTTGGCAGCCTCACTCTGTGCGATCTCGTTCTCGTGGTGCGGGAAGATCAGATCCTGACCGCCGCAGTGGAGGTCGAAGGTCTCGCCCAGGTAGTGGCAGGACATGGCAGAGCATTCAATGTGCCAGCCCGGTCTGCCCTTGCCCCATGGCGAATCCCAGTAGGGTTCACCCGGTTTCGCTGCCTTCCAGACAGCGAAGTCCAGCGGTTCCTCCTTGCCGTCGTTGATGTCGATTCTTGCGCCTGCCTGCAATTCCTCAATGGGCTGACCGGACAGCTTGCCGTATTCCGGGAAAGAAGAGGTCCGGAAGTATACGTCTCCGTTGTCAGCGGCATAAGCGTGACCGGAGTCCACCAGCTTTTTCACAATGTCAATGATAAGATCCATGCAGTTGGTGACGGTGGGGTGTACATCCGCATCCATGACGTTCAGTCCGTGTGCATCGGTCTTGTATTCCGCAATATAGCGCTTGGCGATCTCTGCGGCAGTGGTTCCCTCTTCGTTTGCCTTTTTGATGATCTTGTCGTCCACGTCAGTGAAATTCTGCACATAGGTGACAGTATAGCCCCGGTATTTCAGATAGCGGCGCAGCACATCAAATGCACAGATGGGACGGGCGTTTCCGATATGGATCAGGTTATAGACCGTGGGGCCGCAGACATACATTTTTACTTTTCCCGGCTCTACCGGAACGAACTCTTCTTTTCTCTTTGTGAGTGTATTGTAGATCTTCATAACTTAAGCTCCTTCATATATCTTTCTGT
>OHTA01001496.1_pt1 | contig 11740 bp, 10 predicted proteins | sample 1578851 | NCBI WGS metagenome assembly OHTA01 (sample SAMEA3879578, study PRJEB24766) | human gut metagenome | biome: human-associated habitat; feature: feces | place: USA | collected 1985/1987 | reverse complement strand
CTATTGCAGGTGGCTTGGCGGGAATCCTGTACGGGATAGAAAATATTCCAAAAGAGTGGATGGAAAAACTGCAAGGCAAGGAAATCATTGACTGGTGTTTATGGTAGAGGGGAGGGCGTATAAGGAGTGGGAATTTAAAAATGTAGATTATAAAAAAGATTGTCAAAAAAAGTAAAAAATGGTAAAATAGATGTGGAGTTGTTTGTATCCAAATTTGCAAAAGAGCAAAATAAAAAAGCCCCTCCGGGCTTTGTCAAAATGACGATTTGAAAAAATTTTTATTTGAACTCGCAGTGCAAATTCAGAGGGTACTGAATTTACTAGCATTATAATAACACACTATAAGGAGGGTGTCAATATGGAATTGAAAAAAAGTAATAAAATTTATGGAGATTATTATATCGGATTGGATATAGGAACTAATTCAGTGGGTATAGCTGCAACGGATCTTAACTATAATCTGATTAAATACAAAGGCGAACCGGTTTGGTGTTCTCATTTATTTGAAGAAGGACATCAATGCGCAGATAGAAGAGGTTTTCGTACCGCGAGAAGACGCTTGGATCGAAGACAGCAGAGAGTGCAGTTAATTGATGAGTTATTTGCATCAGAGGTTGGAAAAGTAGATAAGAATTTTTATATTCGGAAAAAAGAAAGTGCGTTGTGGCGAGAGGACAAGACTGATAGCAGTACAGGAAATATGTATTTTAATGATGAAGATTATAAAGATGTAGATTATCATAAGGAGTATCCGACGATTCATCATTTAATCGTTGCATTGATGGAGCAGGATAAAGCATTTGATATTCGACTTGTAAATATTGCGATTGATTGGCTTGTTGCACATCGAGGTCATTTTTTGTCAGAAATCAGTGTAAAAAATGTGGATAAAATAACAGATTTTGAGACAGTGTACAACAAATTTATCGACTTTTTTAATATGGAAGGGTTGCAAGATTCTTACAATGCGTGGATTGAAGCGGATTGCAAAGAATTGGAGAAAATCATAAAATCCAAAAGTGGAATTACAACCAAGAAAAGAGAGTTAAAACAAGTGATATATGGGGGAAAAGTTCCCAAAGAGGAAAGTGTACCATATAAGTATGAAAGCATGATAAATTTCCTTGCTGGGGGAAAAATTAAGGCGAAAGATCTTTTTCAACAGAGCGAATATGAAAGTGACTTTTCCTTTAGTATTAGCGATGATATGGAAGAAATATTGCCACAATTGGGCGATGATGCGGAATTTGTTTCCAAAATGACAGCCATTTACGAGTGGAGTGTTTTGACTGATGTATTAAACGGAGAAAAATACATTTCGAAGGCAAAGGTGGAGGTGTATGACCAGCACAAAAAGGATTTGGAACAATTGAAAAAATTTGTTCGCAAGTATGCACCGAAAGAGTATTATAAGATTTTTAAAGAGTCGGGTAAGGAACTAAAAAATTATACAGCATACTCCTATAATTTAAAATCCGTTGATACGACTAAAGATAAGGTTGAATTACCAAAGCAAAAAGCAAATCAGAAAGAGTTTAATGACTTTTTAAAGAAAACGTTAAAACTTGATAAGATTGAAGAACAAATAGAAGAGGAAGATTTAGATTTTTACGAAGATATGGTAAGCAGAATTGAGAATGCTGGTTTCATGCCAAAACAGGTAAATTCTGATAACCGTGTAATTCCACATCAACTGTATCAGATTGAATTAGAACGAATATTGGACAAAGCAGAGAACTATTTGCCATTTTTAAAAGAAAAAGATGCGGATGGTTTGACAATAACAGAAAAAATTAAATCTGTATTTACATTCCGAGTGCCATATTATGTAGGACCGTTGCACCGGGATAACAGTGAAAATGCATGGATTAAAAGAAAAGCGGAAGGAAAGATTCTGCCTTGGAATTTTGACCAGATGGTGGATAAAGATGCTTCTGAAAAAGAATTTATCCGTCGTATGACAAATACATGTACCTATCTTCCTAGCGAAAGTGTATTGCCAAAATGGTCGTTGTTGTACTCTAGTTTTATGGTGCTAAACGAGATAAATAATATCAAAGTGAATGGTCAATCAATTAGTGTCGAAGCAAAACAGAGGATTTATCATGAACTTTTTGAAAAGAAAGCAAAAGTTACGGTAAAAATGATCCGCGGATTTTTGGAATCAAATAATTATATGCAAAAAGAAGATGTGTTAGAGGGGATTGATGTTACAATAAAATCTTCGCTAAAAGCACATTATGAGTTCAGAAATCTTCTTGCAGCAGGGACTTTAGATAAAAAAGATGTGGAAAGTATTATTGAGCATAACACCTATGTAGAGGATCGTGGCAGATATCGTAATTGGATTAATCGAGAATTTCCAAATTTGTCTGCCGAAGACAAGAAGTACATTGGAAAATTAAAGTATAACGATTTTGGTCGAATCAGTAAAAAAATGTTAAATGACTTGCAGGGGGATGATAAAACAACCGGTGAGATGGGAAGTATTATGCATTTCCTCTGGACGACAAATGACAATTTTATGCAGTTATTGTCAAATGATCGCTATACTTTTGCCGAGAGAATTGAAGAAGAACGAAAAAAATATTATGAATCAAAAGAGTTTAGTGTAGAAGATCAATTGGATGAAATGTATGTTTCAAATGCCGTGAAACGACCAATTTTGCGTACACTTGATGTGGTTGATGATGTTGTATCCACATTAGGACATGCGCCGAAGAAATTTTTTGTGGAGATGGCAAGAGGTGCTGATCCGGACCAAAAAGGAAGAACAACGACAAGAAAACAGCAATTACTGGATTTGTATAAAAATGTAGAAGAAGATACGAGGATTCTTGAAAAAGAATTGGAAAACATGGGAGATATGGCGAATAACAGACTTCAAAGTGAAGCAATATTTTTATATTATCTCCAATTGGGACGTTGTGCATATTCCGGGCAGGCAATAGATCTTTCACAGATAAAGAGCGGAAAATACAACATAGATCATATTTATCCACAATGTTATGTAAAAGATGATAGCATTGTAAATAATAAGGTCCTTGTTCTTTCAGGTATCAATGGGGATAAAAAGGATATTTATCCAATTAGTGAGGAAATTCGAACATCACAGAAAGCGTTTTGGAGCAAATTGCGTAAGGCTAATCTTATGTCGGACGAAAAATACAAACGATTGACAAGAAATACTCCGTTTTCCGACGAGGAAAAACAGGGATTTATTAACCGGCAATTAGTTGAAACCAGACAGTCCATGAAAGCAGTTACACAAATACTAAAACAGAAATACAAAGATACGGAAATTGTATATGTTAAGGCAAGATTGGCATCGCAATTCAGACAAGAATTTTTGACCCCAAAAAGTCGTTTGATCAATGATCTTCATCATGCGAAAGATGCCTATTTGAATGCGGTTGTTGGAAATGTGTATCATGAAAGATTTACCAGAAAATGGTTTAATATTTCGGATAAATATACAGTTAATCCGAAGTCATTATTTAAGAGAACCGTTCAGCATGGCGAAGAAGTGATTTGGGATCCGGATGTGCATATGGATAAAGTTAAGTCAATTTATAAGAAGAATAATATTAAGATGACTAGATATTCATTTTGTCAGAAGGGCGGGTTGTTTGATCAGATGCCGCTGAAAAAGAAAGCCGACTTAGTTCCTCTCAAAAAAGGAATGAATCCGGTAAAATATGGTGGCTATAACAAATCCGGAGCAACGTTCTTTATTGTAGCAGCTTATGACAAAGGGACAAAAAAGGAAGTTTCATTTGTTCCGATTGAGCTGATGTTTTCAGAGCAGTTTTTAAAGGACGAGGATTTTGCAAAACAATATGTACAGGAACAACTTCAGAAATTGAGTGCCAAGACAGTTTCTAATGTTTGGTTTCCATTAGGAATGAGGAAGATAAAGTTCAAAACGGTTCTTTCGCTAGATGGTTATGAAGTTTGGGTTAATGGAAAATCTAGTGGAGGAAAAGAGATATTATTGAGTAGTGCAGAGTCTTTAATTGTTTCGAAGAAAATGGAAAGCTATATTAAAAAGTTGGAAAATTATAAAAATAAGGAAGCACAATATAGAACTATACAATTAGATGAAGAGTATGACGGTATTAGTAAAATTGAAAATGAAAAGTTATATGATTGTTTAGTTAATAAATTAAATAAATCAATTTTTTCTAAAATGCCTGGTTGTCAAAAAGAAGTTGTGCAAGCTGGCAGACAAAAATTTACAGAACTTATGCTAGAGAAACAAATAACAGTGTTAATGGCAATTATAAACTTATTGAAGTCAGGTCGAGCTGGAGGCGTTGATTTGACTGATATTGAAGGTAAAGGAAAGAGTGGAGTGGTAAGAATGGGAGCAAATCTATCATCATCTCCGTATGATGACATCCGAATTGTTGACTACTCTCCGGCTGGTTTGCACCGAAAAGAATCTGTCAACCTGAAAGATTTTCTTAAGTGATTACGGGAGGAACCATATGAGTTGGCGAGTTGTAGTTATTTCAAGTCGTTGTAAACTAGATTTGAGCATGAACTATATGGTGGTTCGCGGAGACGGGAACAAAAGAGTTTCGCTGAATGAAATTGCGGTTCTTATTCTTGAAAACAATGCAGTGTCGATGACAGGATGTCTGTTGTCGGCACTGATTGAAAAAAAGATTCGTGTTATTCTTTGTGATTCCAAACGTAATCCGCAGGCAGAAGTAGTACCATATTATGGGTGTCATAATGATGCATTGAAGATAAAAATGCAATTACAATGGGATTCATTTATGAAAGAGTGTATATGGACTAAAATTGTAACAAAGAAAATAGAGAATCAGGCAATTTTATTGCGGAAAGAAGAACATGTGGAAGCTGAATTGTTGGAACAATATGTTGAACAAATTCAGCCGGGAGATGTTACAAATCGAGAAGGACATGCGGCAAAAGTTTATTTTAATGCATTATTTGGTAAAAAGTTTAGTCGAGACGATGAAGAAAATGTTATCAATGCAGCATTAAACTATGGGTATTCTTTAATTTTATCTGCAGTTAATCGTGAAGTTACTGCAAATGGTTATTTAACGCAATTAGGATTGTGGCATGATAATCAATTTAATCATTTTAATTTGAGTTGTGACATCATGGAACCACTTCGAATTATAGTAGATGAGTATGTGGTACAGCATCCTTTGTCAGAATTTTCTGTAGATGAAAAACATCAAATAGTAACGATATTAAATCAAACGGTGCGAATCAATAATACAGAGCAAAATTTAATGAATGCCATAAAAATTTATGTGAAAAGTATTTTTGATGCCCTGAATGAGCAAAGTATAGAGATGGTACGTTTTATAGAAATATGAGTTATAGATTTATGAGAATGATTGTATTTTTTGATCTGCCAACCAAAACGACGGCAGATTTAAGGGAATATCGTAAATTTCGAAAACTTTTAATAACGAATGGATTTGTTATGATGCAGGAATCTGTTTATACAAAAATGCTTTTAAATCAGTCAGTAAAAGCGAGTGTTTTGGAAGTGCTGAAGAAAAATAAACCACCACAGGGACTTGTGCAGGCTATAACGGTGACAGAGAAGCAATTTGCAGGAGCAGTAAATATTGTTGGAGAATCAGTATCTAATGTTATTGATACGGACGAGAGGTTGATAATATTATGAAATTGGTAAGTGATAAAATTCAGTCTTGCATTCATTTTGTAGAAGGAAAATTTAATTCGATCATTATTGAGTCACCAGATGTCTTTCGTGAAGTGATTCAAGATTTTGTGTCGGAGATGAATGGAATAGAGACGGGGCTGGTATTGTCAAAAGATAATATGCCCATAAAAATAGCGAATAATGTGGAATTATTAATGTCATATATTCCATTCGAAGTAAACACTAAGAAATTATTGACAAGTTTACAGAATGTTTTAGAAAAAGAGGCTGTCAATGAAGAAAATTATCTTAAAACCCAAGAACTATTGACGGAAATTGAAACGTATATGGACAAACTTTCTTTTCGACTTCCTGTAAATTTGGAATATAAAATAAGTGTTTCAAATTTGCTGAAAATGGCTGCACCAAAATTAAATTTGGAACAGGTGGAGGGAATCGAGAAAATATTTGAATATATGCAATTTTATCGGGAAGTATTGGGAGACAGAGTGTTCGTATTTGTAAATTTGAGATCATATTATAACAGAAATGATGTGTGTAATTTTGTAAATACCAGTGTAACTCATAAATACTCTCTTTTATTAATTGATAATAAAGAGTTTCCACTTGAAGAATGTGAAGAGAGATTGGTAATTGATCAAGATTATTGTGAATTTTGACTGGAAAAGGAGACGGAAATGTGTTATTATAAGACTGATGAATTTATGCAACAATCTGGCAGGATTGATTCTCAAATAGGTAAGAATTTGAGGTTTGAGAGCAGTGTAAATTCAGAGGGTATTGAAACCAGGTACGGTGTGAGTGCTGCGAAGACGACGTTTGAGAGCAGTGTAAATTCAGAGGGTATTGAAACAAAGTTATCGGTACTAATTGGGTAACGGAGTTTGAGAGCAGTGTAAATTCAGAGGGTATTGAAACATGAAGTCATAGAAAAAATACCAGTAACAGGTTTGAGAGCAGTGTAAATTCAGAGGGTATTGAAACGGCATTGTAGAATGTTGCTTGTCGAGCTTCGTTTGAGAGCAGTGTAAATTCAGAGGGTATTGAAACTTGATGATGATTCTACTTCATATGTGCAATCGTTTGAGAGCAGTGTAAATTCAGAGGGTATTGAAACTCCGGAACTACCAATCTGTGCGTAATATCCGTTTGAGAGCAGTGTAAATTCAGAGGGTATTGAAACTCATCCCACAGACTATCATGGACGAGTTAAGTTTGAGAGCAGTGTAAATTCAGAGGGTATTGAAACTGAATAATTCAATTATGCAGGAGTTAACAGGTTTGAGAGCAGTGTAAATTCAGAGGGTATTGAAACTGATATTGTTATGTCGATCAACTCGGGGTGTTTGAGAGCAGTGTAAATTCAGAGGGTATTGAAACTGTTTTAACGTAATTGTAAGATGGGCGGTGTTTGAGAGCAGTGTAAATTCAGAGGGTATTGAAACCAACGTTGGGTCATTCGGTTCCATTCAAAGTTTGAGAGCAGTGTAAATTCAGAGGGTATTGAAACTATAAGCATCTGTTGAAGTAGTTTTCTTAGTTTGAGAGCAGTGTAAATTCAGAGGGTATTGAAACTATTGGACATGAAGCCAAAGGACATTTTGAGTTTGAGAGCAGTGTAAATTCAGAGGGTATTGAAACTACCAAGTACCCGATAATGGCTATACTATGTTTGAGAGCAGTGTAAATTCAGAGGGTATTGAAACTCAAGTTCTGGCTCGGCTGTATCTTCATCGGTTTGAGAGCAGTGTAAATTCAGAGGGTATTGAAACTTGACCGACCTGCACGGTGTAAAGAAAAAGGTTTGAGAGCAGTGTAAATTCAGAGGGTATTGAAACGCTATCAACTCTTCCGGAAAGATGGCTCAATGTTTGAGAGCAGTGTAAATTCAGAGGGTATTGAAACAATAAAAATACTCCAATACCATCGGACCGGGTTTGAGAGCAGTGTAAATTCAGAGGGTATTGAAACAAAGATTTACCGCGACGGTTCCTTAAACTGGTTTGAGAGCAGTGTAAATTCAGAGGGTATTGAAACGAAGTTTATAAATGAATACGGCTGGGCGATGTTTGAGAGCAGTGTAAATTCAGAGGGTATTGAAACCTATCAATACCCTATCCAACACTCTGAAAGGTTTGAGAGCAGTGTAAATTCAGAGGGTATTGAAACCCGCATAGAGAAGTAATAAAGCAATGGTGGTTTGAGAGCAGTGTAAATTCAGAGGGTATTGAAACATATTAAAATTAAATAGCGCATCAGCAGAGTTTGAGAGCAGTGTAAATTCAGAGGGTATTGAAACTGCAAGAAAAGCAGTAGTTGCAACTAATGGTTTGAGAGCAGTGTAAATTCAGAGGGTATTGAAACACAACTCCCGCCCCTACATGGCTATCGTTGCGTTTGAGAGCAGTGTAAATTCAGAGGGTATTGAAACAACAAACAGCCAGCAGACTACAATCGCAGTGTTTGAGAGCAGTGTAAATTCAGAGGGTATTGAAACTTACAAGAAAACGGATGCAGATGCATTCCGTTTGAGAGCAGTGTAAATTCAGAGGGTATTGAAACTGTGTTGGATATCACAGTAACCGGAATCCTGTTTGAGAGCAGTGTAAATTCAGAGGGTATTGAAACAACAAAAAAAAGAGTGCTATGAGCATTCAGTTTGAGAGCAGTGTAAATTCAGAGGGTATTGAAACCAATAGCCATGTAAGGACGGGAGTTGTAGAGTTTGAGAGCAGTGTAAATTCAGAGGGTATTGAAACCAGGAAGTGTTTGACGAGACCCGCAAAGTCGTTTGAGAGCAGTGTAAATTCAGAGGGTATTGAAACTTCATGCCGGCATCCGTACTTGCTGTCTTTGTTTGAGAGCAGTGTAAATTCAGAGGGTATTGAAACTATAGGGGCATTATAGAAGTTCTAACACTATGTTTGAGAGTAGTGTAAATTCAGAGGGTATTGAAACCATCGAAAACCTTATTATTTGCATATGTTAGTTTGAGAGTAGTGTAAATTCAGAGGGTATTGAAACGAACATTATTCATCCACGTCGCATTGCGTTGTTTGAGAGTAGTGTAAATTCAGAGGGTATTGAAACTCTATCTGATACGCTTTTGTAAAAGCATTGTTTGAGAGTAGTGTAAATTCAGAGGGTATTGAAACTGGAACCGAGGAATTGACCGCCGCAGAAGTGTTTGAGAGTAGTGTAAATTCAGAGGGTATTGAAACTGATTGACTTTATAAAAAGTTCTGATATCTGTTTGAGAGTAGTGTAAATTCAGAGGGGATTGAAACCCGTATCCCCAAGTTGTGGCCGCTGATGAGTTTGAGAGTAGTGTAAATTCAGGGTGAGGTGCTATAATATAGTTGTAACAGGGATGGCTAATAAGATATAATATAAGAAAGAAAAGAGGTACTTATTATGCCACAGAGTTACGCACCAGAATTTAAAAAGAAGATTGTCCGCCTTCATATGGAGGAAGGACGAACCTACCAAAGCATCACTGCGGAATACGGCGTATCCAAAGCCAGCATTTCCAAGTGGTGTAGTGAATTTAGCAGAGAATGCCAAACAAAAGCCCTCGAAAATCCAGATACTCCAAACGAAATGGAGCTTATGAAAGAAAATCTCCGGTTACAAAAAGAACTGGAAGAGGCAAAAAAGGAAAATCTCTTTCTAAAAAAAGCGGCGGCATTCTTTGCGAAGGAAATCGATTAGGGGCTTATCGATTTATTGAACAACATCATAATGAATTTGGTCTGCGCTGGCTCCTGCGCCGCTTTAATATCTGTCCAAATGCTTACTACAACTACCGAAAACACCGGAAGGCGGATCATTATGCCCGCAGAGAGAAAGTACTGTCAAAAATGGTGTACCGATTTTACCTATTTTTTGGGGAAAACCATGAAGTACGCTACAACTGTACAATCATAGATCTGCATGATACTTCCAAAGCATTCGTAGCATTTTGCGAATCGGTTCATGTGACACAAAGCATGAGTAAAGCAGGATATCCATATGATAATGCTCCAATGGAAAGATATTTCAACACACTAAAAAGTGATTTGATCTATCAGCATTATTATCACACAGAAGAGGAACTCTACACAGCAGTCGAAGAATTTGCGTATGTACAATACAATCACGTACGTCCGCATTCTTACAATAATTACAAAACGCCTTATAAGGCACGGTATGGGGGATAAATGTCCCCCATGGGAAAAAGTTAGGTCATAATGTTACAAAAATGCTTGACCAGAACATCCTTTACCATATCGCTTAGTTAGTTCTTTAGATATTTCCTTTATTACCTTTAATCCATACTCTGAACGTTCATCCCCACCTAATTCTTCTTCTGCAATTCTGTAACCAAGCAGCCAATTTCTCTGTACGAGCAATGTATTGACCGCCCGATATGCAGTTTTTTGTGAGGACTCAATAATCCCACACATATCATTTAAAATGTCATCGGTTTTAACAAAATTATCCATAATAATATTTTGTTCGTTTTTTTCCAATTTATTCTCCATAACTATCGCTCCTTTGGATTGCATTTTTTAAATATATCCATCGGTTTCTCAACATGCTTAAACCCAACTTTTCTTCCTGAGGGTTGATTTACCCCTTCCTTATGATACCACACCGCTTGTACCGCCTGCATTCCAAATGTCTGCGCTGCCTCCAGTTCATAACTTCCACCATCTCCCACATACAGGCACTCATCTGCTTTGACACCCAGTTTTTCAATACATCTTTCAAATATGGCAGGATCCGGCTTTTGTATTCCTTCATCAAAAGATAAACAGGCAGCATCAAAAAACGGATACAAAACACTCTTCTTTATAACCATTGCCTCTTCGGAAAAACAATTGCTGATCAATCCAATTAATATTCCCTTTTCTTTTAATGCCTTTAACATTGGAATAATTTCTATATGCAGGTGTTCAAACGCTTCTTCTTTACAATGAATGCGCTTTTTCAAAATGGTATTCATTTTCTCCTCAGAAAAGCAGTTATTTTCCCTCAGTACCTTTTCCAATAGTTCCTCTAAAGTAATTTCTCCTATCGTTCTGTTTTTTTCTTCCGTGCGCCATATTTTCTGAAATTTTTCTTCCGGAATACCAGCATCTGCCGCCATCTGCGTTCCAAAATACAAGGGGCTGTCAAAAAGAGTTATAAGCGTCTCATACATATCAAATATTACTGCTTTTATCACCCGCATCACCTCAATTTTTACTCAATGTGTTTTTCTTCTTGGCTAATTGCAATCAGGTATCTATTCTGACAATTTCAGTCAGTGCCTTATTCCGATATATCAAATCATCTCTTACGGTAAATCCCTGTGTTTCCCAAAACGCATTTCCTGCACTATTTCTGTCAAATACCACCAGAGCAGCCTTATTAATTCCTAACGCCGATAATTCATTCATTGCCTTATCAACCAATTTCCCCGCAATTCCCATCCTTCTATAATCAGGACGAACCGCTGTATGGTATATATAACCACGTCTTCCATCATTTCCCGCCATGATTACTCCTATAATTTTGGAATCCTTTTCAGCCACAAGACAGGTATCCGGATTTCTTTGAATAAACTTATCGATGCCCTCTTTCGAATCATCGAGATTATTTAGTCCCATTCCAACACACGACATCCATAAATCATACACATTATCATAATCTTCTATTTTCATTTTTCTAATAACCATTGCTTGTCCTCTCCTTTTGTTCGTTATTTATCAAATTGACCTTACAAAAGCATGGATGATTTTCCTGCTGTTTTCATCCACCTCATAGGAAAATTCCGGGTGCCACTGAACACCCATTATAAACTTACGGGAAGGCATATATATCCCTTCAATCAATCCATCTTCGGAAATTGCCGTTTTTTGAAAATCAGGCGACAGCGTTTTGACTGCCTGATGGTGATAACTGTTTACTCCCATCTGTTCCTTTTTCAAAATATGATAAAGAGGTGTGTCCTTTTGTATCGTAACCTGATGTACTGTCCTGTCATACGGCGGTTTCATATGGTGATCGATGCTGCTGTTATATTCCCGTTCTAAATCC
>OHTA01001490.1_pt1 | contig 11782 bp, 9 predicted proteins | sample 1578851 | NCBI WGS metagenome assembly OHTA01 (sample SAMEA3879578, study PRJEB24766) | human gut metagenome | biome: human-associated habitat; feature: feces | place: USA | collected 1985/1987 | reverse complement strand
AAGGCCATTTCCGTCGGAACGAGGCTGATCCTTGTCGGGGATGTAAACCAGCTTCCAAGCGTCGGGCCGGGAAATGTACTTCGCGACATCATTCAGTCGGAATGCTGTCCGGTGGTGAAATTGGAGCGGATTTTTCGACAGGCGGCAAAGAGCGATATCGTTGTGAATGCACACAAGATTAACAAAGGGGAATCAATTACACTGGACAATAAAAGCCGTGACTTTTTCTGTATGGAACGTGAGGATGAACATGGTGTCCTGCAGATGATGCTCTGGCTTGTGCGGGATAAGATGCCGAAATATACGGACTGTACGCCGTTTGACGTGCAGGTGCTTACTCCGATGAAAAAGGGAGAACTTGGTGTGATTCGCTGTAACCAGATCTTGCAGCGGTATCTGAATCCGGAATCGTCGGGGAAACCGGAAATGACGGTGCATGATACCATTTTCCGCCAGGGCGACAAAGTCATGCAGATCAAAAATAATTACCAGATGCCTTGGAAAATATTGGGGTATCACGGTGTAGTGATCGAGGAAGGAACCGGTGTATTTAACGGCGACTGCGGAATTATCGAGGAAATTGATCTTTACAACAAAGAAGTAAAAGTGGTCTTTGATGAAGAAAAACATGTGACGTATACGACCGGTGATATGGAAGAATTGGAACTTGCTTATGCGATCACCATTCACAAATCGCAGGGAAGCGAATATCCGGCGGTTGTAATCCCATTGTTTCACGGCCCGAGGGTGCTCTTTAACCGGAATCTCCTTTATACAGCGGTTACCAGAGGAAAACAATGTGTTACGATCGTGGGACGCAAAAAGACAGTTCTTGATATGATTCACAATGAATCGGAACAAAAAAGATATTCTACATTGCAAATTCGGCTAAAGGAATTGCAAAATGAGTAGTTTTTTGATAAAATAAAATTGGATATGTGTAGTATGGGAAAGGAAATGCATGAAAGATTTTTTGATGACTCTTGTATTCCCCCACAAATGCGCGGCGTGTGGAAAAACAATGCCCGGAAAACGCACGGAAATGTTGTGCGAAACGTGTGACAGGCAGCTTCATGCAATCACGGAGCCACGCTGCAAAAGGTGTTCCAAACCAGTCGATGATCTGACGCAGGAACTTTGTGAAGACTGTGCAAAAAGAGAGTTTATCGTATCGGGCGGAAAGGCATTGTACCGCTATGATGAGCGGATGCAGCAGGTCATCCGCCAATTCAAATACGAAGGCTGTTTTGAAATTGGAGATTTTTTTGCAGAGCGCATGGCGCAGGCATTTGGTGATTGGATTCGAAGGGAAAAATTGGAAATGATCATGCCGGTTCCTGTACATAAAAAACGGCTTCGTTTTCGAGGATTTAATCAGGCGGAGATTCTTGCGGAAAAACTGGGAGAGTGTCTGGATATTCCCGTGCGGACGGAAGTGCTTGTCCGGACCGAGGATACGAAACCACAGAAAACACTCGATGTGCATAAGCGCATAGCGAACTTGCAAAAAGGGTTTGCGGTGACGAGACCGGTGGAAGGAAGACGGATTCTTCTTGTCGATGACATTTATACGACCGGGGCGACGCTGGAAGCCTGTGGAAATGTGTTAAAAAGAGCTGGCGCAGAGAAAATCTGTTTTGTCAGTTTGTGTATTGGAACAGCATAATAAGCGATGAAAATGTGTCCCTCAGTGGATGCGTGGAAAAGGAGGACATTATGGACGTAACAACTTGTTCAAGATGCGGAAAATTATTTAATCATATCAGTGGACCGAGAATCTGCCCGGTTTGTCTGAAAGAATTTGATGACAAATTTCCGGAAGTGAAAAAATATGTATATGAACATCCTCACACAGGAATTGCCGAATTATCGGAGGCTATGAATATTCCGGCAAAACAGATCAAACGCTGGATCCGCGAGGAGAGACTTAGTTTTGCAGATGATTCGCCGGTTGGAATTGAGTGTGAGGGATGTGGCACGATGATTAAGACCGGACGATACTGCCCGGTTTGTAAGGAAAAATTTACCAAAGAGTTTGGAGATGCGGCTGGTCTGAACCGTAAGCCGGTTTCCGCACCGCCAAGGCGCAAAGACGGAGAAAGTAAGATGCGCTTTTTGGACTAACAGATTGGAGAAAAACAGATGCAGAAATATGATTGTATTGTTGTCGGCTGTGGTTTTGCCGGCGCAGTAGCAGCCAGAGAACTGGCGGAAAAAAAGGGAAAAAAGGTATTGATCCTGGATGCCAGAGATCATGTCGGTGGAAACTGCTATGATCTGCCGGATGAATATGGAATCCGCATTCATCAGTATGGCCCCCATATTTTCCATACAAACAGCAAAAGGGTCTATGAGTACCTTTCCCGTTTTACCGAGTGGTTTTCTTTTGGACATGAAGTGGTGGGAAATGTATATGGAAAAGAACTGCCGATTCCATTTAACCTAAATACGCTTGCGATGGTTTTTGGAGAACGTGCGCCTAAGATGGAAGAAAAATTGATTCAGAAATTTGGAGAGGGCGCGCGTGTTCCGATTCTTGAACTGATGAATCAAGAGGACGCAGAACTAAAAGAAATTGCAGAATATGTGTATGAAAATGTGTTTTTGAAATATACTATGAAGCAATGGGGAAAGACACCAAAGGAGATCGATCCTTCTGTGTCCGGACGAGTGCCGGTTCTTGTCAGCCATGACAACCGCTATTTTCAGGATACCTACCAGGGAATGCCGATACCTGGCTACACTGAATTGTTTGAAAAAATGCTCGATTTTCCGGGGATTGACATTCGTTTGAACTGTCAGGCTAAAGAGGTTCTGGCTATACAGCCGGAAGCGGAAGATAAGGTTTTGTTTGAAGGCGAGCCATTTACGGGCCGGATTATTTTTACCGGAGCAATCGACGAGTTTTTTGATGTGCGTTTTGGCAGACTTCCTTACCGTTCTCTCCATTTCGAGTTTGAACATTTGAAACAGCCGTTTTTCCAAAGCCACGGTGTAGTGAATTATACTGTGAGCGAGAAGTTTACGCGTATTACGGAGTTCAAATATCTCACTGACCAGAAAGAGAATCCGGAGACGACGATCATGCGCGAATATCCGATGCCATATGAGGCAAAGGACGGACAGATTCCTTACTATGCGATCAACAATAAAGAAAATGACGCACTTTATGAGAAATATGTCTCGTATGTGAAAAAAGTTCCCAATTTCCATCTTTTGGGAAGACTGGCAGAGTACAAATACTACAATATTGATGCAATTGTCGAGCGTGCGCTTGACTTTGCGCAGGAAATTTAACTGATAATGGGAGAATGAATTATGAAATTATTGACCGTAGCAATTCCCTGCTACAATTCACAGGAATATATGAAACATGCCATCGAAAGTGCTTTGGTTGGTGGGGAAGACATCGAGATCCTGATTGTTGACGACGGATCCAAAGACGATACGGCGAAGATTGCCGATGAGTTTGAAGCACAATATCCGGGGATTATCCGTGCCATCCATCAGGAAAATGGTGGGCACGGCGAGGCTGTCAATGCCGGCCTCCGCAATGCCAAAGGCCTTTATTACAAAGTCTTGGATTCCGATGACTGGCTGGACCGCGATGCGCTTCTGTGCGTGATGGATCAGTTGCGTCAAATGGTAAAAGAAGGAAATATGGTAGACATGTTCCTGGCAAATTATGTATATGAGAAGCCGAGTGAACACAAGCACAAAGTGATCCGCTATGAAGGCGTATTTCCGGAAGAAGAAGCATTTGGCTGGAGTGATATCAAGCGCTTCAAGATCAGCCAGAATATCCTGATGCATTCTGTGATTTACCGCACACAGATGCTTCATGACTGTGGTCTTGAACTTCCGAAGCATACCTTTTATGTGGACAACATCTTTGTTTATGTACCACTTCCAAACGTAAAAACAATGTATTATATGGATGTCGATCTGTACCGATATTACATCGGCCGCGAGGACCAGTCTGTCAATGAAAAAGTGATGATTGGCCGCATCGACCAGCAGATCAAGGTAAACAAGATTATGATTGATGCTTACGATCTCACGAAGATCCGTAATAAAAAACTCAAAGATTACATGGTGAAATATCTTGCCATGATGATGACCGTCAGCTCCATCTTCCTGATCAAAGAAGGTTCGGAAGAAAGCCTGACAAAGCGTGCTGAACTTTGGCACTATCTGAAAGCGAGCAGCAAGGGAACATTTCGTCTGGTCAATCACCAGGTTCTCAGCCGCCCGATGCAGATCCGCGGTAAAGCAGGCCGAAAGATGTTAGTGTGGGCGTATGCGATTTCGCGTAAGATTTATGGGTTTAATTAAGGGGAAAATTTGGGGCTGGTCATGCCACAGGATGAAAAGTAGATTTAGGCATGACCGCCGTTCAGGTTTGGGTCATGCCGCAGGCTGAAAAGCAGGTTTAGGCATGACTGCTATCAAAATTCTTGTAACAAGATTCAATCGAATCAATAATTCCATTAATTAGGATCTTATGCCGAAAATGGGTATATACAGGGAAAAAATCTTATTATGACATTTGAATCTTCTGAAAAGGTGTTAAATACAAAAGAAATAGGCTGCATCATCCAGACAGTCTTTCCCACAATGGAACGAAGTTAATAAAAAATTCATATTTTTCATATTGTATGTTCTGAAATCTTGCCTTATTATTATAAATAAGAATTGGTAAAAGGAAAGAATCAATGAAACATAAAAGTAAAAAATGGATGCTTCAGACCAAACGGGCAGATTTTCGCAAGATTAGTGAAAAATTTGGGATATCTCCGGTTCTGGCGAGATGCATTGTAAATAGAGAAGTACAAGAGGAAGAAATTGGAAATTACATACAGGCAGACTGGAGGCAGCTGCATTCGCCGTGGCTTTTCAAAGACATGGAGAAGGCGGTGCAGATTCTGCGGGAAAATAGAGAAAAATTAGTGGCAATTTCTTCGGATTTTGACTGTGATGGAATATTTTCGGCAATCATTTTAAAAAAAGGGCTGGAAAAAGTTGGAATACGTAGTGAGATTTATACACCGGACCGGGTGGCGGAAGGATATGGGGTAAATCGACGGATTGTGGATGAGGCGACAGAGGCCGGCGCGGAGATCCTGCTTACTTGTGATAATGGAATCGCTGCCAATGAAGAAATCCGGTATGCCAAAGAAAAAGGGATGACAGTCATTGTTACCGACCACCATGAAGTGCAGGAAGAACTGCCACCGGCAGATGCTGTCGTAGACCATAAGCAAGAGGAATGTGGATATCCGTTTAAAGGACTGTGCGGTGCCGGTGTGGCATTTCAGCTGATCGGTGCATTGTACGAAAAAGAGGGCATCTCGCCCGATGAAGCAATCGCGACCGTTGCGGATGTGATGGAATTAAAAGGCGAAAACCGTGGATTGGTAAAATCCGGGCTGCGGGCATTGGAACATACAAAAAATACAGGACTTCGCGCTTTGCTGGAAGTGCAGGAATTAAGTGGAAAAGAACTCGAGGCGTACCATATCGGGTTTATTCTCGGGCCCTGCTTTAATGCGGCGGGGCGAATTGATACCGTGACGAGAGCGTTTGAACTTTTGGAGGAAACCAATAAGGAAAAAGCACTGCAAATGGCGCGGCAATTAAAAGACATCAACGATACCAGAAAGCAAATGACAGAAGAGGCCGCAAAGTGCGCCTTTGAGATATTGCAGGAAAGCGGAAAAGAAGATGAGCCGGTACATATTGTGCTTTTGCCGGATTGTCATGAAAGCCTTGTGGGGATCGTGGCGGGAAGGATAAAAGAAGAATACCATCACCCCGTAATCGTGTTCTGTCCTGTAGGAGACGGGCTTGTAAAAGGTTCCGGGCGTTCCATCGAGTCCTATCATATGTTTGAAAAATTGATGGCATGTAAAGATCTCATGGTTCGCTTTGGTGGACACAAAATGGCAGCCGGAATGACACTGCATGAAAAAGATCTACCGGAATTAGAGAGGCGGTTGAATGCAGAGGCGGGACTTACACAAGCCGATTTTGTGCCGGAATTATGGATTGATGTGGCGATGCCGGTGCAGTATATATCGATTCCGCTGATCGAAGAATTGCAGACGCTGGAGCCATTCGGGGTAGGAAATCCGAAGCCGGTATTTGCAGAACAACATTTCCATATACTGGAAGCGTCGAGGCTTGGAAAAAATAGAAATGTGCTGAGCATGAAAGTAGCAAATGAAAAAGGGTATGTCATAAAGGCAGTATATTTTGGCGACATTGATGTGTTTGAAGAATTTGTATGTGAAATATGGGGAGACAGTGAATTGCAGAAAATGTATCAGAAACAGCCCAATGAAATTGATATAGGATTTGCCTATTATCCTTCCATCAATGAATACGGCGGAAATCGGACGCTGCAGATCGTAGTAACCGATTATTGTGTGGTACACAAGAACAGGTAAGGAGTGAGCGGATGATAACGATAAGTTTGTGTATGATCGTAAAAAATGAGGAAAAAGTGCTGGCAAGGTGCCTTGACAGCATTGCAGATCTTATGGATGAGATTATTATTGTCGATACCGGATCAAGTGATAATACAAAAGAAATAGCAAAAAAATACACCGATAAAATTTATGATTTTGCATGGATCGATGACTTTTCGGCGGCACGTAATTATTCTTTTTCCAAGGCGACAAAAGAGTATATTTATGTGGCAGATGCAGATGAAGTAATAGACGCTGACAATCACCGAAAACTAGCCGAATTAAAGGAGGTTCTGATCCCTGAAATAGAAATTGTACAGATGCGATACTGCAATCAGCTGGCCAATGGAACGGCTTATAATTTTGATGAGGAATACCGGCCTAAATTATACAAACGCCAGCGGGAATTTACGTGGATCGAACCGGTGCATGAAATGGTTCGTCTGGATCCGGTTGTTTATGACAGTGAAATTGATATTTTGCATATGCCGGAAAGCGTGCACAGCAGCAGAGATTTTGCTGTGTTTCAGAAGCAGATTCAAAAAGGACAGCGGCTTTCCAAGAGACTGCATCATATGTATGCAATGGAATTGTATATCTCCGGAAGTGATGAAGATGTGATTCAGGCAGAACCTTATTTTGCTGCGACAGCATGTGAGCCGGAACGAAGTCTCGATGAAGTGAAAGAAGCAGCTTGTATCGTCGTGCGGGCAGCAAGACTTCGCGGAGACAGCGGAGTGATTTTGAAGATGTGCCTCAAAGATCTTTTGAGTGAAGGTTCTTCTGAAATGTGTTATGAACTTGGCGAATATTTTTATGAAAAGAAGGACTACGAAGAGGCGGCGATGTGGTATTACAATGCAATGAACGAGACAAACAGTATTTTAAATATTCACACTTCGACCGACTGGCCAAAGGTGCGCTACGCAGAAATAGAAAAAATAATAGCAGGGAAATAGAAGAAAGGAGCAGGCAGATGGCGGGACAAATACAGACGCTGCAGGAAACAATCAATCAGGTGGTAAAGGGCAAACAAAAAGTGGTAGAAAAGGTGCTTTGTGCGATGCTTGCAGGCGGTCATATATTGCTCGAGGATATCCCGGGAGTCGGCAAAACGACGTTAGCGATGGCGATTGCGAAAGCGACAGATCTGACGTATCGACGCGTACAATTTACACCGGATGTGCTTCCTAGTGATCTGGTGGGCTTTTCCATGTACAATGAAAAGACCAAAGAATTTGAATACCGCGAAGGTGCCGTATTTGCCAATCTGTTTCTGGCAGATGAAATCAACCGGACTTCGCCGAAAACCCAGTCAGCACTTTTGGAGGCGATGGAGGAAGAAAAGGTGACGGTGGATGGAATTACCCATAATCTGCCAGCCCCGTTTACGGTAATTGCGACAGAAAATCCCATCGGTTCTTCCGGTACGCAGATGCTTCCGGAATCGCAGCTCGACCGTTTTATGATCTGCCTTTCGATGGGATATCCGGAACATCAGGATGCGGTGGATATTTTGAAAAACAATGGTGCGAAATCACTTTCCGGCATTCAGGCGGTGGTAACCTTAGCAGAATGGAAAAAATTGCAAAATATGGCAGAAGAGAGTTATGTCAGCGAAGAAATGTATGATTATATTGTTCGGCTGACGGAAAATACGAGAAAGCATCCGATGGTGCGTCTCGGAGCGAGTCCGCGGGCAAGCCTTGCGCTTCTTCGTATGGCGAAGGCAATGGCTGTGATGAAAGGGCGCGATTACGTGACGCCGGAGAATGTGATGGACATTTATCAGGAAGTACTTGCCCACCGTATCAAGCTCAATATGCAGGCAAAGGCACAAGGATTGGAAGTCTCTGATATTTTAAAACAGGTTTTTGAAGGAACAAAAGTGGTATGCGTAGAGTAAAATACTGGATTGAATTTATCGTGATATTTTTCCTGAATGCCTTGATGTATTGGTATTTGGGCGGCTATTTTAATCTGCTGCTTGGCGTGGCAATGATTCTGTTTCTTGGGTTTACGCTGGCAATGGTACCGCTGGTGATACCTAAAACAGAACCGAAAATAGAAATTCCCGCAGCTGAATTTACCAAAAATACGGAGTTTTTGGTACGTATCCGGGTTAAAAACAGAAGTATTTTTCCTGTGATACGCTGCACGTTGTATCTTGAGATTGGGAACGGTTTTTTTGAACAGAAAACAGACAAAACAGTGACGATCTCACTTCCTGCCAAAGGAGAAGAAGTGTACGAGATGCCTCTAAGCTCGGGACTTTGTGGGGATATTGAGATTACATTGAAACAATTTGGAATAGAAGACCTTCTTTCTTTTCATGAAAAGCGCAAAAAGGCCGGGCAGACAGAACACATTTATGTTCTGCCTTCCGAGGGGGAGACATTGGATTTTGAGCAGAATGATTATGCGGCCGGTTTGACGGAATCGACGGAAAGTTCTGCAAAAGGAAGCGATTTTTCGGAAATTGGACAAGTACGGGAATACATACCCGGCGATTCATTGAAAGATATCCACTGGAAATTATCGGCAAAAAAAGAGACGCTTATGGTAAAAGAGAGACTTCAGATGTCTTCGCAGAAATTGCAGATTGTTTTTTGTGTGGACCGCAGAAATCCGCAGAGAGCGGATGAAGTAATCTGTTTTTTGTACGAACTGGGAAATTCGGTGATAAAGAGCCGGATTCCGGTAACGGTGTACTGGTGGGGGAGCAGGAGCCGGCAGTTATATGAGAAAACGGCAGATACCAGAGAAGATTGGAAAGAAGTTCTCGAGCAGATTTTTTATACCGGAGGCGGAGAGGAAGAAGCTGTCGAAGCATTTCGAATGAATGCGCCGGATCAGGATTATCTGAAAGTGAGCGAGGAAATGTTAGTGATGTGGCAGCGATAGAAAGCGAGGTGACAGAAAGTGGCATGGTTTCGCAAGAAAAAGGAACAAAAGACGAAGGAATTAGTAACCGGACTTGTGCTTGGAGAAGAGCGGACCGCTCAGCAGTCCCGGCGTTTTCTTACCTGCCTTCCCAAAGGATTATTATGTTTTTTTATCATTTTTGGTTTCTTTGGGGGCTTTTTGTCAGCGTTTGAAATAGAATGTAATTATGTGATCGCAGCCCTTGTACTTTTGGCATCCGCGGTATATTTTAGCTTTCTGTTTTCCTTTCAAAAAAGCAGCCGGAAAGATCTTGGATATATTCTATTTTTTATATTTTATGTGTTTGGAATTTTGACATTTAAAGTGTATGTAAATAGTGGCTTCGCGGGGATTATTAACGTGATCCGTCAGCGTGGCGAGGTTTATTTTGGCTTAAATACCGGGACGGAATTTGCGGAGCAGATAGAGGATCGAAATCTTTCTGTCACGATGACATTTATTTTTGTCGGGGTATTTTTGATCCTGACATTGAACATTTTTTTGAGCAATTATATGAATTTAAAATTGCCGCTTTTTATATGCGTTCCGTTCTATATCATTCCGCTTTATTTCCGTCAGGAACCAAAGTTATTTTTTGTGTTCTGCTTGTGTGGAGGATTTCTCGGAGTTCATATGTTAAAAAACGGAAGGCGCCATCAGGTGGAAAAAAATGCTCGTGTTTATCAAGGCGTTTTGCTGACTGCGCTTGCCGCCGTTGTTTTGACCGGTGTTTTTAGTCTCGCATTTACCGAGGAGAAAAATCGTGAAATTTACCATGAAAATGCTTATAAAAAAAGTACGGAACGTGCCGTTTCCGGCTTTGTTATGATGGGATTTTGGAGTTTCTTTCCCAATCCTGCTTCGCGAGGCGGTATGAGTGGCGGAAAACTGGGCGATTTTTCAATGCTTCGTCCGGATAATGAGACCGATCTGAAGATCCGGTTTGCACCCTATACAACGGATCCTGTTTATTTAAAGGGGTATACCGGGCTTCATTATGAAGGAAATGAATGGACGGATGGCTATCAGATGCTGGGAGGCACCGTCGGACATACGCAGTATTTTTATACCGAAAGCATGAAAGAAGAAGCCGATGTTTTGGCGAAAAGACAAAAAAAGAACCCACAGCAGGAAGCAAAAGCAAAGATTGAAATAGAAAATGCAGGAGCGGATGCAGACTACGTATACTATCCGTATTTTACCAAATTTAAAGACTATAAAAAGTATACCAATTCAAGTCAGAAGATTTATGTCGCAAATCCGATCGGAACAAAAAATACATTTACTTTTTATCCAAACCTTACCAAGGAAGCGGTGATTCAAGATGCAGATTCTTATATTTACCATCAGGTTCCGGATGAAAATACGACGGTGTTAGATGACTGTATCCGCGATATGGGGTTGGTTCCGGGAAAAAATTATGGGACGGATTCCAATGTGGTCAACACGGTAATTACCTATCTGCATGACAATTATACCTATAGTTACCGCCCGGGAAGAGTTCCGGAAGGCGAAGATTTTGTAAATTATTTCCTCGAGGATAATAAGAAAGGAGTCTGTATGCACTTTGCCTCCGCGGCAGCACTTCTTCTCCGCCGGCTGGGAATCGCCACGCGTTATGTGGAGGGCTATGCTGTCGGTTATGGTGATATTTTGAAAGGGACACTGCGCGAGGACTTAAATTATGATGACTTTTACGAGGGACCTTCGGCACTTGGAAAAACCGGTGTGATGGAAGTGGAGTTGACGGATGCCAATGCACATGCGTGGGTGGAAGCATATTTTCCTAATACAGGCTGGCAGGTCGTGGATGCGACACCGACAAATATGTCTGAAAATACAGATAGTGATTTTTGGTCGTCTGTTAAAAAATTGATTGATGATTCCCCACAGATTCAACTTGGCGAAGCGTTTTCAAATTTTGGAACCGGGCTTATTTCGTCTGGTATAATGCCTGTCGCTGCGCTTGTTGTGGCGGTTGCTATTATTTTATTCTTTGCAGGAAAACGAGTGTATTTGAGTATACTTCGATATCGTTCGTGGCATACGGAAGATGTGGCGAAAAATTTATTAATATACCTTGAAATACGGAGCCGGCGATGGGAGAAAAAGGATGCTGCTTATGCCGGTTTGGTAATGCCGGGAGAGCGGCTTCATTATCTGGCAGCAAGAGATTCCGAACTACCATTCGAAGAGACGGGGTTGGAAGAACTTTTTGAAAGATGCTGCTTTTCTTCGTATAAACCAACACCGGAAGAATACAAGAAACTGCTAAACTGGATTAAAAAATTGACTTGATTTTCATAAAAGACTCATGTTATACTTTTACAAATGTAACTATTCAGGATCAATGTATGGAAATCAATGAATCGTCGTGCTTGCACGTA
>OHTA01001484.1_pt1 | contig 11830 bp, 12 predicted proteins | sample 1578851 | NCBI WGS metagenome assembly OHTA01 (sample SAMEA3879578, study PRJEB24766) | human gut metagenome | biome: human-associated habitat; feature: feces | place: USA | collected 1985/1987 | reverse complement strand
ATATTTTACAGCAGGTTACAAAAGAGGCTGTGCCTATTTTGACACAGCCTCTTCTTTATCCCGGTCAACGTTATAATGCGCCCTTTATAAGAACCATGAATGGCCGGGAGTAGTGGGTCGGGAGTCGCATCAACCGTTGGATGTGCCCAATAGATCGTTGAATGTGCCGATAGAGAAGAGCCACCATACGAGGATGAAAATGAGAATCAGTACACCGAGCCATATCCATAAACGATTTGATTTGGCTTTGCCTCTGTTCTTGTTTCTTCTACCTTCGGCTACGAGACCCTCTGCAAGGGGTTCTGAATATCCTTCGCGAACCTCTTTAACGTCGCGTTTAAGGTTCGATTCATTTTCTTTGATGTGTTTTTCCTTAGTATCCATAACCTTAATTTTTACTTTGTCTATAAAACGCCGCCACTCCCCGGAGTGTTCACGCAATTGCAAAAAAAATTAAAAATCTTCAGAACTCTCTTATGAACCAGTTGAGATTGATGAGCAGGGAGGTGGCGGATTTGTGGGGCTGCGAGAAGGAGGCGCCTACGCCGAAGGAGCGGACGCGGATGCCGGCACCGAGCGAGAAGCCGGAAAGGAAGCTGCGCTGATAGGCCGACATGTCGGTGCGCGTCTTGTGGTTATAGCCTAAGGCGATGTAGAATTTTTCAGAGGGAGAATACTGAAGTCCGAAAACGAGATGGCGGAAAAGGTCGGTGAAGAAATTGGATTTCAACTGCTGTTGCTTTTCAGGATCGTTCTTGTCGTGGGAATAATAGGGGAGTTTCCATCGGGTGAGGTGATGGGCGTTGATGGAGATCTGGAAGGGCGAATTGCCGATCGTCTGCATATAGCCGAGCCGGAAGTCGAACGGCAACCTGTTGTATTGGGTGTCGAAGCGTTTGATCTGGCCTCCCATGTTTGTGAGCACGGCCGATAGCGAGAGGTCTTTCTCCTCGTTGTAATAATTGATGCCGAGGTCCACGGCCATTGCGAAAGCCGAATATTGCTCGTAGTTGCTGTAGACCATGCGATAGCTCACGCCGCCGCGGAGGCGGTCGGTGATGTCGTGGGAATATGTCCCTTCGAACACGATGTCGGCCGGCGTGAATGAGCCGGTGGAGGTGCCGTCGGGAAGATATCCGTCGAAAGAGCCGTAGTTGAGATAGCGTATGCCGGCCACCCAGGCTCCTCGTTCGCCGGCGGCCATGCCGAAGCGGGCGCCCCCGAAATTGCCGGAACCCATATAGTGCATGTATCCGACGGAAGCCTGCGTGCCGATTTCCGGGCCGAGAAGGGCCGGATTCTGGTCGACAAGCGAGATGTCGTTGTCGATCAGCGCCGCGTTGAAGCCTCCGAGGGCATGGACATGCGCAGAAACCGGGATATCGAGAAAGTCATAGCCCGACGACGAATTCTGCGACGCGGCTGTGGCCGCTCCGATGGAAAGAAGGAATATTGTCAGGCTGTTTCTTATGCTCATTGATGATGTCGGGTATGCGGGAATCGCTTCCGTAATAATTAACGAGGAAAACGGCCGTATCGTATAAATAAAAAAAAGCGGGTCCGCAAGGAGCCCGCTTTCTTTGATAAGTCTTAGATCAGACGAGAGTGACTACGATGTCTTCGTCGTTGGTGGTAAGAGTGATCTTACCTTCACGGCCGAGCCAGCCGAGGGCTGCCATGATCTCGTCTTTTTTCAGTTTGGTGGCTTTTTTAATGCCTTTAAGTCCAAGCATGCGGGTATCCGATGATTCAAGTGCCTTATAAACTTCACCGGCCCAAGTGCCAATCGATTCGATATTCATTTCTGAAATTGATTAAATATATGATTAAACTTGTGTTTTCGAGTGCAAAGTTGTGCAAAATTATTGATATTTCAAAATTTACAACAAATTAAACCCCATTTGCATCCTATTTCTTCTGTTTTTTTAACACACATGGAGGCAGAATGTTGGATAAAATGTTGAATAATTAGTTATATTTGCAAAGATGAAACCGAAAAAAGAGACACTTGAGGAAGATACGCGCAGGGAGGGCACCGTGGTCCGCAACACCGGCAGTTCCTATGTTGTCCGTATCGACGGAGGAGAGGAGATTCCCTGCCGCGTGAAAGGAAATTTCCGTATCAAAGGGATCCGCTCCACCAATCCTGTGGCTGTGGGCGACCGCGTGACAGTGATGAAATCGGCCGACGACGCCGACTATATCACCGATATTCATCCGCGCCGCAACTATATAATCCGCCGGGCATCCAATCTTTCGAAAGAGTCGCATATTCTTGCGGCCAACCTCGATGCCGCGGCGCTTGTGGCGTCGCTCCGCGATCCGGCCACGCCCACCACATTTATCGACCGATTCTTAGCCACATGGGATGAAGAGGAGAAGGAGCTTGCCGGAGCGGTGGCTTATCTTTATGAATCTATAGGCTATCCGGTCTATACGGTTTCTTCGCTCACGGGCGAGGGGGTGGCCGAGCTGACGGGAGCGTTGCGAGGCAAGACAACGCTTCTTGCCGGCAACAGCGGAGTGGGCAAATCATCGCTCATCAATGCCATCGTGCCCGGCGCCGACCTTAAGACGGGCCGCATTTCCGACATCCATCACACCGGAATGCACACCACCACATTCTCCGAGATGGTGGATATTCCCGGCGGGGGAGAGCTTATCGACATTCCCGGCGTGAAAGGATTCGGCACGATAGATTTCGAGCCATCGGAGGTGTCGCATTTCTTCCCCGAGATATTCCGCGAGAGCGCAGGCTGCCGATATTCCGACTGCAAACACACCGGCGAACCCGGCTGCGCAGTGATTCCGGCGGTGGAGGATAACCGCATATCTCAAAGCCGCTACGCATCCTATCTCTCTATTCTCGAAGAGCTCAACGATCCTTCGAAATACCGCAAGCCATATTAGCTTTTATTAACGATATTTAAACATTGGCGGGTTGCTAAATTCCGGCCAACGTCTTAAATTTGCAATGTGTGTTTCCGGAAGTCCCCCCAAGCGTAAATGTAGGGGCAAAGGAAAAGCGAAGATGAACCGCAAGGTGCGAAAAGGGCTCTTTCGATTCACTATTTTAACTCCACTAATGAACAGAATTTTACTACTGACACTTATAGTAACCGGTTTTCTTTCCGGGTCGACATGTACGGATGCCGATGCGCAGACATGCCGTGTCAGGGCCGGCAACAGCGTTTCGGGTGCCAAAGCCTATCTTGAAGTCTATGAATACGACTACGTGTCAGAAAAACCGACCTTTCCCGGTGGCGACGCCTGTCTGGTGTCGTTTATCAACGCCCACCGTCGCTATCCCGCCGAGGCCTACCGCAAAGGAATTCAGGGAAGGGTGACATGCTCGTTTGTGGTCAATGCCGACGGAAGCGTTTCGCACATATCGATTCTCAGGGGCGTCGAGGATTCCCTCAATCGCGAGGCTATCCGCATAATGAGCAAGATGCCGGAATGGAAGCCCGGAAAACATGACGGTCAGGCAGTGCCTGTAAGGGTGGTCTGGTCCGTGCCGTTTCGCAAATGACAGGACTCTTTCCTTCTGAGGCATTCAGAACGGGAAATTACCGAATACACTTGGATTTATTAAGAATAGATAGTTTTGATTTTTAGCAAACATGACAAGGGACCGACCGTGAGGCCGATCCCTTGTTGATTCTCGGAATAAAGGCATTCAATGAATGCCTGAAAAAAAGAAGGGGAGCGAGCGGCTCCCCTTTGAATCATTTGCTTGCGATGTGGTCGGACACTGAAAGCGATGCGCGACCTTTGGCGCGACGGCGCGACAGAACCTTGCGGCCATCTTTTGTCGCCATTCTCTCGCGGAATCCATGCTTGTTGATTCTGCGGCGGTTGGAGGGTTGGAATGTTCTTTTCATCGTATGTTAGTATTTATTTTTTGCAGTTATACGCATTCGGAGTGCAAAATTAATCATTCATTTCCGAATAGCCAAATTTTAACTCTCAAAAATTTCTACATCAAAAATTTTTACTAATTTTGCACTGTGATTCCGACGGGATATGACTCTTTATATCCGGAAGCATGTATCCTACGATAGCTGACGATTCGGAATCCGCAAACACCGATAATAAATTAAATACTGTTTTAAAGATATGATGAACGCTCAGGACATCAAGAACGGCACATGCATCCGCCTCGACGGCCGTCTCTATTTCTGCGTGGAGTTTCTCCACGTAAAGCCCGGAAAGGGAAATACTTTCATGCGCACAAAACTCAAAGACGTGGTTGACGGCCGCGTGATCGAGCGCCGCTTCAACATCGGCGAGAAACTCGAAGACGTGCGCGTTGAGCGCCGCCCCTATCAGTATCTCTATACCGACGGCGACGACGATATCTTCATGAACAACGAGACTTTCGAGCAGATTCCCATCAGCAAAGAACTCGTGACCGGTGCTCCCTATATGAAGGAGGGCGACACGGTAGAGGTTGTAAGCGATGCTTCTACAAACACAGTGCTCTATGCAGAGATGCCTATGAAGACCGTGCTTAAGATCACCTACACCGAGCCCGGACTCAAAGGCGACACAGCCACCAACACCCTCAAGCCCGCAACCGTAGAGACCGGTGCCACAGTGAAAGTGCCCCTCTTCATCAACGAAGGCGAGCTCATCGAGGTAGACACACGCGACGGCAGCTACGTGAGCCGCGTGAAAGCCTGATACAACGACACCACACATATTGCAGCGACGATGAAAGAGCCGGGTGAGATTCTGTTTTCCATTATCGTGCCCGTTTACAACCGGCGCGAGGAAGTGGCCGATCTTTTGCGCAGTCTCGAAGCGCAGACCGACCGCGGTTTTGAAATCATCCTCGTGGAAGACGGTTCCACACAGCCTGCGCTTCCCGACGGGAAAGGTCCCGAGGGTTTGCGGTTGAAATATTTCCGCAAGAAGAACGAAGGTCGCAGCATCGCCCGCAATCACGGAATAGCCGGAGCCGACGGAGATTATTTTATCTTCGTCGACTCCGACTGCATTTTACCCCCCGACTATATCAGGGAGCTTCGCCGCAGTCTGTCGGAGAACCCCGTCGACTGCTTCGGCGGCCCCGACGCGGCACACGAATCGTTCACCGACACGCAGAAGGCCATCAACTACTCCATGACCGCTTTCCTTACAACCGGCGGCATACGCGGAGGGAAGCGCTCGATGGAGAAATTCACGCCGCGCACCTTCAACATGGGCTTTTCGCGCGAGGTGTTCGAGAAGGTCGGCGGTTTCCGCGAGATGTTCAGCGAGGATATCGATATGAGCACCCGCATCCGTAATGCCGGTTTCTCGATAGCTCTCTTCCCCGATGTCTACGTCTATCACAAGCGGCGCGTCGACATGAAGAAATTCTGGAAACAGGTGCATGTCTTCGGTATGTCGCGTATCACACTCGAGCTGCTCTATCCCGGCTCGATGAAACTCGTGCACTGGCTTCCGGCAGTCTTTACCGTTGGAGCTATCGCTCTGGTGATAGGCAGCTTTTTCTGCAAGTGGCTACTGATTCCATTGCTTGTATATCTGCTGGCTCTCTGGATTGGCGGCATCGTAGCTACGCGGAGCCTGAAGATAGGCACGCTCGGAGTGGGCGCGGCCATGGTGCAGCTCACCGGTTACGGCACAGGCTTCATCAAAGCCTACGTGCAGAAGATAATTATGGGGAAAGGGCGCGACATAGAGCGCGAGGTTGAGATAAGAAAGGGAAGCAATGAAGGGCTTTGATGAAGAGGAGCCGCGCCGTCCGATGACGGTGAAGGAGATGGATCCCGACGACCAGCCGCGGGAGAAAGCCATGAAGCATGGTTGCAAGGTGCTCCCGACGGCCGATCTCTGGGCACTGATACTGCGTACGGGACTTCCCGGAAAGCCGATCACGGAAATGTGCCGCGACCTGATGCGCGCCTGCGACGGTCGCCTTTTCAATCTCGAGCGGATGGACCGCCGCCGGCTGATGACGGTGAAAGGGATAGGCGCCACCAAAGCCTTGCAGATAGAGGCAGTGATGGAGATGATTCGCCGCTATTGCAACGAGGCGGTGGGGGAGCGTGTGAAGATTCGCAGCTCCAAAGATATCTACGATACGATGCGCCATGAGATAGGCAACCTTCCCCACGAAGAGATATGGGCTTTGTTCCTGAACCGTGCAAACGAGGTGATAGGTCGCGAAAGGATTACGCAGGGAAGCGCCGTTGCCTCTGTTTTCGATATGCGCAAAATCCTGAAAGAGGCGTTGCTCAGAAACGCAGAAGGCCTCGTGCTCTGCCACAACCATCCCTCGGGCAATCTTACGCCAAGTCCGCAGGATGATTCGATAACACGCAAAATGAAATCCGGCTGCGAGGCGATGGACCTCCGCTTTCTCGACCATCTGATAGTGACGGCCGATGGATTCTATTCCTATTGCGACCAGTCGCGCCTCTGACCTCCTAAACCCCAAACGGTTTCTATTGTATTTCCAGCAGTTCCCTGAAATAGTCGCGCCCGAACACTGCGTTGCCTTGTTTCAGACGATCATCATCAAGCACAAAACCTTTACGAATAAATTCATTGAGAACTCGCGTTGCCCACTGGCGGAAAAGTGTGGCTCGTTGGCTATTAACACGGTATCCAACGCTGATTATAGCATCAAGGGAATAAAAAGTTTGTTCACGCTTGACCTGATGATTGCCTTCCTGTTGAACTATTAAGTTTTTCTTAATAGTTGCCTCAGGAGTCAGTTCTTTGCTTGCATATATCTCTTTGAGATGGTAGTTTATGGTGTTGACTTCAACACCAAATAATTCAGCCATCCCCTTTTGTGTCAGCCAAAGAGTCTCGTCCTGAACGTATGCCTGAACAGTTCCGCTGCGGTCAGGGAGATTGTAGAGTATAAACTGTATTTCTTTTGCCATTTCCCAAGTTCTCTATTTACAAATATAAGAAGAATTCGCGAGATTAGGGTATTGATTGACAAATAAAGTGAGATGTCGGGAGTTAGCGGAGTTCGCGGCGTATGCGCTCGGTTTCGGGGCGTTCGAGTTCGGAGGCTATTGTGTCGGAGAGGGATATTTCCGGTTGATAGCCTGCGGCGAGCAGGTATTTTCTGAAGAGTATGCGGCGCAGATGGGTGTCGAGGTCTTCCTCGCTTATATCCCCCTTTTCAATGGCGGCAAGCACTTCGGCGATGCCGGCGCGGGTGTCGGCGGGGGCCAATATCATGTCGGCGCCTGCGGCTACGGCTTTTGAGGCGCCATATCCTTCGGCGCCCAGCATGTTGAGGGCATCGGTAAGTATAATACCGGTGAAGCCGAGGTCGTTGCGCAGTAGGTCGGTGATGACTGTGCGCGAAACAGCCGCCGGCAGCATTTCGGGATCGATGGCCGGAAAGGCCATGTGACCTACCATTATCCCGGATAGCCGTTGCGAGATATATCTGCGGAAGGGACGAAGGTCAATGCTGTCGATGCTGTGAAGACTCTTTTCGATCACCGGCTTGCGTCGGTGGCTGTCGCCTTGGGCCGCTCCATGTCCCGGAAAATGTTTTGCAACGCTCATCACGTTGCCGCTTTCGAGTCCGCGGGCATAAGCTATAGCCAGGTCGGATACCCGTTCGGGGTCGTTGCCGAAGGAGCGGCGTCCTATGAATGATCCTTCGGCGGTGACATCGAGCACCGGCCCGAGCACAATGTTTATGCCGAGGCGGCGGCATTCGCGCGCCATCTCACGGCCATAGTCGAACATCACTTCCTCATCTGCCTCTTTCGAAATGCGGGCATTCGGGGGGAAAGCCGGGGCGTCGGCAAGGCGCATGGCCAGTCCCCATTCAGCATCGATGGCAAGGAAAGGAGGCACTTCGCACCATGCGGCCAGCGAGTCGGCGATGATAGCCGCCGAACGGGAATCACCTTTAAGCAACACTATCCCACCTACGCCCGATTCGGCATATCCGCGGATATGGTTTAGAGTATAGGGATCGGCAGAGGCATAGACCGCCGGAATAAATATCTGCGCCGCTTTCCGCTCGCGCCCCATGCAGGCGAGAACGGAATCGGCGCAGTCCATAGCTATTGCTGTCATGTCGGAAACTTCAGCAATGGAATCGGCGGCGTTGGGCGCCTTTTGCGAGTCGCGCGCGGGAGCGCATGAGTTTCCCGACAGTAACGGAATCAGAAACAGAGCGAAGAGAGATAAAAAATCAAGGAGAGAGAGGAGAGATTTCCGTTTCATTTATTCGGTGCTTTTGTTTTTCAGAGAATCTATCTCTATTTTCACGTTCTCCACGAAGCGGCCGTTGGGGTCGGCGCATACCGGGAGACCGAGCGACGTGAGATGACGTATATAGCGGAGCACTTCCTGACACATCTCCTTGTTATCGCGCCAGAGCACGCGGTTCTCAGCCATCGTGACGAGGTCGTCGTTACCGTTGGCCACATAGTCGATAGTCATTACGCGATAAAGCTTCTCGGGCTCCATGGAGGCCGAGTCGATTATCACATCGAGAAGTTTCCCTTTGCCGTCGGTCACCACTCTTACGTTGGAGCTGATGGCTTCGCCCCCTTTGGCTGCGGCCACTCTCAGTGCCTCGATTATGCTTTTGCCCTTGAGCTCGATGATGGTGAGAAAGTTGGAGAATGGGAAGGTGGATAGCATCTGTCCTTCGGTCACCGCGCCGGCGTTCATCACCTGACGTATGCCTCCGACATTCATCATGGCCATGTCGACAGCAGGGAAAGAGGGCGTGTTCACGCGCAGGCTGTCGATGACACGTCGAGCCTCCCACATGCCGAAGTCGGCCGACCAGTTGGCGTAGGCTCCGTTGCGGTTGTTGTTGACCATAGCTTGAGTGCACCATCCGATCACGTTGGAGTTCACCGAATCCACCTTATGGCGGTAGGGAGCGAGAAACGCCTTGATCTCCGGGTCGTAGCTCTCCGGCGAGAACCGATCGGTGACAGGAATGTATTCATAATCATAACTATGGCCGGCAAGGTTGTCGAGGTCGATTTTGATATATCCGACATTGCGGCCGTACTTCCCGGTCTGCGTAACGAGCACCGGACGTCCTGCGGCGTTCTTGATCCAGTAAGGGGTTTTATCGGGTGTCTTCGGATCTACAAAAGTGTGGGAATGACCTCCGATGATGATGTCTATATCACGGCTCTGACGTGCCAGCTCCACATCGGAAGCTTTCCCGGGAGCCGGTTCGTAGCCGATATGCGTCACGGCCACAACAAGGTCACATTTTTTCTGCTTCTTCAGCATTTCCGCAGTTTCGTTGGCCGTTTTGATGGCATCGGTATAGGTCATGCCTTCGTAATTCTCTTTTGAGATGAGGCTGTGGGGATCAACATTGATGCCTATGAAGCCAATCTTGCGTTTGCCAATTTTTTTGATGACATAGGGCTTGAACAGGCCTTCGGCGGCAGTTCCCTTGAAACCGTAGTTTGCCGAAAGGCGGTCGGCTTTCACATCCTTCCAATGGTCGGCAAGTTCCTTGAGGCCATTGTCGAACTCATGGTTGCCCAGAATGCGGATATCATAGTTCATCATGTTGAACAACGGATATTCCACATCTCCGCGGAAGAATTTGAAATAGAGCGATCCCTGCACCATGTCGCCCGCATCCACCAATATCACATTCTTTTCGGCGCGACGCACCGAGTCGATGATTGCCTTGCGGGGGAGGATTCCTCCGCGTCCATCTTTATCGAAATCGATATTGGAATGGGTGTCGTTGGTGGTAAGAATCACAAGATCCTCGGCGGAAACGGCCATGGCCGCTCCGGCGAGGATCATAAGGGATATGAGAATTTTCTTCATTATTTTCAGAATGTGATGAGATTCTCGCCCGTCATGTCTTTGGGCACGGGAATCTCCATGAGGTGAAGCAGCGAGGGAGCCACATCGGCCAGACGTCCGTCTTTCACCTTGGCATCCTTATGGCTGCCGATATATATGAAAGGCACGGGGTTGAGGGAATGGGCAGTGTTGGGAGTCCCGTCTTCGTTGAGGGCGTGGTCGGCGTTGCCATGGTCGGCGATGATTATTGTCTCATAACCGTGAGCACGCGCAGCTTCCACCACTTTCTCCACGCATTTGTCGAGAGTCTCCACCGCTTTCTGGATAGCGGGGTATACGCCTGTGTGGCCCACCATGTCGCCATTGGCGAAGTTGACTACGATGAAATCGTATTTCTCGCTGTCGATCTGACCGACGAGTTTATCGGTCACTTCCGGAGCGCTCATTTCGGGCTGCAGATCGTAGGTGGCCACCTTGGGAGAGGGCACGAGTATGCGGTCCTCACCGGGGAATGCCTCCTCCGTGCCGCCGTTGAAGAAGAATGTGACGTGAGCGTATTTCTCGGTCTCGGCGATACGAGCCTGCGTCATGTTATGTGCTGCCAGATACTCACCGAAGGTATTGGTGATCTCTTCTTTTTTGAATGCAACGGATTTGTTCGGGATGGTCTCATCGTATTCCGTGAAGCATACGTAGGTCAGATCCAGACGTTTTTCTCTCTCAAATCCGGTGAACTCATCTGCACAGAATGCTCTTGTCAGCTCTCTTGCACGGTCCGGGCGGAAGTTGAAGAAAATCACACCGTCACCGGCAGTGATTTTGCCATCTACGCCGTCAACAGTGAAGGGTTCAACAAACTCATCCGTTACGCCTGCGGCATAGGATGCCTCTACGCCGGCAGCAGCGCTTGCAGCTTTGCCGCCCTCGCCCAGCACCAGTGCTTTATAGGCACGCTCCACGCGCTCCCAGCGCTTGTCACGGTCCATTGCGTAATAGCGTCCGCTGACGGTAGCAATCTTGCCTACGCCAATCTGCGCCATACCATCTTCCAGCTCATGGATATATTCCAGCGCTGTTTTCGGACCGACATCACGTCCGTCGAGGAAAGCATGCACATAAATCTTGGTCAGGCCTTTAACCTTCGCCATGCAGATAAGTGCCAGAAGATGCTCAATGTGGCTATGGACGCCGCCGTCGGATAACAGTCCCAGAAGATGCAGTGCCTTGCCTGCCTGCTTCGTTTCGTCCATCACCCTGCTGAACTCTTTGTTCTTATACAAATCGCCATCCTCAATTGCCTTGTCAATGCGCGTAAGGCTCTGGTAAATAATGCGGCCGGCACCTATATTCAGGTGACCTACCTCAGAATTGCCAATCTGGCCTGCAGGCAGACCGACAGCCTTGCCGCTGGCTTCCAAGGTTGTATGAGGATAATTTGCAAAATAACTGTCCAGGTTAGGAGTTTTTGCCATAGCCGCAGCGTTTGTTTTATCTGCGGGAGCAATGCCCCAACCATCAAGAATCATTAGTAAAACTGGTTTTTTCATTATCAAATTCCTAAAGACGAAGGAGAAAGCAACAGGTGCTTTCTCCGAGGTCTTATTAAAAGCTTCTTACGATTGCGGCAAAGGTGTCAGCCTTCAGGCTTGCACCGCCTACCAGCACACCGTCAATACCGCTGAGGTTGAAGGAAGCAGCGTTCTTTTCATTAACACTGCCGCCGTAAAGAATACGAACCTTGCGGGCAATATCAGGTGTAAAGATTTTGCCGATTTTTTCACGAATCAGAGTGCATACCTCCAAAGCGTCCTCCGGAGTAGCAGCCTTACCGCTGCCGATAGCCCAGATAGGCTCATAAGCAACAACAAGGTTTTCTGCATCCTCTGCAGAAATTACACGCAGAGCGCTCTTCAGCTGCATATTGATTTTGCGGGCAGTTTTGCCTGCTTCACGCTCAGCCAGATTTTCACCAACGCACAGCATCGGCTTCAGACCGTTGCGGTAAGCGGCAATAATCTTGCTGGCAACAATTTTTTCG
>OHTA01001479.1_pt1 | contig 11860 bp, 10 predicted proteins | sample 1578851 | NCBI WGS metagenome assembly OHTA01 (sample SAMEA3879578, study PRJEB24766) | human gut metagenome | biome: human-associated habitat; feature: feces | place: USA | collected 1985/1987 | reverse complement strand
TCAGTCTTTCCTTGATAATTACAGTGGTACACAGGTCTGCTCCAAGCTGATCTATGCAGAAGCTCTGAACCATTCCTTTGACGAGCCGAAGCAATGGGAAATCCGAGAGATCAATGAAATCATGAACAACAGCATCGAGGGCTGGACAGCATTTTCCAATCCCCGAATCTTTGCCAAGTACGGCAGACAACGAGGTTGGGAACGAGCCGATTCCGGCAACGAGCTATCGGCAACCGGCTCTGATTTGCCGGACGGTTTTCGTGAACTGACCGAGGAAGAAGCCCAACAGATAGAGCTTCCATTCTAAAAAATCGACCCCGTTGCAGGGCTGGTTGCTATCCCGTTGCCGACCCCGTTGCCGGGCTATTTCCTTAAATCTCTTTTATTTACAAGGGTTTTAAGAAGCCTGACAACGAAAGCAACGGAGAAATCAAAGAAAAAAGCAAAAACAGGATAAGAGCCAGATAGGACAATGTTCGAGGTTTTTTGAAGCCCGTTGCAAAAGCACACAAGGCTGCTCCAGCAGGAACATTCAATATGAGAATGGGAAACACCACCTATGTTGTCGGTGTTCATTTTAATAAGAACAGCAAGGACTCTTTAGGAATTTGGCGCGAGAATCCTCGGCCATTCAATGACCGAGATGAAAGCGCCGCTTGCTTTTATCATACCATAAATCTGCCGAAGGCGTGAAGCTTTTTTTAGGTACTCCCCACGCAAGCGGAGGGGGTAATCCTAATTAAAATTTATTTTACTATCATTTTTGAAGTTGTCCCCATACAAGTGGGGATAACTTTTTTTGTTGTTAAGATAAAAGTGTGGAGCCAAAAACGTTAATGTCCCCATGGCATCACAAAAACCACTTGACAAATACCCTATAGGGGTATATAGTAAAGCTACTCCAACAAAGTACCCCATGGGGGTATATAAAAATATAGGGAGGGTTTTATGTGTATGGAATATAATGAACAGTCTGTCTGTCCCCACTGTAAGCACACGCAGCGAGATGAGGATCAAAAAAAGCTTCTCCAAAATCGCTTGCGCAGAATTGAAGGTCAGGTACGCGGTTTGCAGTCGATGCTAGAGCAGGACGCTTATTGCAACGACATTTTGATTCAGTCAGCTGCAGTCAGCGCTGCGCTTAGCGCTTTTAACCGTGAGCTTTTGGAAAATCACATCCGCCATTGTGTGGCAAGAGACATCCGTGAGGGTAAGGATGAGGTCATCGATGAGCTGATGGGGACACTAAAAAAATTAATGAAGTAATGCCAGTTAAGTAAAACTTAACACTTATGGCGTTACAAAAGAAAGGGGCATGTTTATGGAACAATACAATGTGACAGGCATGAGCTGTGCTGCCTGCAGCAGCAGAGTTGAAAAAGCTGTCTCAAAGGTACCAGGCGTAAGCACTTGTTCCGTCAGCCTATTGACAAACTCGATGGGCGTTGAGGGCAGCGCCAGTCCGGACAGCATTATTGCGGCGGTCGAGGAGGCTGGATATGGAGCATCGTTAAAGGGTGCTTCTGACACAAGAAATGCATCGGCAAATCATGCGGCAGAGGAGGATGCATTAAAGGATAAGGAAACACCAGTTTTAAAGAAACGTCTGATCGCGTCAATTGGTTTTCTGGCAGTTTTGATGTATTTTTCAATGGGGCATATGATGTGGGGATGGCCGCTTCCATCATGGTTTGAAGGAAATCATGTTGCGATGGGACTTTTGCAGATGATTTTAGCAGCAATCGTTATGGTCATTAATCAGAAGTTTTTTATCAGCGGCTTTAAGAGTCTGTGGCATCGTGCACCAAATATGGATACCCTTGTGGCACTTGGTTCCATGGCATCCTTTTTGTGGAGTGTTTATGTACTTTTTGCAATGACAAGGGCACAGGTGGACGGAGATTCTGCAGCAGTTATGAATTACATGATGGAGTTCTATTTTGAATCTGCCGCCATGATCCTTACCCTGATCACAGTTGGAAAAATGCTGGAAGCCCGTTCCAAGGGCAAGACCACCGATGCCCTCAAGAGCCTGATGAAGCTGGCCCCCAAGACCGCCAACCTGCTGCGGGACGGTACCGAAGTGACCGTGCCCATCGAACAGGTACAGAAGGGAGACATCTTTGTGGTGCGCCCGGGCGAGAATGTGCCCGTGGACGGCATCGTGCTGGAAGGCAGCAGCGCCGTGAATGAGAGCGCCCTGACCGGCGAGAGCATCCCCGTGGACAAGGCCGAGGGCGATAAGGTAAGCGCCGCCACCACCAACCAGTCCGGCTTCCTCCGGTGTCAGGCCACCCGTGTGGGCGAGGACACCACCTTATCCCAGATCATCAAGATGGTCAGCGATGCCGCTGCCACCAAGGCCCCCATTGCAAAGATCGCCGACACCGTGTCCGGTTTCTTCGTGCCTGCGGTCATTTCCATTGCTGTGGTCACCACCATCGTGTGGCTGCTGCTGGGCCGTGAGCTGGGCTATGCACTGGCCCGCGGCATTTCCGTGCTGGTCATCAGCTGTCCCTGTGCGCTGGGTCTGGCTACGCCCGTTGCCATCATGGTAGGCAACGGGCTGGGTGCCAAAAATGGTATCCTGTTCAAGACCGCCGCTTCGCTGGAAGCTGCAGGCCGCACCCAGATCGTGGCTCTGGACAAAACCGGCACCATCACCAGCGGCGAACCCAAAGTCACCGACATTCTGCCCGCCGGTGGCGTTTCCGAGACCGAGCTGCTCACCCTTGCCGCCGCACTGGAACGCAAGAGCGAGCATCCGCTGGCCAAGGCTGTGCTGGCCTGCACCGACGAGCAGAAGCTCGCCGCCCCCGAGGTATCCGACTTTACTGCACTGCCGGGCAACGGTCTGGCTGCAAAGCTGGACGGCGTGGAGATCTTTGGCGGAAGCGCGTCCTTTATTGGTACCAAAGTCACCGTGCCCGCACAGCTGCAGGAGAAGGCCGCAGCCCTCTCTGCACAGGGCAAGACTCCCCTGTTCTTCGGCGGGGCGGGCCGTCTGCTGGGCATCATTACAGTGGCCGACACCCTCAAGGAGGACAGTCCCCGTGCCATCCGGGAGCTGCAGGCCATGGGCATCCGCGTGGTGATGCTCACCGGCGACAACCAGCGCACTGCCGACGCCATTGGCAGGCAGGCAGGTGTGGACGAGGTCATTGCAGGCGTGCTGCCTGACGGCAAGGAAGCGGTCATCCGCCAGCTGCAGGCCTACGGCAAGGTGACGATGGTGGGCGATGGCATCAACGACGCCCCGGCTCTGACCCGTGCCGACACCGGCATTGCCATCGGCGCAGGCACCGATGTTGCCATTGACGCGGCAGACGTGGTGCTGATGAACTCCCGTCTTTCGGACGTGCCTGCTGCCATCCGCCTGAGCCGCGCTGCCCTGCGCAACATCCACGAAAATCTGTTCTGGGCCTTCATCTACAACATCATCGGCATCCCGCTGGCGGCCGGTGTGTTCATCCCCTTCGGCCTGACCCTGAACCCGATGTTCGGTGCCGCCGCCATGAGCCTTTCCAGCTTCTGCGTGGTGGGCAATGCCCTGCGTCTGAATCTGTTCGATGTGCACAGCACCAAGCACGACCGTGCACCCAAAAACGCCGCTTCCCTGCCTGCTGCCCTCACGCAGCCCGCAGTGGATGAGAATAAAGAGAGTTCCATCAAGGAGGATACTGCTATGAAAAAGACCCTGAAGGTTGAAGGCATGATGTGCGGCCACTGCGAGGCCCGCGTAAAGAAGGCGCTGGAAGCCCTGCCCGAAGTGACCGAGGCTGTGGTGAGCCACGAGACCGGCACTGCCATCGTCACCCTGAACGCCGATGTCTCCGATGACGTGCTGAAAAAGGCCGTTGAGGATCAGGACTATCCCGTAACCGGCATCCAGTGACCCAAACAGCCTGACCGCAAGCGAAAGACCGCTGCACGGAACATCAACGTGCAGCGGTCTTTTTGTGTTGGTCATGGAGCGCCCCGCACTGTCCGCTGCACCTCTTCTGCAGCTCTGCCACAGCAATGCAGCACACAGCAAAGGCCAGCAGCGCGCAGTCCAGCGGCACGCGGTGCATGATCACCACCCGCCCGGACAGGGTGCTGAACGCCTGCACAGCCTGCTCTGTCCCCGGCATCACCAGCCAGAACAGTGCCAGTGACAGGGGCAGATGCAGCACCCGCGCGGCCAGCAATGGTCCCAGTGACACCTCCGGCGGGCAGATGGTGCGCACCTGCAAAAGCACCGAGGCTCCCTGCACGCTGAGGGCTGCACAGCAAAGGGTGCTGGCCCACAGTCCGGTGCGGGACGCGCAGTCGCAGCCGGAGCAAACCTCCAACAGCATCGCTGGCAGCACCGACCACGGTTTTGGCAGCAAAGTCTCCGCTCCCGCCGCCAGCAGCCGGAAATACAGCACAAAACCGCACAGTTTCAGGTACGTGACCGCTGCCTGCGCCACCACGGCATCCAGAGTGGGCGGCGGGATCTCCTCTGCCTTTGCGGGCAGGCACTGCCCGGCACCGCCCCGCATCCGACAGAGCACCGCAGCCGTAAGATACCCTGCCAGCAGCTGGGCCGCAAACAACCGTACCCCTAGCGCCCGACTGCCCAGCATCTGCTCCCCTACCGTGAGGATGACAAAGGATGGCCCGCTGCACACACAGGCGGGCAGCAGCGCCGACGCCTGCCTGGGCGTCAGCTGACCGGTGCGTACCGCCTGTGCCGCTGCGGCCGCTGCCGGTGCAAACCCGCCCAGAAAACCTATGAGCAGCACACTGCCTGCGGCCTTTGCCCGCACCCCAATGACCCGGGCTGCCGGCTGGAACGCAAAGCCCAGCAGCGGCCCGGCCCCGCAGCCCATGAGCAGTGCCGAAACGATGAGGAACGGAAACAGCGATACCAGCAGCGGCCCGCCGCAGAGCACAAGGCCTGCGTGCAGGGCATCCGCGCAGCGCTGCGGTGCTGCAAACACCAAAACTGCCGTGAACATTGCCAGCGCCAGCAGCATTCCCTGCCGGAATTTGTGGGTTCGATTCATAAGCAAGCCCTCCGCATCCATATATATGTAGCAGCGCGCCGCGGGCAGAACTGCGGGATGGGAGGGAGTGGCATGTGGGCCAAGCACAAAACGCAGCCGCCGCACCGCTGGCTTGCAGCACTGTTTCGCCAGCCGCCCAAGGGGTTTTACCGCACACCCGCCGTCTACTTGAGCGGCGGACAGATGGAGATCGAGCATTTCCGGTGCATCCTGACCTACAGCCCGGACTGCCTTTGCCTGCAGATGCCCCATGGCCGTTTCACCGTTCACGGCGACGAGCTGAAGATCATCACCCTCACCGCCACCCGCCTGACCCTGCGGGGCCGCTTTCTGCGGACGGACTTCGCAGATGAATAGGAGGTGCCCCCATGGAACCGGTAAGGCTTTGGGCCGCAGTGGAGTTCACTGCACGCAGCGGCAGCACCGAGGCCCTGCTCACCGCTGCCGCCCGGGCCGGGCTGCATCTCTACGGCGTGACGGCTCTGCCCGGGGGCTTCTGCGGCCACTGTGCCGCCCGGCAGTATCCGCGCCTTGCTGCTCTGGCCCGCAGATACCGGGTACGGCTGCGGGTGCGCAAAAAGCAGGGGCTGTACTTCCGGGTGCGCCCGTTGCTGCGCCGGGCCGGGCTCTGGACCGGGCTGGCGGTGTTCCTGCCTCTTTTGCTCTGGACGCAGCAGTTCGTCTGGTTTGCTGACGTCTCCACTCTCACCGCCGGACAGGCTGCGCGGGCGTCTGCCATCCTGCGAGAGGTGAGCCTGCAGCCCGGCTCTGCCGTGACCGAAGCAAAGCTCGCCGCCGGGGAATACGCCCTGCTGCACAGCGGTGAGTTCTCATGGGCCAGCCTGAATTTTGCCAAAGGACGGCTGGAAGTGGAAGCCGCCGCCGCAAAGCCCAAGCCCGACATTGCCGCCGGAACGCTGCACGGCATCCGGGCCCGATGCAGCGGCACCGTGGTACGCACGAACCTTGTCAGCGGCACCATGCTGGTGGTGCCCGGGCAGCAGGTGGAAGCCGGACAGGGCCTCATTGGCACGGCGCGCAGTGAGCGCGACGGTACGCTGATCTTTGCCCCCGCCGCCGGGACGGTGCTTGCGCAGTTTGAATGGAACGACACCCGCACCGTACCGCTGGAAGAGAATGTCTTTCAGTACACCGGAGGCTGTACCCGCAGCATAGAGCTTTTGGTGTTCGGGCAGGCATTTGCCCTGCCTGCCGCGTCTGCGCCGGAAAACGCCGTTCTCACCGCCCGGCATTACCAGCCGGAGCTGCCTTTGCTGGGCCTTGCGCTCCCCTGCTCCATCCGGGAGACCTGCCGGTACGGGCAGCAGCCGGAAACGCTCTGCCGCACCGAGGCGCAGGCGGCGGCACTGGCCCGGCTGCAGAGCCTGCAGGCTTTGTACGCCGCATGGCCGGATGCGGAGCGCATTGCCCGCAAAGAGGACTGCACTGTGAACGACGGCAAGCTGAATTACACCGTGACGTATACGATCGTTGCGGATATCTGCGGGTGAGATGCAAAAAGGGCCTTCCCATTTCCGGAAAAGCCCTTTTGCATTTTGCGTCTTATTTGTTTTCCGCCGCCTGCGCGTCATACTCCGCGAGCAGGTCGTTCAGGTCGTACTGGTACTTGCTGTGACAGAAGTGGCATACCACTTCACAGTTCGGGTCCTCGTCACGCATTTTCACCAGCTCCTTGCGGCCAAGGCTGAACAGCATTTCCTTCGTGCGTTCCGCACTGCAGTCGCACTGGTAGTGCACGTCGCGCTCGTCCAGCACGTTGGGTTCAAAACCCGCCAGCGCCAGCTGCATCATATCCTCGGGGGTCTTGCCCTCGTGCAGCATGGTGGTGACGGAAGGCATGGCTGCAATATTTTTTTCCAGCTGATCGATCTCTGCATCAGTGGCACCGGGCAGCAGCTGCACCATAAAGCCGCCTGCGCACAGGATGGACAGGTCCTTGTCCACCAGCACGCCCAGTGCCATGACGGTGGGCACCTGCTCGCTGTAGGCGTAGTAAGCGGTCAGATCCTCGGCGATCTCGCCGGAGACCAGCGGCACCTGACCCACGGTAGGCTCCTTTTGCAGGCTGTTGTCCCGGATGACGGTGAGCACACCGTCTTTGCCCACAGCGCCGCCCACATCCAGATGGCCGTTCGGCTTTGCAGGCAGCTCCACCAGCGGGTTATCGATGCAGCCTTTCACGTTGCCGGTACCGTCGGTGCAGGCAATGACCACGCCGGCGGGGCCGCCGCCGGACACACGCAGGGTGATTTTATCGCGGTCGTCCTTGAGCATGGAGCCCATCAGGGCTGCGCCGGTGAGCAGACGGCCCAGTGCCGCGCTGCAGGTGGCGCTGGTGGTGTGCAGCTTTTCGGCCTTGCGGACGATCTGGGTAGAATCCACGCCGCAGAACACGACGCCGCCATTCTCCGACAGGCCGCGGATCAGATTTGCCATAGGTTATTCCTCCAATTGTGTATACTGCTTGACTGCGCAGAAGAAATAGCGCTGGCTGTCCTCGGTCAGCGGGCCGAAGGTCTCGCCGTCACAGACGCTTTCCAGCGCAAAGCCGTGCTTTTCCAGCGCGGTGCGGATGGTGTCAAGGTCGTAGGTGTACTCATAGAACTGCTCGTGGAAGTGCTCGCCGGTCTCGTGGTAGTCGATGTCCACGGTGATCTCCACACGGCGGTTCACGGCATCGTAGTGGTTGCGCCACACACAGGCGGCATCCTCTTCCTCAAAGGTGAATTCGTTGTCGCCCAGCACGTTCCGGTGCTTGTAGGGCGTGTTCATATCAAAGAGGAACACGCCGCCCTTCTCCATAAAGAAGCCTGCGTTGGCAATGGCCGTGTCCAGATCCGGGATGTGGTTGAAGGTGTCAAAGGTTGACACTGCGCCCCGGATGGTGCCGTACAGGTCCAGCTTGAGCAGATCCTGCCGCAAAAGCAGCAGCCTGCCGGAAAGGCCCAGCTGTTCGGCCTTGTCCCGCACAACGCAGAGCATTTCCTCTGACTGGTCAATGCCGATCATATCATAGCCTGCCTGCGTGAGCATCAGGGTCAGCTCACCGGTGCCGCAGCCAAGGTCGGCAAGGATGCCGTCCTGGATGCCATGGGCTTGCAGTTCGGCACGGATGTGCGCATACAGCGCGTCATAATCGGCCTCGCCGTTGAATTCATCGTAGAAATAGGCAAACTCGTTGTAGGCCATGGTTTACTCCGCTTCCTGTTCCCCGGCCACAGCGGCGTTTAGCACCGCCTGCAGCTCCGGGATGCCGTAGCCATTCTCGCCGCTGGTCAGCACCACCTTCTGGCAGCCATAGGGGCGGCAGAGGTTTTCAAAGTCCTCCTGCGTCTTGGCCAGCTGGCTCTTTTTGAGCTTATCAGCCTTGGTCAGGGCCACCACATAGGGAATCTGGTGATAGTGCAGGTAGCGCAGCATCTGCTCATCGTCAGCGCTGGGCGCATGGCGGCAGTCCAGCAGCTGCACCAGCAGGGTGTGGTGGCGCGGGGCCTCAAAATAGCTGTTGATCAGGTCGTCCCAGCGCTCACGGTCCGCGTTGCTCACCTTGGCGTAGCCATAGCCGGGCAGGTCCACAAAATAGCAGTCGTCCACCGAATAGAAATTGATGGTGGCCGTTTTGCCCGGCGTACTGGACACGCGGGCAAGGTTTTTGCGGCTGCACAGCTTATTGATGAGGCTGGATTTGCCCACGTTGGACCGCCCCGAAAAGCTCAGTTCCGGGCGGTCGCTCTCGGGCAGCTGGCTGGAAATGCCGTAGCTGGCAATGAAATCAGCTTTGTTGTAATTCATGGAGCTTTCCTTTCTTGTGGTACGTCTTTCAAATATATCCCGTCGGGACAGATTCTCCCGGACAGCGGCCTCGCCCTCTCAGTCTCGCATTCGCTCGACAGCTCCCCCAAAGTGGGAGCCTTTGGCAATCCACATACAGTGCATCTTTATGCCAAGGGCTCTCCCTTTGGGAGAGCTGTCACCGCAGGTGACTGAGAGGGCAAGGATGCTTACAATTCTCTCATTTCTCAGAGAAACTCCAGACCCGCAGGCCGGGCAGATTCCTGACCTGGCTCAGCACACCGCGCCGGACTGGGGCTTTTCTGCGGTGGGCGGCACAATGGCGGCGTCTGCCGCCTTTTTCTTTGCATGGGTGCGGCTGGGAGCCTTGGTCTTCTTTGCGTTCTGGGGCTTGAGCAGGGCTGCATTCAGCACCTGCGTCAGGCTCTGCATGGGCAGAAAGGTAAGGTTCTTCTTCACCTCATCGTCCACATCGTAGAGGTCGGGCTCGTTGTCCTTGGGGATGAGCACCGTTTTCATGCCCTCACGGTAGGCTGCCATGCTCTTTTCCCGCAGGCCGCCGATGGGCAGCACATTGCCGTGCAGGGTGATCTCGCCGGTCATGGCAACATCGCCGCGCACCGGGATGCCGGACAGGCAGGATACCAGCGCCGTGGTCAGGGTGACGCCTGCACTGGGGCCGTCCTTGGGCACTGCTCCCTCGGGGGCATGGATATGCAGATCACATTTCTTGAGCTTTTCCGGGTCGATGCCGTACTCGTCAGCATGCACCCGCACCCACGTAACGGCCAGCTGGGCACTCTCCTTCATCACGTCGCCCAGCGAACCGGTGACAGTGATCTTGCCGCTGCCCTCCGGAATGACCTGTACCTCAATGGGCAGGGTCTCGCCGCCCACGCTGGTCCATGCCAGACCGTTGGCAACGCCCACCATGTTGGTACGGTTGAGGAAATCGGGCTTGACAAAGCGGGGGCCCAGCAGCTCTTCCAGCATGGTGCCGGTGACAGACACGCTCTCCACTTCACCGGAGGCGATCTTACGGGCGCACTTGCGCAGTACACTGGTGATGGTGCGTTCCAGATTGCGCACACCGGCCTCGCGGGTGTAGCCGTCGATGATGCCGTAGAGCGCGCTCTGGCTCAGAGTGACCTTGCCGGTCAAGCCGCAGGCCTTGAGCTGCTTGGGCAGCAGATGCTTGCGGGCAATGTTATATTTCTCCACGCGGGTATAGCTGGGCAGTTCGATGACATCCATGCGGTCACGCAGCGGGCCGGGGATGCTGCCCAGATCGTTGGCCGTGGTAATGAAGAATACATGGCTCAGATCAAACGGGATATCGATGAAATGGTCGTTGAAGGTGCTGTTCTGCTCCGGGTCCAGCGCTTCCAGCAGGGCTGCGGCCGGGTCTCCCCGGAAGTCACCTGCCAGCTTGTCGATCTCGTCCAGCAGCATCAGAGGGTTCGCGCTCTTGGCGGTGATCATGGCATTGATGATCTTGCCGGGCATGGCACCGATGTAGGTGCGGCGGTGGCCGCGGATCTCAGCTTCATCCCGCACGCCGCCCAGACTGATGCGCACATACTTGCGGCCAAGGCTTTCGGCGATGGAGCGTGCAATACTGGTTTTGCCGACGCCCGGAGGGCCCACCAGACAGATGATCTGGGCTTTGACGTCCGGTGCCAGCTTGCGCACGGCCAGCGTTTCCAGAATGCGATCCTTCACCTTTTTCAGGCCATAGTGGTCGCGGTCCAAAATCTGCTGCGCACGGCCGATATCAAGGTCATCCACCGTGAAGGTGTTCCACGGCAGGTCCAGACAGGTGTCCAGATAGGTGCGGATGACCGTTGCCTCCTGATTGGAACCCTGCATCTTGGAAAGACGGTCTACCTCCTTGAGCAGCTTCTTCTCGCTGTCCTCCGCAAGGTGCAGTTCCGTGATCCTGCGGCGGTACTCGTCGGCCTCAGCGTGGGTGTCGTCGCCCTCGCCCAGTTCATCGCTGATGATGTGCAGCTGTTCGTGCAGGTAGTAATCGCGCTGGTTCTTGTCCATGGACTCGTTGACCTTTTCCGCGATCTCCTTTTCAATTTTCATCACCTGACACTCGCGGCGCAGCATCTCGACCAGCTTTTTCAGCCGCCCGTTCAGGGTGCCCTCATCCATGACAGCCTGCTTGTCCTCGTAGCGGAACAGCAGGTTCGCGGGCATATACTCGCTGAGGAAGGCAGGGTCGTCGCTGGAAACGATGGCAAACACCACATCCTTGCCAAGGCGCGGGTTCATGCCGAGATACTCGTCAAACCCGGTCTTGAGGGCGCGCAGCAGCGCTTCGGTCTCCACAGCTTCCTCGGGCTTGCCGGGGCGCACCGGGGCCGGGCGCACTTCCGAAAGCAGGAAATCACCGCTGGCATCCAGCTCCGTGAGCTTTGCGCGGTACTTACCCTCCACCAGAACCTTTACAAGGTCCTCGGAGACCCGCAGCACCTGCTTCACCTCGGCCACTACGCCGTAGGTGAACAGGTCGGCCTGAGCGGGATCCGTGGTATCCATGGACTTCTGCGCCACCAGAAAAACGTTGGAATTATTTGCCATTGCCCACTCCACGGCGGCAATGCTTTTTTCGCGGCCCACCTCAAAGTGGACAAGATTGTTGGGGAACACCACCAGACCCCGCAGGGCGATGGTGGGCAGATGCAGCGTTTTGCGCTCCACCTTGATGGTAACTTTTTCACTCATTGTGCAAACACCTCCCGGCTGCCGCGTACTTTCCCACGGCGGCAGCGCCGTATGCAAGAGTTCCTATCTATAAAGTATGTTGTTTCCTTATTATACTGATTTCCGGCCAAAATGCAACTGTGGTGCATGGCTCGTTGGTTTTTTCGTCAGCGTCCTCGCCCTCTCAGTCTCACTCCGTTCGCCAGCTCCCCCAAAGGGGGAGCCTTTGGCAAAACCGGAAAGTTTACCGTACTGCCAAGGCCTCTCACTTTGGGAGAGGTGGCACGGCGTAAGCCGTGACG
>OHTA01001478.1_pt1 | contig 11869 bp, 8 predicted proteins | sample 1578851 | NCBI WGS metagenome assembly OHTA01 (sample SAMEA3879578, study PRJEB24766) | human gut metagenome | biome: human-associated habitat; feature: feces | place: USA | collected 1985/1987 | reverse complement strand
GAGCCGCCACAGCCTGGCCTGCTTGAGCAGGGGCCTGGCCCGGCCCGTTGGAGGCTATCGGCTCAATCAGCCCTTTTTTTTTATCATCGGCCGGTTGTCCGGCACTGCTTAACTGACAAAGCTGGATAAGCGTAAGTTCCAACAACAGGCGCTTATTCCGGCTGGCCCGGTAATTCAGGTCACAGGTATTTGCCAGCTCGATCGCCTTGAACAACAACCCGTCGGAACAGCGCTTCGCCATCTCCTTATAACGTTCACGGATAGAAGCGCCGACCTCGAACAGGATCAAAGTAGCCTCATCCTTGCAGACCAGCAAATCACGGAAATGCGATGCCAGGCCGGTTATGATATTCTGCCCGTCAAATCCTTTGCTCAATATATCGTTCAAGATCAGGATGGCAGACCGGACATTTCCGGAAAGCATTGCATCCGTCAACCGGAAATAATATTCGTAATCCAGGACGTTCAGGTTATCGATAACAGCCTGATAGGTAATATTCCCATTTGTAAAACTGACTACCTGGTCGAAGATGGACAACGCGTCGCGCATACCGCCATCCGCTTTCTGGGCAATCACATTCAGGGCTTCCGGTTCAGCCGTCACTCCTTCGCAGGAAGATACGTATTCCAGATGCTCCACCATATCGGCAATCGAGATACGCGAAAAGTCGTATATCTGGCAACGGGACAGGATGGTCGGCAACACCTTATGCTTCTCCGTCGTAGCCAGAATGAACAAAGCATGATGGGGCGGTTCCTCCAATGTTTTCAGAAATGCATTGAAAGCCGCCGAACTCAACATATGCACCTCATCAATAATAAAGACCTTGTATTTTCCGATTGGAGGCGGAATGCGCACCTGGTCGATCAGGGCACGGATGTCATCGACCGAGTTGTTGGAGGCGGCATCGAGTTCATGGATATTATAAGAACGCTGCTCGTTGAAGGCCTTGCAGGATTCGCATTCGTTACAGGCTTCCCCGTCGGCAGTCGGATTCAGACAATTGATCGTCTTGGCAAAGATACGGGCACAAGAAGTCTTGCCCACTCCACGGGGACCGCAAAAGAGGTAGGCATGAGCCAGCTTGTTACTCTGTATTGCATTCTTAAGTGTAGTTGTCAAGGACTTCTGTCCTACCACACTACGAAAAGTAGAAGGACGGTATTTCCTTGCCGATACAATATAATTATCCATTCTCTGCTTTTTTATTAACAAGACAAAGATAAACAAAATAATTCATTTACCTTTGCAAAAACGAAGTTCCTATGTCACGCATAAAAGACTTTTACAACAAGTATCTATCCAGGATCAATGCCTACTGGCTGGTAACCATCGTGTTCTTCGCCCTGACATTCGTAATGGGCGATAGCAGTCTGTACAAGCGTTATACATACGATGAAAAGATTCGTAGCCTGGAAAAGGAAATCAAGCATTACCAGAAGGAGATCGAAATCAACAGCAAAAAGCTGAACGATCTGCATACGGATAAGGAAGGACTCGAACGCTTCGCCCGTGAAGAATATTTCATGAAAAAGCCGAACGAGGATGTATATATTATTAAGAACAAATAAATGAACGAAAAAGCAAGAACGATCGTTTTCAATATCTCCGCCCTGCTGTTGCTCGCCGGTGCGGGATTATATCTGGCATTGCCGGTTGCAGCTCCTTACCTGTTCGCCGTCGGGGCTGCCGGTATAGCGGTCAGTTACCTGACAATGCCTACCCAAGATATGAATTTTCGCAGGCGCAGATTGCACCGCTACAACATATTTGCCGGGTTGCTGTGTATATTCGCCTCCGCCCTGATGTTCAGCGGACGGAAAGAATGGATGATTTGCCTGACCATTTCAGCCCTGCTTCAGTTATACACGGCATTTGTCACCCCTAAAAAAGAAAACTAAAAACGAAAAATACCTACATATAGTTAGACGTATTGTCTAAATTACAATTACAGGGACAATAAAATTACCTAAAATCCGCGATTGATGCGCTTTCTATTTATAAGGAACTTTGCAGCGTTTTATTAACGATACAAAACTCTTTATAAATTGAAAGCGACTATTCTAAAAATTTCCGGTTTATTCATATTCCTCTTGGCTGTAATATCCGCCTCTGCTCAGGACAGGGCGATGATCTCAGGTAAAATCATATCCACGGAAAAAGAAACCGTTGATTTCGCAACGGTCTACCTGAAAGGTACCACATACGGCGGAACAACCAACGAACAAGGTATTTACCATCTGAAAGCTCCGGCTGGCGACTACACGTTAGTCGTATCTGCCATCGGTTACAAGACTGTTGAGAAACCGGTGAAACTTACCGGTGGAGAAAGGACCAGACAGAATATCACCATTACTCCGCAATCGACGGAGCTGGACGAAGTGGTCGTTGTCTCAAACGGAATAAGCCGTTTGAAACGTTCGGCATTCAATGCCGTAGCACTTGATACGAAAGAACTGCAAAATTCCAACAAAAGCCTGAGCGAGGCACTGGCGAAAGCTCCGGGAATGAAGGTTCGTGAATCCGGGGGGGTCGGTTCGGACATGCAACTTACGCTGGACGGTTTCAGTGGCAAGCACGTAAAAATATTTATCGACGGCGTGCCGCAGGAAGGTGTGGGAAGTTCGTTCGGGCTGAACAACATCCCGGTCAACTTTGCCGAACGCATCGAAATCTACAAAGGCGTGGTCCCGGTAGGCTTCGGTACGGATGCAATCGGAGGCGTGATCAACATCATCACTAAAAAGAAGCGGGACAGATGGTTTTTAGATGCCTCCTATTCCTATGGCTCTTTCAATACGCACAAGTCTTACGTGAATTTCGGACAGACGTTCAAAAACGGATTCACTTACGAAATCAATGCCTTCCAAAACTATTCGGATAATGATTACTACGTGAACGCTCCGGTAGAAAACTTCGAGACCGGAAGCATCGACAGAAGCAAGAAGGAACGGGTGAAACGTTTCAACGATACCTACCACAATGAAGCCGTCATCGGCAAACTGGGGATCGTAGACAAGAAATGGGCGGACCGCCTGTTGCTGGGTTTCACCTATTCGAATATGTATCAGGACATACAGACCGGTGTACGCCAGGAAATCGTTTACGGGCAAAAACACCGCAAAGGACACTCTCTGATGCCCTCACTGGAATATGGCAAACGCGATCTGTTCACAAAAGGGCTGGACATCGTGTTGACAGCCAACTACAATAAAAACCAGACAACCAACGTAGACACCTCTTCTTATGAATACAACTGGCGTGGAGAAAAGCACCTGATGAACTCCGCCGGAGAACAGTCAAGACAGCATTCACGGGCAGACAACAATAACTGGAACGGCACATTGACACTCAATTACCGGGTCGGTAAAATGCATACATTTACCTTCAATCATGTGCTGAACACTTTCCATCGCTCCAATACCTCCCTGCTTGCAGCCGAAGAGATGAAAAGCGCCATTGCCAAAGAAACCCGTAAAAACATTTCAGGCCTTTCCTACCGGTTGATGCCGTCCGAACACTGGAACTTTTCCGCTTTCGGAAAATACTACAACCAATTTGTAGCAGGCCCGATGGCAACATCAAGCACGCAGGACGAATACGTACGCAAAACACGTTCTGTCAACTCATTCGGATACGGGGCGGCCGGAACCTACTTCATCTTGACAGGCCTGCAAGCCAAGCTGTCTTACGAAAAAGCTTATCGCCTGCCGACCATCGAAGAGATGTTCGGTGACGAAGACCTGGAAATGGGCGAACTGAGCATCCGACCGGAAAATAGCGACAATATAAACCTCAACCTGAGCTACAACAAGACATTCGGAAAACATACCTTGTATGTGGAAGGTGGAGTGGTCTACCGCAATACGAAAGACTACATACAACGTAACATCACAGATCTGAGTGGCGGCAAGCAAGCGGCAACCTATATCAACTACGGCAAAGTCGAGACAAAGGGATTTAATCTGTCCATCCGCTACAACTTCGCAAACTGGGTGAGCGTAGGCGGTAACTTTACCCAAATGGACGTACGCGACAAAATGAAAACCTCCATTACCAGCAGTGCCGAAAACCTGGCCTATGGAGAACGGATGCCTAACCTTCCCTACCGGTTTGCGGATTCCGACATATCGTTCTACTGGCGTAATCTTTGGAAAAAAGGCAATGTGCTGACTGTTACTTACGACAATCAATACCTGCATAGATTTACTTACTATTCGTCTGCTATCGGATCGAAAAACAATGACTATGTCGTACCGAATCAGTTCTCCCATAATCTAACTCTTTCCTACAGCCTTCAGAACGGACGGTACAACGTGTCGTTAGAGTGCCGCAACTTTACAAACGAAAACTTGTACGATAATTTTAGTTTGCAGAAAGCCGGACGCGCTTTCTACGGTAAAGTAAGAGTTTATTTCGGAAATTAATTCAATTATCACAGTTACTAAATATAAATACATTTATTGCAAGATGAAAAAGAATCATTTATTAACCGGTATTGCCGCAGTTATGCTGACGGGTGGACTGTTTACTTCCTGTAGTGACAACGAGATCCCGGCACCGGACGAAGGAGGAAAAGGCGAAACAAAAAACACATTCGTAATCCCTGCTTCTACAACGGCATCCGGAAATACGACCAACGTACTGCTTACAGCCGAGAGTGTGGACGAAGGGACCATCACGACATTGAACAACGGCCTCGTGAATGACGGAGCCACACAATGGGTTTTCTATAAAGACCAGTATTTGTACGGCCTGACTTACAATCAGGGAAATGCGGGGGACACACGCTCGTATATCCTGAATGCGGACGGAGAACTTGAAACCCGCTCACAAAGCTATAAGGTCAAACGATTTACGACTTACGGCATTTATGACAAGTATATCATGACTCTTTCTTCGGGTGACGGTCCGACGGAATGGGCGGACGAGAACGGCTACGTCCCCCAGTCATTCCTGGTCTCTCTTTTAGATGTCGCAGCCGAGACAAAAACGGACAACGACACAAAGAACAAAGCCTACCTGTCCGAAAACTTCCTGGGCAATGGCGAATATGTAACGCTGGCAGGTATCTTGGAACATAACAGCAAGATCTATAGCGTAGCCGTACCGATGGGATTAAGCCAGTATGGGACAAAAGACGGAAACGGGAAATGGATTCTGCCGGGTAACGAAGACTTGGTGAAAACCGAATCCGGTGGTTCGAACAGTAGCGCTTACGAAAAAGACGAGCTATTGTGGACACAGTATCCGAATTCCTGTTGGGTCGCCATCTTCGACGATGAAACATTTACAAATAAGAAAATCATCAAGACTGATAAAATCAGTTACGCTTGCGGCCGTTTCAAATCGCAATATTACCAGATGATCTGGGCCGCCGATAATGGCGACATCTATGTATTCTCACCATCATATGCCAAAACGATGATCGACCCGCGCCAACAGACCAACTTGCCGGCCGGTGTGGTGCGCATCCCGAACGGAAGCGAAGATTTCGACGATTACTACTGCAACCTGGAGGCACAGAGCAACGGCAACTCCTTCCTTCGCAGCTGGCATATAACAGAAGATTATTTCTTGTTGCTGATGTATGACCGTCCTTTCAGTGAAACAGGCTATACAGCCAATCAGTTGGCCGTATTCAAAGCCGGAGCCGAAAAATTGACTTACGTAAGCGGACTTCCTTCAACCGATATAATTTCCGGTTTCGGAAACACGATACATGTTGAAAACGGCAAGGCTTACATCGCTGTAACGACAACCGACGGGAACCCAGCAATCTACAAGATCGACCCGGTTAACGCCAATGCTACAAAAGGTGTAACAGTCGAAGCAACCCAAATAACCGGTATCGGCAAACTGACAGCCCAATGAAAAAATTCTTTGCGAAAATACATTTATGGTTATCGATACCCTTCGGTATTATCATCGCGATCGTCTGTCTGACAGGAGCCATCCTGGTATTCGAAACAGAGATACTGGAGCTTTGCTATCCTTCCCGTTATTTTGTCAAAGAGGTAAAAGGCGAAATGCTTTCGCCGGCGGTGCTCATGGGCGCCGCCGGCCAGCAACTTCCCGACTCCATCAAAATAAACGGGATACGGGTTTCCTCCGACCCCAAACGGACCTACCAACTGATTTTACCCGGAAAAAAGGCTGCTTGCTTTATCAATCCCTACACCGGAGAAATTACCGGCATAGACGATGGAAAAGGGTTCTTCATGAAGATAATGCGCCTTCACCGCTGGCTGTTGGACGAATATAAACGGGATGGAAGTTTCGCTTGGGGTAAAACTATTGTCGGATATTCAACCCTGGTACTGGCCATTATTATCATAAGTGGTCTTGTCATCTGGTATCCGAGAAACAGGAAAGCACTGAAAAACCGGTTCAAAATCAGAACAAAAGCCGGCTGGTTCCGCTTCCTGTACGATCTACATGTCTCCGGAGGTTTCTATGCAGCTTTACTTTTGCTTATCCTGGCATTGACTGGTCTAACCTGGTCGTTCGGTTGGTATCGTGACGCGTTCTATACCGCGTTCGGCATCAGCACAACATCTAAACAGACGCACGCTCCGACATCTGCCGTCCCCCAAAAAACAGCAGGTGAAAGAGGTTCGAAGAAACATCCCAAAACCGATTACACACAATGGTCCGAAGTCTTGGCCGATTTACAAAGCCGTTATCCGGAATATAAATCGATCTCCATCCAAGACGGATCGGCAACCGTTTCTACCGCTGCCTATGGAAATACAAGAGGAAGCGACCGTTATTCCTTTGACCCGGCTACCGGCAAGATCACTGAAATTCAATTATACAAGGACCTCCCTAAATCCGCCAAAATAAGAGGATGGATCTATTCCGTTCATGCCGGAACATGGGGAGGATTGACAACCCGGATATTAAGCTGTCTGGTTTCGCTCTTAGGGGCTGTCTTTGCCATAACCGGTTACTATTTCTGGATCAAGAAGAAACTCCGGAAGTCCAAACAAAGGTAAACAAAAACAAGCATGCTTCGCTTGCCGTAAAGTATAGCTTTGCAATAGCTAAAGCATAGGGTTACAATAGCTAAAGCATAGGGTTACAAGGTCTAATGCATAGCATTATCCTCCCAAGGAATCCTTAGGGCCACAATCAAAAAGGGCTGCCCCCTGCGGGACAGCCCTTTCGTATATATCTATATGTTTTATTCCTTATTTACCGGAAGAGTAGTTCTTATTCAGCACTTCGAGAAATTCGGCAGTGATGTCGTATGCCGGATTAGATAACAAAATATTGTCACCCATTGTATTGCTGAAAATGATCTGATAACCTTTTGTCTGGTTGAAAGTCGTCAACTGGGCGACGATCGTATCGCGAAGCTGTCCGTTCAGCTCCATCTGCTTGGCAGCCAACTCTTGTTCTTTCTTAGCCGCATAGTTCTGAAGTTCCTCCTGCTTTTTCTGCAAACGGTTTCCTTCCTGCTGCGCTCTTTCCGTAGTAAGGAAAGCATTGGCTTCATATTTACGTTGAAAATCATTTAATTCTGTCCGTAAGGCATTTGACCGCTGAGTCATATCTAAACGATAGTCTTCCTGCATCTTGAGAATACGTTCATTCAAATCTTTCGAATAGTTGTAATTCGATAAAAGAGAGTCTACATTTACATATGCCACAGGGAGCAGATTGGTAGAATCTCCCTCCGTTGTGAAAGCCGGAGCTACTGTGGATTCTTTTTTACTGGAAAACTGCATAACAAACAGGATTATGACAGCTACCGCGAGCACACCATTAATAACGTAGTTAATGTTCTTCATAAAGTGTAAATTAAATCTTTATTTTATTTTATTCTTCTATTTCTTTTATCTTATCATATAGATTCTTCCTCAAACTATCTCTCCTATGCTGGGTTTTAGCACAGCATATACCTTTCTCCCTTAGTGCCGCATTACCTTCAATGTGTGTATTCGGAAACTTCCCTCCCTTTTTGAAAATCACTTTTACACTGAGCAACACAACACAAATAACAAGAATTATGACAGTAATCAATAACGTTGTAAGCATTTTCTCTATATTTGTGGACGCAAATATAAGAGTTTAAGTGATTGGAAAGTATGTTTTTGATATTTAATTGTACTTTTTTTCGAACTAAGCTCTTTCAGTTGCGGTTTTATTAACTTTAGAGTAACATCTATAATACATTGTAACATTATGAAGATTACTGATTTAAAGCCTGAAATCGTCTGGAAGTTCTTCCACCAGGTAACACAAGTGCCCCGTCCTTCAAAGAAGGAGGGAAAAATGATCGAGTTTCTTGAATCATTCGCCAAACAGTATAAAATAGCAATCAAAAAAGATGCCGTAGGCAACATCCTGATGTCTAAACCGGCTACTCCCGGCAAAGAAAACCTGCCGACAGTCGTTTTGCAATCCCACATGGACATGGTCTGCGAAAAGAATAATGGAACCGCACATGATTTCGACCATGATCCGATCGAAACAATCGTCGACGGGAACTGGCTTCGCGCCAACGGTACGACTCTGGGGGCAGACAATGGCATCGGTGTAGCCGCCGAACTGGCGATCCTCGCGTCCGATGATATCGAGCACGGACCGATCGAATGCCTTTTCACCGTAGATGAAGAAACCGGGCTGACCGGAGCCAGAGCACTCGAAAAAGGATTCATGACAGGCGATATCCTGCTGAACCTCGATAGCGAAGACGAAGGTGAAATCTTTATGGGATGCGCAGGCGGCAAAGATACGCAAGCGGTGTTCCATTACGAACCACGTGACACCAATCCGAACATGCAATACTTCAAAATCGAAGTGAAAGGCTTGAACGGCGGACATTCCGGTGGCGAAATACACAAAGGGTTGGGCAATGCCAACAAGATTCTGGTGCGCTACCTGTACCTGTTGAAAAATCAAGCCGATTTCAACCTTTGCTTCATCCACGGCGGTAACCTCCGCAACGCTATCGCCCGCGAAGCGCAAGCGACCATCGGTCTGTATCCGGAAGAAAAGGAAGCAGCCCGTATTCTGCTGAACCATTTCACAGCAGATATCGAAAACGAACTGAAACATGTAGACCCGAACGTACAGATAACAATGGCATCGACCGACCGTCCGGACAAATACATCAGCGACTATGATGCCGAAAAACTGATTTTGGCTTTACATGCCTGCCCGCATGGCGTGATCGGCATGAGCCACGACATCGAAGGGCTGGTGGAAACCTCCACCAACCTGGCTTCTGTCAAGATGGGAGATGACAGCACAATCATTGTCGGCACAAGCCAGCGCAGCTCCATCGAGTCTTGCAAGAACATGATTGCCAACCAGGTCGCATCTGTTTTCAAGTTAGCCGGTGCACAGGTAACTCACGGCGACGGCTATCCGGGTTGGGCGCCTAACCCGGATTCAAAGATCCTGAAAGTGGCACAGGAGACCTATAAACGTTTGTTTAACAAAGATGCAAAAATAATGGCGATCCATGCAGGACTGGAATGCGGCTTGTTCCTAGAAAAATATCCGAATCTGGATATGATCTCATTCGGACCGACGCTTCGGGATGTCCATTCCCCCAACGAACGCATACAGATTGATACCGTTGGATTGTGGTGGTCTCACTTACTCGAACTATTAAAGAACATCCCTGCAAAATAAATCGATACATTTCTCGTTATAAAAGAGGATTAACATTCAACAGATGTTTTTCCTCTTTTTTTATGTTAATGCCCGAAAACTTATTTATAATAAATTTGTTTTCTTATTGACATTATATGGTAAATAACAGTTTACCTGGACTATTAATAATTAATGAAATGAAAAAATTAGCCGCTCCGTTACTCATATTATTCTTTATAGTGCTCAACCTGTTGTCGTGTGACGGGCTGGACGAAAACTATTCGAATAACCCCAACCATCGGCTGAGTTTCTCGGTCGACACACTTTCTTTCGATACGGTATTCACCACAATAGGCTCCGCAACCAAAGAGTTCATGATCTATAACCGCAATGACCAACCTTTGCTGATCAGCGAGATCATGCTGGCAAGCGGTGAAGAAACCGGTTTCCGCATCAATGTGGACGGGCGTAAAGGCGACCATTTCCAGGATGTAAGGATACAGGCGGACGACAGCTTGTATGTTTTTGTGGAAGTGACCGTCAATCCGAACGCATCCAACCAGCCGCTGCTGGTGGACGATTCCATCATCTTCACCACAAACGGAGTCAAACAGTCTGTCCGCCTCGAAGCATACGGACAAAATGTAAACCTGTATAAAAACGGGCTTATCCTGACACAAGACACGCATTTTACAGCCGAACGGCCCTACCTTATATATGACAGTCTGGTTATTTCTCCCAACATCACGCTCAACATCGATCCGGGCGCTATCTTCTATATGCACGACACAGCGAAAGTCATTACATACGGGACATTGCTGGCCAAAGGGACACGCGAAAATCCGATTGTCTTCCGCGGAGACCGTCTGGATTTCATACTGAACGACATCCTGCCCTACGACCGGACACCATCACAATGGGGAGGGATTTTCTTCCGTCCGGAAAGCTACCATAACATTATGGACAATGTCATCGTGCGAAACGGAAAAACAGGACTGACATTCGAAAAGTCGTCACCGGACGAATCCAAACTGAAACTAAGCAATTCCCAAATCACGAATATGGGAGAGCACCTATTCTCTGCACGCAATTGCAAGATTGAAGTGACCAACACGGAATTGACCAATGCCGGAGGAGGTGTCGTGGTTCTGATTGGCGGGAACTACTGTTTCGTCCATTGTACGCTTGCCAATTTCATGACATTGGAAAAACGGACCACGCCTTGCCTCACGATGGCAAACAATGCGAATGAAGAGGCTTATCCGCTCAAAGCGACATTCGACAACTGCATCATCGACGGCAGTTTCGATACTGGCAAAGAAGCATATAAAGGGGAACTCAATCTATCCGTCGATGGTGCGGCATCATTCGAATACCTATTCAACCATTGCGTAATCAAAACGAATGGCAGCAACAATGACCACTTCAAAGAGGTATTGTTCACCAATACCAGTCCGTCCTACAGGTTAAAAGGTGGCGAAAAAAACAAATACCGTTTTGATTTCCGTCCGGATTCGCTGACGACCTTAGGAGTTGGGAAAGCCGATATCTTCGTCACGCAGCAATATCCGGTGGACCGCTACGGCATAAACCGCCTGACAAACGACGGTCCCGATATCGGAGCCTACGAATTCGTACCGAAAGAAGATGAAACAAAATAAAACGATATGGCCAGAACCTTAACTATGACGTTTTTTATCCTGACATTGTTTTCTTTGCCTTCACAAGGGCAAACAGACTTCCGCGTGATGAGCTACAACGTCGAAAACCTGTTCGACACGAAAGACGATCCGCTTACGGCGGACAATGATTTCCTCCCCTCCGGCAACCGCCACTGGACGTCCGGACGGTTTTACCATAAACTACAACAACTGGCAAAAGTCATCACAGCAGCAGGAGAATGGAGCACTCCGGCTTTGATAGGACTTTGTGAAGTCGAAAACGATTCCGTCCTTGTCCGGCTTCTGAACTACACTCCGCTCCGTCGGCAGCATTACCGCTATTGCATGACACACGGACAAGACACGCGAGGGATTAATGTAGCATTTCTTTACCAGCGGGACAAGTTTCGCTATCAGGGACACACGGAACATCCAGTCCGTTTTACCCGCAAGCAGCATAAACATACCCGTAATATCCTGCATGTATGGGGAGATGTGATTACCGGAGACCGGATCGATGTCTTTGTCTGCCATTTTCCCTCCCGTTACGGAGGAGAAAAAGAAAGCGAACCGGACCGTTTGGATGCCGCACGTACCC
>OHTA01001471.1_pt1 | contig 11935 bp, 7 predicted proteins | sample 1578851 | NCBI WGS metagenome assembly OHTA01 (sample SAMEA3879578, study PRJEB24766) | human gut metagenome | biome: human-associated habitat; feature: feces | place: USA | collected 1985/1987 | reverse complement strand
GACATAATAAAAACCCCGAAAGTTTTTTGTCTAACTTTCGGGGTTCATTATATGACATATTTTCTTTTATCAAATAAATCTTATCCGATCTATTATTTATTCATTTCTGCTTCAATAGCTTCTAATTCCGGCCCCATGTTCAGATTGTAATAGATACCTCTCAAAGCGATCATGTTGTCCATTTTTTCAGGTTCAGCTTCATGAGCTTTTTTATAATAAGGAAGAGCTTTTTTGAACAAATCTTTTGCCATGCTTAATTCCTCCTGGTATTTCTTACTATCATTAATCATATTGGCTTCGCTTAATTTGTTCACTCCTTGATTGTAATAGATACGACCAATGTTAGAAAGCGCATCTGTCAAATTCGGATCTTTTTCTAAAGCAATCTGGAAATTCTTTTCAGCATTGGCATAATCTTTTAATCCGGTTTCATAAACACGTCCCATTACATTGTAAAGGTTTGCATCATTTGGATTTTTCTGGATTGCAACATTCAACATTTCCAATGCTTTTTCATTTCTATTGGAATAGATGTATGTATTGATCAAGTTATTCAAGAAGAATGCCGAATCTGGAAAAACCTGCATGCCTTCTTCGAATGTTTTTTCCAACATAACAGAATCCTGAGCAGTTCTTGCCTCTCCGTATTCGTAGCAAAGATACTGATAAACATCATATTGACGATAAGGAGTATTTTTAGCACGTTCCAAAGCGGCAATAGCCAATCTGGAATCTTTAGCTAAAGAAGCTGCTGCTGCTGCATAGAACTGAACTGTCATGAATGTAGAGTCTTTTTCCGCAGTCTGAGTCCCTGCGAACATTGGCAGTTCGGATATTTCTACATATTGGTTGAAGAAATCGTATGCTTTTTTATACTCTTGTTTATCGAAATAATATGCACCACCATTGAACAGATATACATGGTTTGCGCTCAAGATACTTTTGATATCTTTTGTGTATTTAGGTTTCACTTTACCTTTTTCATTAGGCAACTGATCCAGTTCGTAGGCTTTCTGGAAATAAGGTAAAATACCATACAAAGCTTCGTACATAACCGGCTCGTTGGGTTGCTGTCCCAGAATTTGTTTAGCTCTTTCAGCATTGAACTGCTGATCTTCGATAAAACCTGCTACATACCAAGTTTTAGCATCGTCTTTAGTTTCCGGATTTTCCAACGCTCCTTTGATCAAGGTTCTGGCTTCTCCGAAATCTGCGTTACTTCCTTTCGCAATACTCTGTGCCTCGTTCACAACTTTTTTCTGTGCGAAAGAGGCAGATGCTGCAACACATAGTGCAACTGTCAATAATACTCGTTTCATTTGTGATAGTGATTTGAGATTAATATTTCTATTTGTTTAAATTATTCCTCAGTTGTTCCTTCTGTATCGTCCGCATTTTCATTGCTTTCGACATCATCAGAAACATCTTCGAAATCGGTATTCTCTATTGGATGTTCATGAATTGCCGCATCTTCTAAAGCTTCACGCTGTGCTTTTTCTTCAGCGATCTCTTCTTCGGTCTGTGACAGCACTTTGCATACAGAGGCGATTTCGTCATTACGTTTTCCTAAATTAATCAGGCGTACCCCTTGTGTTGCACGTCCGATGACATTCAGATCGGATACCTTCATACGGATTGTGATACCGGATTTATTAATGATCATAATATCGTTTTCCTCCGTAACATTCTTGATGGCAACCAGTTTACCGGTCTTTTCCGTAATGTTGATGGTTTTGACACCCTTACCTCCGCGATTCGTAATACGATAATCTTCGATATTAGAACGTTTGCCGTAACCTTGTTCGGACACAACCAGTACAGTTTCTTTTTCTTTGTCCTTAATGCAAACCATTCCTACAACTTCGTCGTTAGAATCGTCATCAAGTGTCATACCTCTTACACCGGATGCTGTACGGCCCATAACGCGCACTGCATTTTCATGGAAACGGATAGCACGTCCGTTACGGTTTGCAATCAGAACTTCATTATTGCCATTTGTCATACAAACTTCGATCAGACCGTCGTCTTCACGTAATGTGATGGCATTTACACCATTCTGACGAGGACGAGAATATGCTTCCAGTAACGTCTTCTTGATCACACCTTTCTTTGTACAGAACAACAGATAGTGCGAATTAATAAACTCGGTGTCTGTCGTCAGCTTCTTTACGCGAATGAAAGCGTTGACCTTGTCATCCGGTTCGATGTTCAACAAGTTCTGGATCGCTCTACCCTTTGAGTTCTTCGCTCCTTCCGGAATTTCGAACACTTTCAACCAATAACATTTTCCTTTTGCCGTAAAGATCAGCAAGGTAGCATGCATGGAAGCCGGATAGATATATTCTACAAAATCTTCGTCACGCGTTTCAGAACCTTTGGCCCCTACTCCGCCGCGTCCCTGAGCACGGAATTCACTAAGCGGCGTACGCTTGATGTATCCCATGTGGGAGATGGTAATGATCATCTCATCATCTGCATAGAAGTCTTCAGGATTGAGTTCTTCGGAGGCATAAACGATATCTGTTTTACGTTCATCTCCGTACTTGTCCTTGATTTCCTGCAACTCGTCTTTGATGACTTTCATACAAAGATCGTCATTTTCTAGAATTTCCTTCAAATATGCGATTAATTTTTCGATTTCTTCATACTCTGCACGAAGTTTATCCTGTTCCAGGCCAGTTAACTGGCGAAGTCTCATTTCTACAATGGCACGAGACTGTATATCCGACAGGGAGAAACGTTCCATCAAACGTTCGATAGCTTCAGCAGGGCTTTTAGATGATTTGATGATTGCAATGACTTCATCAATATTATCGGAAGCAATAATCAGACCTTCTAAGATATGGGCACGTTCTTCGGCTTTCTTCAAATCGTATTTCGTACGGCGAATCACAACTTCATGTCTATGGTCGACAAACGCTTTGATCAAATCTTTCAGATTGAGCAGTTTGGGACGCCCATTCACCAACGCGATATTATTGACGCTGAAGGAAGACTGCAATGCCGTCATCTTATATAGCTTGTTGAGCACAACACTCGAATTTGCATCCCTTTTTACATCCACGACGATTCTCATGCCTTGGCGGTCCGACTCGTCATTTACATTCGATATGCCGTCTATGCGCTTTTCATTCACTAAATCGGCAATATACTTGATCAGTTCGGCTTTATTTACACCATAAGGGATTTCCGAAATGATAATCTTCTCATGATTATTTTCCGTCTCGATTTCTGCTTTACCGCGCAAAACAATACGTCCCTTACCTGTTTCAAAGGCGTCTTTTACACCAGCATATCCGTAGATAGTCGCACCTGTCGGGAAATCAGGAGCTTTGATATATTGCATCAAATCAGCTACTTCCATTTCCCCACGAGTATCAATGTAGGCCATACAGCCGTCCAGCACCTCGCTAAGGTTGTGTGTTGGCATATTTGTCGCCATACCAACGGCGATACCAGATGCTCCATTTACCAGCAAATTCGGAATACGAGTCGGCAATACGGTCGGCTCTTTCAGTGTATCATCGAAATTCAGCTGGAAATCAACCGTATCTTTGTCGATATCGCGAAGCATTTCTTCGGCAAGTTTACTTAATCTTGCTTCTGTATAACGCATGGCAGCAGGACTGTCACCGTCCACCGAGCCAAAGTTTCCTTGTCCATCCACCAACGTATAGCGCATAGACCATGTCTGTGCCATACGAACCATTGCGAAATAAACAGACGAGTCACCGTGTGGATGGTATTTACCTAAAACTTCACCAACAATTCTCGCAGATTTTTTATAAGGTTTGTCGGATGTATTACCCAATTCATTCATTCCAAACAAAATACGACGATGAACCGGTTTAAAACCATCCCTAACATCCGGAAGGGCACGTGAAACAATGACAGACATTGAATAGTCAATGTATGCCGATTTCATTTCCTCCTCGATGTTAATCTTAATAATTCTGTCTTGATCAACCATTTAGTCTTATATTAATTACACTCAATATCTCACCTTTCAAAAAGTGCACTAAGGTAAGGCTTTTCCGTGTATCACGAAAGCTTTTGACTCGAAATTTTAGAATTTACTTGTCAGAAGGCATCCGGTTTCAAACCATCAAAATGAAACTGCCACCCTATGAAAATGGGATTAGTAGTACATGTATTTGGAATTACACTTACGGGTAATATTTTTTAATGTTTCTTTATAACAAGATAAAGCTGTTTTTTGTAATATATGACAAGCCTGCCTTCAATACTTTATTTTCTTTTAAGGAATAATGGCATGGATTTTGTTAGATATATGACGAGAGTTTATTACATTTGCACTATCATAGTACATTATTATAATATGAAAAATAACTATTCAAAGAGATTAATGGACGTTATTGAATATAGCCGTGAAGAAGCAGCAAGGCTTCAGAACAGTTATATTGGACCGGAACACTTAATGCTTGGAATTATCCGCGACGGCGAAGGGAAAGCCGTGCAGGCCCTGCGCGAACTAAATGTCGACGAATGGGATATCAAAAGAAAGATCGAACAGGAAATTAAAAATACAATCGATGCCGAAGATGCTGTCCAGCATGATATCGCTATTAGTAAAACAACCGAGCGCGTACTGCGTATGAGTATGCTTGAATCGCGCTTGTTCAAGAAAAAAGAAACCGGAACGGAACATTTGCTTCTGGCCATTTTGAAAGAAGAGTTTAATGTTGCGGCAAAGGTGCTGAACGAAGTGGGCATAACGTATCGCAGTATATATAATTACCTGATAAGCGGCACAGGTTTGAAGCACATGGATGATTTTATTGGAGAAGAAGATGCCGAACATTTTGAAGGAATCAGTGATGGCTACACCGATGATGATGAAGATGATGACGATGATTACTCTTCCCGCCGGGAGTCTCCCCGCTCCTCTTCCGGAGCCGGCTCTGCACAACCAAAATCACCAAACGACACGCCTGTATTGGACAACTTCGGTACAGATATGACGCGTGCGGCCGCTGAAAACCGTCTCGATCCGATTGTCGGACGTGAGAAGGAGATCGAACGCTTAGCTCAGATATTGAGCCGTCGCAAAAAGAACAATCCTGTCTTGATCGGTGAGCCAGGTGTCGGCAAATCGGCAATTGTGGAAGGTTTGGCACTGCGTATCATCCAGCGCAAAGTTTCCCGCGTTTTGTTCGACAAACGTGTGATCAGCTTGGATATGGCATCTATCGTGGCTGGAACCAAATATCGCGGTCAGTTTGAAGAACGTATCAAGGCGATTCTGAACGAACTGTCGAAGAACCCGAATATCATCCTCTTTATCGATGAGATTCATACGTTGGTCGGCGCAGGAAAGGGAGAAGGTGCCATGGATGCTGCCAATATCTTGAAACCTGCTTTGGCTCGTGGTGATTTGAGAGCGATTGGTGCTACAACGTTGGATGAATACCAGAAGTATTTCGAGAAAGATAAAGCCTTGGAACGTCGTTTCCAGATTGTCATGGTTGATGAACCGGATGAGTTGGATGCTATTTCTATCCTGCGTGGATTGAAGGAAAAGTATGAAAACCATCATAAGGTCCGTATCAAGGATGATGCTATCATTGCGGCTGTTCAGTTATCAACCCGATATATTTCGGATCGTTTCTTGCCGGATAAGGCAATCGACCTGATGGATGAAGCCGCAGCTCGTTTGCGTATGCAGATGAATTCGGTACCGGAAGCATTGGACGAAGTTTCCCGTCGTATCAAACAGTTGGAGATTGAGCGGGAAGCTATCAAGCGGGAAGATGATAAACAGAAGTTGGAACAGTTGAATAAGGAGATCGCTGACCTGAAGGATGAGGAAACAAAACAGAAGGCTCAGTGGGAAAGTGAGAAATCGCTGATCAACAAGATCCAACAAGATAAGATCGATATCGAGAACCTGAAGTTCGAAGCTGATAAGGCTGAACGTGAAGGCGATTACGGTAAAGTAGCAGAGATCCGTTACGGTAAGATCAAGGAAAAGGAAGCCGATATCAAAGACGTACAGGAAAAGTTACATAATATGCAAGGTGGCGCTGCGATGATCAAGGAAGAGGTGGACAGCGATGATATCGCCGAAGTCGTTTCTCGTTGGACCGGTATTCCAATTACCAAGATGTTGCAGAGCGAAAAGGATAAACTGTTGCACTTGGAAGAGGAATTGCACAAGCGTGTCATTGGTCAGGATGAAGCTATTCACGCTATTGCAGATGCTGTTCGCCGGAGCCGTGCTGGATTACAAGATCCGAAGCGACCGATTGGTTCGTTCATCTTCTTGGGAACAACCGGAGTTGGTAAGACGGAATTGGCAAAGGCCTTGGCGGATTATCTGTTCGACGATGAGAATATGATGACGCGTATTGATATGAGTGAATATCAAGAGAAATTCAGTGCCACTCGTTTGATCGGTGCGCCTCCGGGATACGTTGGATATGATGAAGGTGGTCAGCTGACGGAAGCTATCCGACGGAAACCGTATTCGGTAGTCTTGTTTGATGAAATCGAAAAGGCTCATCCGGATGTATTCAATATCTTGCTGCAAGTATTGGATGACGGTCGATTGACGGATAATAAGGGTCGTACGGTCAACTTCAAGAATACCATTATTATTATGACAAGTAATATGGGATCTTCTCTTATCCGTGAGAACTTCGAAAAGATTACGGATGCCAACCGGAATACGGTTGTCGATGAGACGAAGAAACAGGTTCTTGAGTTGTTGAAGAAGACAATCCGGCCGGAATTCTTGAATCGTATTGACGAAATCATCATGTTTACGCCGTTGAATGAAAAGGAAATTCGTGAGATCGTCGGCTTGCAGTTGAATGCGGTTAAGAAGATGGTTGAGAAGAATGGTATCGACTTGCAGTTTACGGATGCTGCTCTCGACTTTATCAGTCACGAAGGATACGATCCGCAGTTTGGTGCCCGTCCGGTAAAACGAGTTATCCAGCGGTACGTTTTGAACGAGTTGTCAAAAGAAATCTTGAGTGGACATGTAGATCGTTCTCGTCCGATTGTTATCGATCGTGCGAACGACGGATTGATCTTTAAGAACTAAATTCTTAGAATCCAGATAAGAAAGCTTCGGTTGCTTGGGCAGCCGAGGCTTTTTTTATGTCTTTTTGTTACGGTTGTCATGAAGGAGGCAAGTCGCTCCATCGGGTATTCAATGTTTTTCCTGCCTGATAAACTTTCGGAAGTGCCTGTCTGAAGTTTCTCTTTGGCTATGCTTTATTTTGTTCTTAGTCGGCGAATATATATTCATCGCCGGCGAATATATGTTTGCTGTGGGTGAATATATGTTCGCCCAGGGCGAATAAAGATTTACTGGTTGGGTTTACGGGTTTATTCCCTTAGGTGAGGATTTTTATATGCCTGGGAAATGATTTTTTCAGGCGGGAACGCAACGGAAATAGAATAAAATGCTATATTTGTCAATAGTTTAATCATAAAAGCTTTAGATTATGAGCGGAGACAAAGATTTTATTTACGATGAGGATGAGTCTGTAAAATTCATTCAGAACTATTTACCTCAGGAATTGAAAGGAAAATTCAGCAATGACGACATCAATTATATCGTTGATTTGATCTATGAATTTTACGAAAGCAAAGGATGCATGAGCGAAGACATTGACGATGATACGGAAATAGAAATTGATGAAGACGAATTGACGGCCTTTGTAGTCAAGAATGCAAAACGGGATGGAGTCGGGAAGTTTACTCCCGAAGAAATCACCTTTATTGTACAAGGCGAGATGGCGTATTGCGAATCATTGGATATGTTTGAATAAATAACCGATAAAAAAGAAAAAGATGAAAAGTTTGAAAGTTTTGTCAGCATTGCTTCTTTCCTGCGCATTGGTCTTTTCAAGTTGTGGTACTTGGAATAACACCCAGAAAGGAGCAGCCATTGGTGTTGGTGGCGGAGCTGCTGTCGGAGCCGGTGTCGGTGCCTTGGCTGGTAATACAGCTTTGGGTACGGTGATTGGAGCCGCAGTTGGTGGAACTGCCGGAGCATTGATTGGCAAGAAGATGGATAAGCAGAAGAAAGAACTGGAAGCAACACTGCCGGAAGAAACAACCGTTGAAACAATCAACGACGGGGAAGCCTTGAAGGTTACGTTTGATTCGGGTATCTTGTTTGCAACCAATTCAAGTACTTTGAGCGATGCTTCGAAGAGTGCTTTGCGTAATCTGGCTACCAGCTTGAATCAGAATCCGGGTACGGATATCAAGATTGTAGGACATACGGACAATACAGGTAATGTGGATTATAACCAGACATTATCTGAGAAAAGAGCCAAGAGTGTGTTCGACTATCTGATGGTTGATCAAGGTGTCAGCAGCAAGCGTATGACTTACGAAGGAAAAGGTATTCACGAACCGGTGGCTGATAACTCAACCGTTGAAGGTCGTGCTTTGAACCGTCGTGTTGAAATTCTGATTTTGCCTAGTCAGCAAATGATTCAGGAAGCACAAAATGGTACATTGAAATAAACCTGAAAGAATAGGAGATCTCCGATCCGCCTCTGTTTTATTCCCGGTTTTCATGAATCAGGAGAGGGGCTGATCGGAGGTTTTTGTATAAAAAGAAAAGAAATCTCTTCTAAGCAAAACATTTGGAATTATACACTGGTTACTTTTATAAAGTCGGGTGACTTCTGCAGCAGATGCATCGGAAGTGTTCCGGCAAGAAAAATGGATGCATGTACAGTAAAGACGAATTAAGAAAGTTAAAGACGGAATTTTGGGAAAGTTTCGCTGCCTATTGTGAGGTTCAACCTTATTTGCGCCGGCGTCGGAAGATGTGGGTTTTATATAATACCAAAGTAAAAGGAGTTGAACTGAAGTTTGATGCAACGCGCCACGGAGCTTTCGTAATTCTGGAAGTTAATCATAAGCAGGAAGACCAGCGGTTGGAAATGTATGAGAAACTGACCTGGTATAAAGAGTATTTGGAGAAAGATTTTCCGGAAGGTCTGATTTGGGATATGTGTTTCGTTCGGGAGACTGGGCAACAAGTGGCACGGATCTATGTGGAGAAAGGAGGCATTGATTTCCATAGACGGGAAGATTGGGGCGAGTTTTTCTCATTCATGGCGAGACAAATGTATTTATTGGAACGTAATTTCATGAAGATCGCGGAATACCTGCGAGAATAGGAGATAGGTCATGAAGTGGATAAATTCTGTTGTTTTAGCATGTGCGCTGATGAGTTGTCAGGCAGGAGATGAACAAATGCAGGTTCTGTCGGAACCGGGAGTAAGCAAGGAACTGGCAACATTCCGTTCGGAAAAGTATCTGAACGTATCATACAGTTTGTCGTTCAATATCCCGGAAGAAAAGAATGAGCCGGTTACCGGCGTTGCGAATATATTATGGGATCAGGGAGAAAAGCTTCCGCTGATCATTGATTTTCGTGGGGATTCTTCCCAGATTATCTCTGTTATGTTGAACCGGGAACCGGTTGAATATAAGGTGGAAAACGAACATATCATTCTGCCTTCGTCGGGAGCCTGGTCGGGAAAGAACATGGTTTCGATTGCCTTCCGTTCGTCAGACCAGTCGTTGAACCGGAGAGATGAGTTCTTATATACTTTATTGGTGCCGGATCGTGCCCGGACATTATTCCCTTGTTTCGACCAGCCGGATATCAAAGCCCGGTATTCGTTGGAACTGATCATCCCGGAAACCTGGAAAGCCGTTGCGAACGGGAAGATAGCCGGAGTGGATTCCTTGTCTCATCCCGGCAGACATGTCGTTACATTTCAGGAGACCGAACCTTTGCCTACCTATTTGTTCTCTTTTGTGGCCGGAAAGTTGCAGCAGGAGACTTATTCACGAGAGAATCGCTCAATTTCCATTTATCATCGGGAGACCGATCCTGCCCGCAAAGGGCAATGCCCGGAAATTGCCCGTCAGGTCTTGGATGCCTTGGACTGGATGGAAGCTTATACGGGAGTTCCTTATCCGTTTGCCAAGTATGATTTGGTAATTCTTCCGGGATTCCAATACGGAGGCATGGAACATACGGGAGCTACTTTATATAATGACCAAAGCATGTTCCTGAATGAAGAACCGACGTTGGATGAACAGCTGAGGCGAAGTACCTTGATAGCCCACGAAACAGCCCACATGTGGTTTGGCGATTATGTGACGATGAAGTGGTTTAATGATGTATGGACAAAGGAAGTTTTTGCCAACTATTTCGCTATCCGGATTGTAGAACCGACTTACCCGACCATTAATCATCGCTTGAATTTTGTGCGTGGATACATTCCGGCTTCGTATGCAGAAGACCGAACAGATGGAGCTACACCGATCCAGCAAACTTTGGATAATCTGAGAAATGCCGGGTTGGTGTACAGTAATATCGTCTATGATAAGTCGCCTGTCGTTATGGAAATGTTGATTCAACGGATGGGTGCGGAAGCTTTCCAGCGAGGATTGCATGATTATCTGACGACTTACGCGTATTCCAATGCGACTTGGGATCAGCTAATTGCTTCCTTGAGTCAATATACCGAAAGGGATTTGGACCAGTGGAGCCAGGTTTGGGTGAAAGAAGCAGGAATGCCTGTGCTAAAAGCTAGTGTCATCGGGAATCGTTTACGCGTGGAAGAGTCTGATCCGTGGGAACGCGGACTTGTATGGCCTCAGCAGTTGAAGTACCGGATCTGTGAAGGGAATAAATCAGAAGACGTTGTGTTGGAGATAGGAGATACATCACGTGTCTTGACCGTCGAGCTGAATCAGAAGTATGATTCTCCTGTCATTTTGCCGAATATTGACGGTCGTGGTTATGGCTTTTTCGAGCTTAATCCGAAAGATGTACAAGGCGCTTTTGCCTGTCTGGATACAACTACTGATGACATGCTGAAAGGTTCGTTACTCATCACGTTACACGAGAATTTACAGAATCGGACATTGAAGGCAGAACCTTTTTTACAGGCATTGATCGCCTATGCGAAGCAGGAAAAGAATGACTTGTTGTATTCGATGGCACTGGGATATATCAGTCCGGCTGTCCGTTTTCTGCCGGCAAGACCTGATGGTTTGGAACATGCATTATGGCAATTGGTAACCGGTGGAATTACACCCGGACGCCGGTTGCAGGCCTTCCGCCAGTATGTTTCATTGGCAGAATCAGAACAAGCTGCCGCACAATTGTATCAGATCTGGGAAAAACGGGAACTGGAAGGCAAACCTCTGAGCGAGCGGGATGAAATCAATCTGTCTTATCAGTTGGCAATCCGTTTACCGGAAAAGGCGGATGAAATCGTGAACGAACAGTTAAAACGTATTTCGAATCCGGATCGACAGGCTGAATATCGGTTTATCTCTCCATCGGTTTCACCCCGGAAGGAAGTTCGCGACAGTGTATTCGAAGCATTGCTTGTAGCCGATAACAGACGGATTGAACCATGGGCCTCTACGGCTTTGTCGTTACTGAATCACCGGTTGAGAGAAGCAGAGTCTGTAGAATACATCCGTCCGGCTTTGGAAATACTGGAAGAAGTACAACGGACCGGTGATATCTTTTTCCCGACAGCCTGGTTACGAGCCTTGTTGGGTGGACATTCGTCCGTTCAAGCCCGGGATGAAGTAGAAGCCTTTTATGCCGAATATCCGGATTTCCCGGAAATGTTATTGAATAAGATACGCCAGCAGGCAGACCATTTATATCGTTTGCATGCGGGTGAGTAAAAGAATTGTATATGTTGAATCAAGATAAAATCAATCAGGCTCTCCAGAAACTGGGTATTACGTCGCTGAATGATATGCAGCAAGCCGTGTTGGAAGCCGGCACAAAAAAGGATCTGGTTTTGCTCAGTCCGACCGGATCGGGTAAGACGCTGGCCTTTTTGCTGCCATTACTTCCGGTATTAGTGCCGGAAGAGAAAACGCAAGTGCTGGTAATTGC
>OHTA01001468.1_pt1 | contig 11955 bp, 9 predicted proteins | sample 1578851 | NCBI WGS metagenome assembly OHTA01 (sample SAMEA3879578, study PRJEB24766) | human gut metagenome | biome: human-associated habitat; feature: feces | place: USA | collected 1985/1987 | reverse complement strand
CAGGCTGGAAGATTAAGTCCCTATAAAGAACACGATGCCCACCGACCTATGGTTTTCGCCACAGCTGGTGGGCATTGTTATCAGGGTTCTCTATGTGCGAACTTTCAGAACCTGATATTAAAGATCGCTGACAGAATGAACAATCCGTCCATAATTCGTTATATACTCCGCAATAGCAGGGAGTGGGCTTTTGCGCAGTGCCCCCTTTGCTTTGGAATATTCCTTGAAATATTTCAGGTTTCCGATAAGGATGAGCTTGTTTTTTGCACGGGAAAGTGCAACATTGATTCTTCGATAATCCGAAAAATACAAGGTAGGACGGTCTGCCCGTGTAGAGCAATAAATCACGATCTCCGCCTCGTCTCCCTGGAAAGCATCGATGGTGTTGATGGCAAGATCCAGTGTTTCCCATTCCTTCTGATGCTTCTCCCACGCATCATGCAAAAGTTGGTTTTGTCGGCGGTACGGCGTGATGACGGCCACCTGATGTCCGGGCAGTTCTTGGCTTATCCGCTTCAGAATCTCCGTTACAAGCTCGATTTCTCTTTTGTTGACGATGCCGCTACTGCCTCCGCGCTCATCTTTCCCTTCGTGGTACTTTGCATCGTGGGAACAGTTGTACATGACCAGATTGCCTGTTCCGAAAAGAGCTGGACGGGATTCGGTTCCTGCACCGTTTTTCAGCTTTCCGTCATAGAACAGCCTGCTGACCAGTGTGCCGATAACAGCGGGCATACGGTACTGGGTTTCCAGCATAGCGCGGTTGGTTTCCGGAGTGCGCTCATACAGCCGCTGAAAGAAGCTGATGTCGAACAGTTCATGTTTCAGCAGCTGGCGATTTTCCAGCTCAATCTTGTCCGGATCAAACAACGCAGGATCAATAACAGGCGGAAGCTGTTTGTGATCGCCGATCAGCACCAGCTTCTTGGCGCGAAGAACAGGAATTAGAATCTCGCCCGGTAGGGCTTTACCAGCCTCGTCTACAATGACCAGATCAAATTTCAACTGTTCCAATCCGACTCGTTTCTTTGCCAGCCCCACACAGGTGGCACCCACCAGAGGACGATTCCGGATAATTAGCTCGCTGATGTTTGAAACGGTCCCGTTCTGCGGGTTTACAAAGTCTGCCCATTTCTGCTGGATGCGCGTATCCTGCGGCCGCTCCTGAATGGAAGCCATATATTCGTCGTAACGCGTTTCCAGAGAGATGTTTTTCATCTCGTCACTTATTTTCTCGTTGCTGCCGCAGCGGATCATATGCGAGGATTCTGTTTCTATCAATCCGGAGAGCGCATTGTCTACCGCTACATTTGCCTGTGATACCACAAGAACACGGGCTTTGGGATGCAGGGAGCGATACTGCTGGATAAGCTCCCGGATAACCGTTGTTTTGCCGGTGCCCGGAGGCCCCTGGATCAGAAAGATATTCTTCTCTTCCAGTGCACCGCACAGCGCTTTGTACTGGGCTTCGTTCTGCCCGATGGATGCGTTGACCAGTGTTTTCACGCGATCGCCGCTGTCTTCCGGAACGATGTTGGCACCGTCCATCATGGCCATCTGCAGCTGAGCATTGGCGATGCGCCCACTGCGCAGATGGATCAGTGCCTGTTTCTGCTTCAGCTCCGGGATGTTTTTCTCCTCTGCATAGAACTGAAGTCTGTCGCTGTTCAGGATCTTCTCAAAATCGCCATTGTAAAGGGATATCTCTGTACAATCTGGTTTGATCTCTGCGCTGCAGGGCTGACCTCTGTCATCTTCAGCAAAGAATTTCAGATCATCCTTTTTTCTTCTGCTGGCGGGAAGTCCCTGCTTCCGCTCCTGATCGTATGCTTCCAACTCGGTCTTCAGCTTTTCCGGGTCATGGACCCGGATGTTTGTGTAAAATCTTTTGGACACTTTTTTACCCGGATCGGTCTCTATGTCCACCTCAAACGCTTCCTGGTTTTTCGGGTGGCCTTTGCGGTGATAGTCGATCAGCTTCTGTGTCACATCTGCCCACTGCTGAAAATACCGTTCGCCTGCCATGGAGAGTTTGTTTTTGCGCTGTACCTGCAGTTCCGAAACGATATCATATAAAAAAAGTGTAAGTTCTTCTAAAAAAAGTTTAAGTTTTTCTTCCTTAGAAAGTGTAGTTTCTTCTTCCTTGACATACTCCGCAAGGTGGCCCAGCCTTTCCTGAAAAACCGGAGTCATGTCAACATCGATGTCCACAAAGAGTTCATCACTGGAAAAACTCTGGTCTTGGTCCATAATCCGCTCAAAGAAGGGGATCAGCATTGGAGACTTGCGGTCAGAAGTGTCTGGCGGCTCAGAATACCCGAGTCTGGCGCACAGAACCAGCGCATCGCCGAACTGGAACTTAAAGCGGGTGCCTTCGGCCAGATGAATCTGGGTTTCCTCCATCGGTCCGACCTTCCATCCATCTTCCATGTCGATCGTCAGATGATTGTCCTCAAGATACTTCCGTAGCTCTGCCCACTGGTCTGCGGTAAAGACAAGTGGAAAATTTTTGAACTGCAGGCTGGCAGTCGCATTCGCAACATACTCGCTCACTGTCACAGGACAGAAATTTTTGTTCCATGAGGAAAGGCCGTATTCCCATCGCACCGGATAGACCTGCAACTCTGCCCGGACAGGGGGATAGTTTGGCTTTGCACACAGGTTGCTTGGAAGGAACAGCTCCAGCTTTTTCTCATAGCACAAAATGCTGCCCTTCCTATTGTTTTCCCTGACGTTTTCTTTTACAAGTGCCGTGACCCCCATCCGGGTGTCACGCAGTGCTTCTGCCATGAAACGGCCTTTGACAAGAGAAACAGAGTAGACATGCTGCTCGAAGTTGAATCCATCCACCATGAAAGGTGCGCGCTGACCATCTGTCTTTTCCCATCCGAATTCACTTGGGTCGCACTGATATGTAACGGAAATGCTCGGAATGCTGGTATCTGTCCATCTGTTGTTTTTGTCAAACTGGTCCAGTGAGAGCCAGATCGTCTTTCCCTGATAGGGAAAATTTTGGGGGATGCACATTTCGAACGGAGCCAGATCTTCAAGGGTCTCATCGTCCTGCGTCCCCAGAGGGCGGTTCATGATCTTCTGATATTTTTTCAGATAGATCCCATATCCGTCACACCGCGCTTTTGCCTCCTGTAGCTGGTTCAGCAGACGTTCCAGACTGTTGCTGCGCATCAGTGTGACGGTTGATGTCTTCAGCGCCGTCCGGACTTTTTTGATGGTGTCCACCAGTTCCTGCTTCAGCAGGTCCTGCTCTTCGATCCGCGATGCGACCGCCCGGCGCAGATAGATCTGCCATTCCCGCAGCTGCGCATTATAGTGTATCTGGTATGTCTGTCCTTCTCTGCGTGTTGCATCCTGAATTGCCTGCAGATCAGCTTGTGCGGAACTTTTAGCTGCCTGGAATTGTTGATTTTTCTGTCGGATCGCGTCCTGTTTCTGGCGCTCTTCCTCCGTTAATTCTCCAAAGATAAAGGAAGCTACACGCGCTGTAAGATAGATGCCCGCAACAACAAGGGAGCCGACGGCCGCTTCTGTCATCATTTGCGCTTCTCCAAAATAGCCTTGACGATTTCGACACCTCGGGCATCAGACTGGTTCATCAGATCAGCTTCAGCGGCAGAAAGGCTCCCGTCCTTCAGTTTCTGGTGATAGATCTCGCTTGTTTTGAGATGATCGTCCACAACGGCCTTTATGTTGGCATTGTCCTGGCAGGTCTGGGTGAAATCGATTTCTTTCTGGCGCATAGCTTCCTGATGCTTCGTATCAATATCGTGCATGTTTTTTACATGTTCCTGATCGCTTTTGCTTTTTTCGTTTTTGGCCCGTTCCAGTACAGCATCGGCTTTTTTGATTTCAGCCTGTGCTTTTGTCGCCTCAGCTCTTGCTTTTTCCAGATCACCTTCCGCCGAGCGGATGTTTTTATAGGCACTGCCCAGATGGTTTGCGGCAGACCCGATGTTGTTCACGACCTGACCCGCCGCCAGGATCTTCTGCGTGCCCTCCTTTTTGAGTTCGACTGCCCGTTTGTTGTCGGACTCATATCGTTTTGTCTTGTTGTCCTGACCATTTTTTGCAAGCTCGGTCAAATCATCTACCATCTTAGGTACTGCCTGCACTGCTGTTTTCAAATCGAATCCGCCCATGATCATTTACCTCCTGTTTCATAAGCTATCAGTTGCGTGAAATGCCGCAGAATATCCTGCTGCACCTGCTGCAGTTTCAGGATCTCAGTCTGATTCCTGTTGACCATTTCTTCAGTGGCAGACAATTGTTCAATTCGCTGCTGTATGATTTTCGTGGTCTGATCCAAATTATCTGCCATTTGATGTCCTATTGTACGGACTATGGCACGGTCATCCATGCTTTGTTCCATTTTATGCCTTTGTTCTTCACAGCTTTCTTTCAGTTCCGCCAGCCTTGTTTCCCATGTTTCCTGCTGTTCATAACGGGCGCGCTGGGCAGCATTCTGTTTTTTCTGAGCTTCCGCTTTTTCGTACTGTTGCTGGGCCTGTTCATAGACTTCTGCGCTTTTTTCCAACTCGGCCGTTGTTTTTCGTGCTGCGGCATATTCCAACGCATCGACTGCTGTATCAAAGCATCGGAAAGCGGCCTCGATTGCGTTCTGTTCCGTACTTTGCCGGCTGAGATGAATGGCATCACTGCACAGATCCGCAATGAGATTAAACATCTTCTTTTTATTCATCGGTAGATTCCCTCTCTGCGGGACACAATTCGGAAAACTGGAATTTCACCGGACAGGCGTGCGCTCTGTCAGTTTTGCTCTCCTCATATCGCCAGTCGCCGCCTTCATGGTATTGCGGGTGAACGTTTACCGTTGACAAAAGGTGTGTCGCTTTTGCCCGGTCCTGAAGAACGATATTTTCCGGGATGGTACGCCAGATCATTTCGCCAATATGCTCATCGACATAGATGTTGATGGGAGCACAGGCCTTTTCAGACTTATAAGCTTCCAGGATCTTCCGCGCATTTTCTGACAGAATTGTTCCTCCTGCCAGACAACGCTGTTCTTCAAACACCTGCAGATTTTCCATAGTCTCCAGCACGGTACGATATTCGTCCAGCGCCACAGCATATTTTTTGTACTGGAACTGGGCGATAGGGACTGCAAACTGGACACATGCGTTTTTCTCTTCCTTCACAGGGGCAGCCAGATCATAGGGCGGTGTTTTGTATACACGATAGCGAATCTCTTTTTCCAGGTTGAGCGTTGTGTAAAGAGACCCCATGTATTGATCATCGAGCAGCCGCTTTTCCCGCAGCACAGCCTTTGCAAGCTCCAGCGAGTCCCCATAGTTATCGTTGTGGAGGAACACCTCCGTTGCCTTTTTCGGCAGCTGGAGCGCATTGTCCGGCAGCTCGGATCTGCGCAGCGTTTCGATCTGGTCCGGAGAGATCAGCTCGAGTTTTCCTTCGTACATTTCCACACAGCACGGAAAACCATTGTCTTCGCTTCCGAGTTTTTCCATGCAGCGGATCAGTTCAAAATACTCCCGGCCCGTAGACGTCAGTTTCCACTTGTCCTCATATTCGGGCTCCGCGAATTTCCAGCGTTCAAGCGCTTCCAATGCCTCATCCACGACCAGCTCGTCCAACTGCACAGTCGCTTTTATCTGTGACTCCGGATAGCCGTTTCCGATGGACCAGATTACAAATTGCGTAAATGCGCCGATCTCATCCAGCATGGTGGAGTGACACAGGACCTTTCCGACTTTTACCGGGACATAGACATTAATCCTTTTGTCCATTTTCGTCCTCGTCGTTGATCGTCAACACGAAATCCTGCATCGGGTCATCATTGAAATTCGGTTTTTTGAATGTCGGCTTTTTATTGGGCGCCTTTGCCTGTGGTGCAGGCTCTGCCTGTTTTTGTGCAGCAACGGGCACTATCGCAGTACTTTGCGGTTCAGTCTCCGGTGCTTTGGCCGGGGCAGGGCTGTCGCTCGGGGCAGTAGGTGGAGCCTTGGCAGAAGTTTCTGCACTCTGAGGATCAGACCCGGATGCAGACTTGGCTGTCCCTGCAGATTTGGCTGTTTCTGAAGTTGAAGATTTTGCTGAGTCATTGTTCGAAAGACTTGCACCGATCGCACCGACTGCTCCGATGATGACAGCGCCTACGGCTCCTATAAGTAATTTTGGGATCATGGCTTATTCCTCCGCCTTAAGAAAACACAAATGATTTTCTTTCATTATAATCTTTTTGGACAGTTCTTACAATATTTATATTCATTTCCAGCTTTCTTTTTCAGAATGAATTTCTTTTGATATTAGGCACATCATCTCCTCTTTGGAAAATGAATAAGTCTCACTATCACTGCTTTACTGCAATAAAATTTGCAAAACCATCTTGACGCACTCTATTTGCTCGTCAAGAGGGCTGGCACCGTCCAGTCCTCTATCTTTTTGCCAAAGTTTTTCGCGTGTTTTCTTGCACTCTGCCAAAAGTGACGTGTTTTTTGAAATTTTTTGTTGACATGACCCAGATTTTGTGGTAATCTATCCCAACAATTTATATTTACATATTTTACTTATTCGCTCAGTACCTGCGGGGCTGGGCAGCTCCCCTTTTTGACTTTTCAAGTCGCTACATAACCGACTGGCAAGACCTTCCGAAAAAAGCGAAGGCATGACCGGTCTGTTTTGTGGCGACTTTTTTTGTTGCCGTTCCAGCCTCGCACTTTGAAAACCGCATGACCGTCTGCATGGGATACCCGGCGATGACCCTGAGAAGGAGAGCCGGAAAACGCCGCCGGAAGGGGGCAGGAAATCCATGCAGGGAGAACGGCAGAATGCAAATTCCTCAGTTGCTGTAGGAAAATGTGGTCAAATTGACCACATTTTCCAGCCGTGACGCAGAAGAAATCAATGTGATCAAAATGATCACATTGATTGACCGTAGCACAAGCAAAAGGACGTTTATCCACCTGTTGCAGCAGAGAAAATCCATGTGGCCAAATTGACCACATGGAAAAGCCGCAGCACCAGAGAAAGGACGTGTGCCTATGGGAAACATCTTTACCCCTGCATGGATCAAGAAAGGCTTTTTCAACGAATCCCTGTTTTGTGATGATTTTCTGAGTACCCACCAGCTGCTTTACTCGAATGGCGCATTTTTCACCCCGGAAGGCAGGGTCACGGACACCATGAACCTGCGCTGTGAAATTTTCGATATGCTGCGAGACCATATCGGCGCAAATATCGCAAAACGGGTCAGCAATGTCGTAGATGTTCTGAAACTGGCGGCACAGGTGGAGGACTTCCCGCCCGTCACCGACCGCATTGCGCTGGCAAACGGCACCCTGTATCTGGACGGTACCTTTCAGGAAGGTAAGCCGGAGATTGTGCGCAACCGTCTGCCCGTCAAGTATGACCCGAAAGCCGTCCAGCCCGTCCACTGGCTGCGGTTCCTGTCCGACCTGCTCTACCCGGAGGACATTCCCACAGTGCAGGAGTTCATCGGCTATTGCCTGATTCCCAGCAATAAGGGGCAGCGCATGATGGTCATCAAGGGCAGCGGCGGCGAGGGCAAATCGCAGATCGGCGTGGTGCTGTCCCGGCTGTTCGGCTGTAACATGAAGGATGGCAGCATCGGCAAGATCTCGGAGAATCGCTTTGCCCGCGCAGACCTTGAACACACCCTGCTCTGCGTGGACGATGATATGCGGATGGAAGCCCTGCGTCAGACCAACTACGTCAAATCCATCGTGACCGCGCAGGGGCAGATGGACTTGGAACGCAAGGGCAAACAGAGCTATCAGGGCTGGATGTACGCCCGTCTGCTGGCGTTCAGCAACAGCGATCTGCAGGCTCTGTATGACCGCTCGGACGGTTTCTACCGCCGCCAACTCATTCTGACCACCAAGGACAAGCCCCTGTCCCGTGTGGACGACCCGGACATTGCCGAGAAGATGGCCGCAGAGGTTGATGGCATCCTGCTATGGGCATTTGAGGGCTTACAGCGGCTGGTGAAAAATGGCTTCCAGTTCACCGAGAGCGACCGTGCCAAGCGAAACCGGGAACTGGTGAAGCGGGACAACAACAATGTGTTCGATTTCCTCGAATCCGAGGGCTACATCCGCCTGAAGGCGGATGCCTGCACCAGTTCGAAAGAACTGTATGAGGTCTACAAAATGTGGTGCGAGGAGAACAGCCTGAACGCCATCAAGTCCCGTGGATTCAGCGATGCGCTGATCGCCAACCAGCGCAGGTACAATCTGGAACACACCAACAACATCATCAATTCTTCCGGGCGGCGTGTCCGGGGCTTTGTGGGCATCGAAGCCCTTGTGCAGCCTGACCTTACGCCAAACGGCTGGCGGGCATGACCCCCATAAAAGGAGAATTTGGGTGTTTTGCTGCGTACGTGCGTACGCGGCAGTTGCTCTTTCTCCGTACGCACGTACGCAACGATTGACCGAAAACGCACTTTATAGGGGTGTTTCTGGCATACTGTCAATTTGACAGCTTGCCAAATCAGGTGGTCAAAATGACCAACTGAAAAAGCCGGACGAGCTGGTGGGCAGGGATTCGCAAATCTTTGACCTCCAGCTTGCCCGGTGCAGGAGTGCAGAGGACGCAGTCCTTTGCCCCAGTGATATGATGCTATGCGTCATATCCTACTGGGTATTATCTGGCGCAAAACGGCGGCAGATCCAGCAGCTCCGCTGCTGCGTTCTCCCCGCCAAGCTGTTGAAACGGAGGGATGTCTATCTGAAACTGACACGACACAACGGACGAGCCGGAGCACACGGCACTTACAACCCCAAGCACAATGACCGCAGTTTCAACCTTGCCAACAGTGAGCACATCGACCCGGAACGAGCCAAGGGCAACATCTACTGGGACTGCTTTCACGGTTTCCGTTCGGCTCTCGACCCGCAAGACCCGGATGATTTGGCTGCGACTTTCTCGGATGTGGAACGGCAGTTCTACGAAACCCACTACACGGCTTTTGTGGAAAGCCAGAACGAGCGCAACGCCAAGATTCGGCACACGGAGCGCAACCGCTCCATTCCCGACCTGCTGTCCAGCCGCAAGACCTGCCCGGAAGAGACCATCTACCAGTTTGGAACGCTGGATGAACACGCTTTGGCAGAGGACTTGCTGAACATCGTCACCGAGTTCATTGAGGAGTTCAAGGCTAAATTCGGCGACCATGTTCATGTGCTGGACTGGGCATTGCATCTGGATGAAAGCACGCCCCACATTCACGAGCGCCATGTGTTCGACTGTGAGAACAAGTACGGCGAGGTGGCACCCCAGCAGGAAAAGGCACTGGAAGCGTTGGGCTTCGAGCTGCCCGACCCAGATAAGCCCCTCAGCCGCCGGAATAACCGCAAGATCACCTTCGATGCCGCCTGCCGGAAAATGCTGTTTGAAATCGCCAAGCGGCATGGGCTGGATCTTGAAGAAGAAGCGGAGTACGGAAACCGCAAATATCTGGAAAAGCAGGATTTCATCCTTGCCAAGCAGAAGGAGCAGCTTGCCGTCCAGCAGAACAAGCTGGACAAGCTGACCCTCAAGGTCAACGACATGGAAACGCTGATCGATGAAGTTTCGGCAGCAGCCTACGACAAGGCGGTGGAGGTCGTGACGGACGTGGTACGCACTGAGACCCGCAAGGAAGATATGCGGATGATCGAGGACACGAAGAAGTGGGTGTTGTCCCCGGAGCGCAAGGCTCCCAAGGCCACGAGGGAATATGCCGCCCACCGTCTGGACAATGTGCTGGACAAGTTCCTCAAGACCATGCAGACTACCGCTGCCCGCTTGCAGGAGAAGCTCCTGAAGCCGGAAGTCCGTCAGAAAGGCAAGGAGCAGGTCAAGGAGAAAGCACGAGATTCCGTTCTGCAACTGCTGAACCGCTTACAGGCAGAACAGGGGCAAAACAAACCAACGGCGCAACCCCGCAAACAGGAGGGGCACTCGGAAATCTGAACTCATCGGGAACGTTTGGGGCAGAAAGCTGGCACTTTCTGCCCCGGCATCCGGTTACAAGGAAACGGAGGTCTGCCTATGAATATGAATCGGCCTGACACGACCGAAGATGTGAAATCTAAAGATTATACGAATAAGTCCTTGCAAAAGGACTTGAACCCGGTTACAATGAAAGCGTCCAAAACCCCTGCCATTGAATCTTCTGACCAGACCAAAGCAGCCAAGCACGAACCTCTTGTTTACCGGGTGGAGGAAATCGCCCAGCTTTTGGCGATTTCTCCTCGCGCTGCGTACAACCTGTGCAACACCACGAAAGATTTCCGGGTGCTGCGCATCGGCACCAGCATCCGGGTGAACAAGCAGAGCTTCGACAACTGGTTTGCAGCGGTCTGAAGGAGGTAATCTATGGCATCTATCATGAAGCGCGGAGATTCCTACTCCGTCCGTTACAAGTACAAAGACCATTCCGGCAAGCCCTGCGAGGGATGGGAAAGTTTCAAGACCAAAAAGGAGGCGCAGGAGCGAAAGATCACGGTCGAGAAAGAACTGCTGGACGGCACGTTCCTCGTCCCCGACACCATGACGGTGGAGGAAATGCTGTACAAGTGGATTCCGATCCAGTCCACCAAGCACAAATGGTCCCCCAAGACCTACACCCAGTCCGTGGCGATGGTGCAGAACCTTATCGTGCCGTATATCGGGAAGCGGAAGGTGCAGGAGCTGCGCACCTATGACATCGAGAAGTTCTATGCCACCCTTGCCAAGACCCCCTGCGGGCAGTATGTGAAGGGTATCAAGCAGAAACTTTCCGAGAAGCAGAAGAAGCGGCTGCTGTCCAGCACCTCTATCCACGAAGTCCACACGCTGCTCAAGACCGCATTCTCCTATGCGGTGGAATGGGACTTGATCCACAAGATTCCCCTGCCCCGTGATGCCCCCAAGGTCAATATCGAGGAGCGCACCATCTGGGACGAGAAAACCATGCTGGCAGCGTTGCAGACCATCGAGAACCCTGCCCTGCATTTGGCGGTGCACATGAGCATGATCCTTTCGCTCCGTGAGGGCGAAATTCTCGGCTTACAGCCGAGTGATCTGGACTTCGAGGCTGCGGATGGACGCGGCACGATTCTGGTGAACAAGACCATGCAGCGAGCCAACAAGGACGCTCTGGAAAAACTCGACCCCAATCAGGTGTATCACACCTTCCCGGACAGACGGGAGGGCAGCAAGTCCTCTCTCATCCTGAAAAAGCCCAAGACCAAGAAGTCCAACCGTGTCCTGTATATGACCAAGCCCTTGAAGGAAGAACTGCTGGCGTGGCTGGAAAAGCTCAAACAGGACGAGCAGAACGCCCCGGAGAAATATAGAAACTGCGGGCAACTGTTCCGACTGCCCGATGGTCTGCCCATTGCGCCAGAACTGCTGACCAAGTGGTATCGGCAATGGCGGTCAGCGCACCCGGAGTTCGAGCAGATCGTGTTCCACGGTCTGCGGCATTCCAGTGCCACCTACCAGCTCTTGCAGTCGGACGGTGATTTCAAGTCGGTGCAGGGTAACACAGGCCATGCGACGGCATCTGTTCTGATGGACACCTACGCCCACACACAGGACAAGCCCCGGTTGGAGCTGACCGAGAAGATCGAAACAAACTTCTACTCCCAAGACCTGACCCCGGCAGCATCCCAGCCCCGGCAAAACGAAAAGCCGGCGGCAACAAAAATCTCCGGTAGGGAGATCCTTGAAGCCATCCGGCTGATGGACGCAGACGAACGCAGAGAATTGACGAGAGCCTTGTTCGCCTAAAATTTCTTCTTTTTATGCAAAGGAAAGCAGGCTGTGCAAACCTTGCGCAGAAAAGCCCCTGATTCGGGCAAATGTGCAAACGGTGTGCAGAAAGTGTGCAGCCGCTTTCCTACATAAAGAAAGAACGCCAAATCTTACGATTTGACGTTCAATATCTGGTGCACCTCCAGGGACTCGAACCCT
>OHTA01001467.1_pt1 | contig 11957 bp, 8 predicted proteins | sample 1578851 | NCBI WGS metagenome assembly OHTA01 (sample SAMEA3879578, study PRJEB24766) | human gut metagenome | biome: human-associated habitat; feature: feces | place: USA | collected 1985/1987 | reverse complement strand
GGAGTAATTGGATGGGGTACACATTTAAGAGTCTATGTATTAGAAATTTTAAGTATATTACAAATAATAAACCTTTAAAATTTGATTTTATGAATAGTAATATTGTGATTTTAGATGGTCAAAATGGATATGGTAAAACTACATTATTTGATGCTATTGAAGTTTTGGTGACTGGGAAAATAAAGCATTTTAACCCTAGTTTACAAAATAGGAAGACGGAAACATTAGGAACACTGGCAAATGATGTAAATAAGGATATAGTTATTTCGGCAATTTTATCATCTGATTTTTCAGATGAAATACATGTAGAAAGAAAACTTTTATGTAAAAATGAATTTCAGAGTATTATCACACTTAATAGTCAAGAAATTAGTCAAGAAGAATTGTATGATAAATTTCATTTGAGTTCCAATATGTTTGATATAGGGACATATATTTCTCAAAGTGAATCTTTGGACTTCTTACAAAATAAGTATAAAAATAGAAAAGATTCTGTATCTTCTCTTTTAGATGACACCGAGATAACTGATAAAATTCAAATGCTGAAATCGGTTCAAGAACATATTCTTGGAAGAGTAGAAAAAGAAATTGGGGATAAAGAAAAACAAATAGGTGTAGTAAGTCAAAGAGTAAATGAGATAAAACGTCAGACAGATCACATTGTTATGAATGCAGAACTGCCAGGGGAAAATATACGATTATTTGACGAAGTTGAATATGAATTTGATGTCATAAAATTAGACCAGGGAGTTACATATGAGACTGTTATTCAGCAGCTTAAACAAATTGAAGGGTTTATAGAAAACTATGAAGAATACCTTCGATATAAAGATAATGCTATCATAAGGGAATTGAAAGCATCACCGAAACGATTATATATGGCATTGTTTTATCGACAGGAGATTGAATTACTTAATAAAAAAGAAAGTCTCATAAAAGAGTTAAATAAGAGCAAAGAATTATTGATGAATTATAGCAATAATGTCTGGTCAGTAGATGAAACATTGTTCAATAAGATTAAAATAAAAGCAGAAATTATAGCACAAATAAAAACATTATTATTGAACCAGAAAAAAGAACAAAGTCAATTGGATGATGCTGATAAGGTTCTGGCACAGATGACAAAGGCACGAAGGGGACTTATTAAAGAATTTTATAATGCTGCGGAGTCTGGAAAGTTTGATAAAAACAAATGCCCATTGTGTGGAACGGATTTTACGGATATAGATTCAGCTATTATAGAAACAGAACGATTTATAAAAAATATTCATACAGATGGGATAAAAATAATAGAAGATATTGAGACACAAATAACAAATTTATTTCAAAAAGAAATTATTCCTGTGTTGAAAGTGTTTCTTGAGGAAAATAAAGTACTAATAAAAATGGATGATACTTTATCAGGATGTAAGAATCTAGCGGTGGAGAAATTACAGCAGTTGTTGGATAAGGTAAAAATATCAGAGTTTAAATCTCAGGGAATAGAAAAATTTGATATTGAAGAATTTTCTCAACAATATGAAAACTTATTGAAAGAACTTCAAGAAAAGGAAGTTCCAAATAAAATTATTTTTCAAGAAAAGCAGGTTGAATTGTATAAATCCATTCACAATACCTATTATCATAATGAAAAACCGTATCACACAGTGGGAGAGTTACAAAGCAAGGAACAATATGTTGCGAAGTTATTTAATGATAATCTTTCTCAGCAGCTTTCTACGGAAGAGGCCCGACTAAGAAAACTAAAAAGAGATTATGAGGAATATAAGAATAAAACAAAGGATATGACAGATGCAATAAAAGTATTGGTTGGTAAATATGAAGATGCGAATAAAGAATATCAAACACAGCTTCTTAATGCAATTAAAATTCCTTTAATGGTGTATAGTGGAAGGATTATACAAAATTATCCGTTAGGGTTGGGAATTAGAGCAGTCATTAAAACCAATCAGTTAGTATTTGAAGCAGCTTCTAAGAGTGGAAGTGATGTTTATAATATTTTAAGTACAGGACAATTGAATGGTCTTTCGATTGCGCTTTTACTTTCAATAAAAAATGTGTATGGTGATACGAAAGGGTTAGACATTTTACTGATAGATGATCCACTTCAAACAATTGATGATATCAGTGCAATTTCGCTTGCGGATTTGTTGACACAGCAGGGAATAGGGCAAATTGTATTGTCTACGCATGAGGAGGCAAAAGCAGCATTGCTACGATATAAATTTAAACATGCAGGAATGAGTGTTCGGGAACAGAACATGCAAGCACTTTATATGAAAACAGTAACAGAAGAATAGAAAAAGAGAGAAAAGCTAGTAGTGGAGGGCTGAGACTTTGCTACTAGCTCTTCTTATGGAAAATAACACACAGTACACAAGTGTGCATACAGTTAAAGCCCCCATTTTCAAGGCATAAAGGGATAGGGGTACAGTTTACAGATGAGCCGACGGGAAATCTTGACGCGGCGAGTGCAGAAACAGTTGCCAAAATGCTTACATTTGCGGCATCCAAGTATCAGCAGACTATTGTTATGGTTACACATGACAGACAGATGGCAGAATATGCAGACCGTATACTCACAATCACAGATGGAAGTGTGACAGGGGGTGTGGGTGTATGAACAGTGAATTGATTGCATTGACATTTAAGGGACTTCGCAGACGCTGGAAAGAAGCGGTGCGTGTTATTGCTGTGGTAATGATATCATTTATGTTTGTCACAGGAGTTCTGTTATATTCGGGTAATATGAAACTGTGGCAGACAGCTATTAATAAACAGCATTTTGGCAACTGGTTTGTTATGTTTTATAATAGCACCAATAAGAGTGAGAATGATGTGATTAAGAATCACCCATATCTTGAACAGGCAGTGACAGCAGTAACTGTCAGAAGTATAGAACCGCTTTCTGTAGATTCTGACAACGCAATAGAAGCTATTTCTGCAACTGATAAGATTATGGTTGGTACAATGTCAGATGAATTCATAAAAATGGGCAGTATTATAATGGAACAGGGACATATGCCTGAGGCTGACAATGAAGTGGCTGTTGACCAGAATTCGCTGATACAGCTGGGACAGGGGACAGATATAGGTGATATTCTGACTATTAATGATACAGACTATACACTTTGCGGAATTATAAAAAGCTATACTAATGTATGGCAGAATGGTTACCGCTTACCAGGTGTTATAGTGACAGATACGCAGGCTGATGTAATAGCAGATGAGATAACATATATATATGCATACAGGCTGCGTGATTTCATTAGTGAGACTGACTATAATACAATGTATCAGTCTATTGCCAGTGAAAGTGGCATAAGGAACAACATAGCTTATAACAGCGGTGTATATGATTATCAGTCATGGGATAATGAACGAGTAAACAGATACATGTATATGCTCATTATGATTATTGGAATTGTAGCAGTTACATATCAGATTATTATATATAACAGGTCTAGAAACAATGTCCGATTTATTCAAAAATCTCTTGGTGCGTCAAATGTACAGACGATAATTATTACTTTTCTTGAAAATGTAGTGATTCTTGGAATATCAGCAATAGCGGGAAGCTGCATTGCGCTGGGAGCAGGAAAAGTAATATGTCTTGTACTTGAACATACAAAAGGAGTTACATTTTTCAGAATAGATAAAGATATATACATAAAAGTAATAATAATGCTGGTTATCTCAGTAGTGGTAAGTATAATCAGCATATTGCTGTCTGGCTGTCATAAGAAAAAATACGGCAGTAACCGTACAATTAAGGTTACCAGTAATCTTATGAAAAAGAATTTTATAACCAGCACAGCAACAAGATTAATGAGAACTGATGGAATTATTGTTAATATTCTGGTAAGGGCATTTTCATTTGTTATGGCGGTTATAACAGTATTGTGTGGCATAGGAATAGTTACATCATATGGTAATTATAAAGAGCAATGCAGCACATCGGATAGTGTTAATTACATGGTTGATAATGTGTCAACTGTTCCGTGTATATATTATGATTCTTTACATAAATTAATAAAGATTGAAAATGGAATGAGATATACTGAGGACAGTAGAGTAATTCCTGGTTGTAATGAATTTAATATAGCAGATGGTCATAGTGCACGTCCTTATTATTTTTCAGGAGTTAAATCAGGCAGGAGCGGATTATATAATTCTGCTAATGATGATATTATTAATAATTTGAAGCGGATTGAAGGAATAGATAATATCTCATATGGATATTATGAAACTACGAGATCATTTACATGGGATAATATGAACATTAATATTACCGTGAATGGTGAAGGAAGGGAGACAGAAGGCGGCTCCAGTGAAAACAGAAAATATGTGTTTGCAGGCGAGTATGTTGACATAGATAAAGAAATATTCGATATACTTAATGAGTATGCTGGCGGTAAGCTGGATTTCAATGCATTAAAAGAAGGAACACAGAGTGTTGTCTTTCTTGATGCAGATAATAATGGTGAATATGATGATACTATGAAAGATGGTGTTACACTTAACCTTAATAATTATTATATGGGAAATCCATTTTATAATATAAAATCCTTCTACATGGATAAATACACTGTAGCATGTAATAAATTTTTCACTGACCTTATATCAGAATATAGATATAGAATAGATAGTAAAGATATTTATGAATACATAGGTGATAATATTTCAAGGGAACAGATTATAGAAACAATTGATGAATATCTTCGACACACATATGATGATCCAACAGATTATTATAATATGTATTTAAATACAGATGACTTTGATCAGGATTATTATGAATACAGAAAAGCCAGCTATGATTTATATATGGCATATAAAAGAGGTGAAGTATCAAAAGAAGAATTATTTGAGAATCATTCATGTAAAGGTGAAGTACTGGGTTCATGGTATAGCAAGTATACATATTATTCATTATTGGAACCGGCAGCCAGTACTAATGTTGCTAAGGTTATAATATTAACTGATGAGATAAGGGACAAGCTTAAGTATTATGTGCCTGAGTTCGGACAGTATACGATAATTGGTTCTACACAGCTTTTACAGAAAGCATTGGATAATCAGAATAATGTAATGAAAAAGTATCTGTTTCTTGATGAACTGCCAGATTATGTTACTTTGAAGTTAAGACCGAATCAGTTTAACATAAGATATAATCTTAAGTCTTCATTTGCAGCAACAGATAATGTGGTCTGTTCATATCTGAAAACAGCGGGCTTTGATACCATATCATATTCTGAAGAAAAGAATCTGTTAAGACAGCGTACAATAGAAAGTCTTATGTCATATGGCGTAACAGCATTTGCAACAATTATAATATATATGATAGTCAGCATGATAATTGTAAAGAACCGCCTTGAAAAGTACAGAAGCAGGCTGAAACTGCTTTCTGACACAGGTGCAGAGAAAGAGCAGCTTGTAAAGATATGCATGTATGAATGTATTAGGGAATCATTGTGGTTTATAGTGTTGATGCCATTAGAGCTTCTGATATGTCTGGTGATTGTAAAAAAATTTATTAATAGAATTTGATTTTTTGCTTTGATTAAGGTTGCTTTATCATCTTACAATTAAAGATAAGTACTGAAGTCAGGCATAAAGAACGATTGAGTTGGCATAAATCTACAAATGCATTACTTTTATTCAATTGTGTAGGTTTATTCCAATGGTTGTAGAATTGCAAATTGAGAAATAACCCACTAAAACAGCAAGTCAATGCGTTTTAGTGGGTTTTTAATCTTAGTTAGGATACTCACTGGTAATTCCAAAGTACTCTTCAAGAGATAACCAGTCGCCATTGTTATATAACTTAGTTGCAAGGTCGACACCTACATAACGAAGATGCCATGATTCATACTGATATCCGGTAGCAGAATCTTTGCCTTTAGGGAAGCGGATACAGAAGCCGTATTTGTAGCAGTTATCATTAACCCACTTGCCTTCGTTAGTGTACTGGAAGCTGTCCTCAATAGTGTTAAGGTCAAAGCATAAACCAGTCTGATGTTCAGAGTTGCCAGGTCTTGATGAATATGTGTCAGCTACAGCAGCACCATCACTTTTAACATATCTGTTATATACATTAACCTGATAATTATATGAACGGTATCCACTGGCAATATATATATTAAGACCTTTAGCAGTTGCATCCTTTAACATAGTGTTCCATGCACTCATAAGAGTCTTGTCAAGACATGTTGAGCTTCTGTCTGCATTAACAGGCTGGTCAGGATTAGTGGGAATGAAATCCTGAGGAAGAGCATATGTCTTATTGGCAATAAGTACTCCGTCAATATAAGTTGCTCCATTAATTTCCTGAATCTGGAATCCTTTAGAAGTAGTACCTTTGGAAACTGTATTACCAGATGGAACTACAGGAGGTGCGAATTCAGAACTGTTAGAAGAAGCATGTGAAGATACTTCTCCTGACATAATTGCAGATGAAGTATCAGTATTAGTATCAGTTGATGAAACTTCTTCACTGGTGCTTTCATTTTCTTTTGTCTGTGTTGATTCTTCAACCTTAGCAGTTGTAGATTTTCCATTCTTATCTGCGTTCTTAGACTTAGAACAGCCTTTCATAGAAACTGATATTATTACAATAATAATGATAAGTAAAGCAGCCGCTGCACAGGCGAGAATAATACGGTTTCTTCTTACCTGACGCTGTCTGCGAGTCAATCGTCTTTTAGTCATGATGAATTAATTCCTTTCAATTAAATTATTCAAAAGTAATTATTGCATTGTTTACTGGATATTTCAAGGATAAATGTGATAATATGTTTACTATATTGATATGTGAAAAGCGAGGACTAATATGTATACCAAAGAACAGTTAAAGAAGCAGTTAGAGAATATGGGGTTAACAGGAAATGAGACAATTCTTATTCATTCATCTATGAAATCTATCGGCGAAGTTGCAGGCGGGGCAGATACAGTGCTTGATGCATGGATTGAATATTTCGGACATGGACTTTTACTTCTTCCTACACATACATGGAAGAATATAAATTCGGACTCACCTGTATATAATCCTAAAGAAACACCATCATGTGTCGGACTGCTTACTAATATGTTTCTTAAAAGAGATGGAGTAATAAGGTCGCTTCATCCTACACACAGCATGGCAGGGATTGGAAAGAAAGCGGCAGGATATCTTGCAGGCGAGGAGAACAACAATACACCATGTACACCAGGCGGCTGTTATGACAGATTAAGAAGCTGTGGAGGGAAAGTTTTGCTTGTTGGAGTAGGACATGAGCGCAATACATTTATCCATAGTGTTGAAGAGGTACTTAATGTACCACACAGATTATCAGATAAGCCGATGAAGTTACAGATTGTAATGCCTGATGGCAGCATTAAGGATTCATATATGAGAAAGCATTACAACGCAGACCAGCCTCACATATCAGAGGATTTCGTTAAGCTTAATCAGGCATTTCTTGACTGTAAGGCTGTGCGTGAAGTGACATTTGGTGACGCAGAGAGCCTGCTGTGTGATGCACAGGCGGTGTTTGAAGTTGTAAGGCATGTCATTGCACCAGACCCTGAATGTATTGTGACGAGCAGTTCAATTCCAAAGGAGCGCTGGGAAGCACTTGTTAAGTAGTAATGTTTTCTGAGCAGTACTGCATTGCAAAATCTATAAATAACTGGGCACTGTGGCTCAAGAAATTCCCCTTCTTCCATACGATTCCGATATTAACATCAATCGGTGGTTCAAGGGGAATTCCTTTATATTGCTTGAAATGAGGCAGCATATCTGAGAAAAGGAAACAACCGCAGCTTCCGTTGTCAATGAATTTCAATGTAGTATATAACTGGCTGCTTCGCATAATAATTCTCGGGTTAAGCTTTAGCTGGTCAAATCTGTTTTTCAAAAGCTCATTCTGCACAGAGTCCACATTAAACATAAGCAGATTCTCATCTCTGAAGTCTTCAATTGTCATACATTTTTTCTTAGCCATAGGATGTTTCTTAGAGACAACGTACATAAGCTGTTCTTTAGCAAGAATACAGCTTTCGAATTTATCTATATTAAATTGCTCCATATTAACAATTGCAAGGTCAAGCTTTTCATCCTGTACGAGATCACATGCACGCACAGAGCCGAATTCATCGAGCTCTGTCTGGATATCAGGATGATTCTGTTCAAATGCATTAAGTACTTCAGGGAAAAAGATTGTACTGAACATAGGTGGTATTCCTATCTTAAGAACTGGAACACGGTTGCCTAATTCTAAGAATTCATTCTGCATTTCTGTACTGTGTTTTAGCAGGTCTTTAGCTTTTTCATAAAATGTCTCACCGGCACTTGTTAGTTCCAGATGATTACCATTTCTTGCAAAAAGAATAATATTAAATTCAGCCTCGAGGTCTTTAATGGCAATCGAGATTGTAGGCTGCGTCACAAAAAGCTCTTCTGAGGCTTTGGTTATGCTGCGGGTGCGGCATGCAGTGCAGAAATATTTTAACTGATTAAGTGTCATAGCGCGCTTCCTCCTGTTAAATGTTGCAAAAATCAGTGCATTTTATACATATATTTTAGCATAAAAATTTTTTATTGAAACATAAAAATCGTTAAATTGTTTTTTTGCGAGAACAGAATTATACTTTAGTTACATTAAAGATGAGTCCGGACAGAAAGTTAATTAATAATATGTGAAAGGGGGAACGTTATGTCTCAAACCACAATAACATTACTGTTTTTATTGTTTGCTGTAGTCAGTTTCATACTTGAAAAGATTCCGCTGGGGCTTACAGCTACAATAGTTGCACTTGGTCTGAATCTTACCAACGTACTTACGGTAAAGGAAACATTTGCAGGATATGTAAACAGCAATGTAATACTGTGTGTCGGAATGTTCGTAGTCGGACAGGCACTATTTGAAACAGGTATGGCTAATAAAATCGGAGGTATTGTTACTAAATTTGCCAAATCTGAAAAGATACTTATTATTGCGATAATGTTAATCGTAGGAATTATGTCAGGGTTCCTTTCTAATACGGGAACAGCAGCAGTACTTATCCCTGTTGTCTGTGGAATAGCAGATGAATCAGGATATTCAAGAAGCCGTCTGTTAATGCCTCTGGTATTCGCAGCAGCACTTGGGGGAAACCTTTCAATAATTGGAGCACCGGGAAATCTTATGGGTGTAAATGCTCTTGAAGAATTAGGGCTTTCAACAAGCTTCTTCATGTATGCACCGATTGGAATACCAATGCTTATATGTGGAATTATCTATTTCATTGTAATAGGCTGCAGGCTTCTTCCAGATAAGAAGGTTATTACAGAGGATGCACCAGAGCAGACAAGAGATTTCAGCAATGTTCCAAAATGGAAACAGGCAATGTCACTTATCGTGTTAATTCTTGTTATTCTTGCCATGATATTTGAGGACAAGATAGGAATTAAGATACAGGTTTCAGCATGTCTCGGAGCAGTAATACTTGTTCTTACAGGTGTTATATCTGAGAAGGAAGCGCTGAAGTCAATTGATTTAAAGGTTGTACTGTTATTCGGTGGTTCACTTGCACTTGCAAGTGCTCTTGAAAAAACAGGAGCAGGAATACTTATAGCAGATAAGATTGTTGGAATTATGGGTTCTAATCCAAGTCCTATAGTTCTTCTGCTTGTGATATTCGTAGTCACATGTGTACTTACGAACTTCATGTCCAATACAGCAACAACAGCGCTTATGGTTCCAATTGCCGTATCACTGGCAGAGAGCCTTAACGCAGATCCAAGAGCAGTAGTAATTGCTACAGTTATTGCAGGATCATGTGCATACGCAACACCAATCGGAATGCCGGCTAACACAATGGTAGTTGGCGTTGGCGGATATAAGTTTAAGGATTATGTAAAATCAGGACTTCCGCTTATACTCGTATCATTTGTGCTGTGTATGATTTTGTTACCAATATTATATCCGTTCTATCCATAGGATATGGCGGAGATAAAAAATGTTACATAACAATGCAAAACAAGGAGGCTAAAATCCTCTGCTCCTGCAAGGGCAGTCGCATTTTGCTTCGCAAAACAAGGAGGATTATTATGAACAAAGAAGAGAGCGTAAAGCTGATGACAGACAAGATGGCTAAGTTTGTTGGCCATATCGGTAAGAAGTTACCAGATGATGTAATTGCAAAGCTTGAGGAGCTTGCAGCACAGGAAACAGCACCACTTCCTAAGGTATTATATGAGACAATGACTAAGAATCAGGGACTTGCAGTATCACTTGACAGACCTAGCTGTCAGGATACAGGTGTATTACAGTTCTGGGTTAAATGTGGAACCAACTTCCCACTTATTAATGAACTTGAGGGCTTGTTAAAGGAAGCTGTTGTACAGGCAACATTTGCAACACCATTAAGACATAACTCTGTTGAAACATTTGACGAGTACAACACTAAGAGAAATGTTGGTAAGGGAACTCCAACAGTATTCTGGGATATCGTTCCTAATGACGACCACTGCGAGATATATTCATACATGGCAGGCGGCGGCTGTACACTTCCAGGTAAGGCAATGGTTCTTATGCCAGGTGCAGGTTATGAAGGAATAACAGATTTCGTACTTGACCAGATGACAAGCTATGGACTTAATGCATGTCCTCCACTTCTCGTAGGCGTAGGCGTTGCAACATCTGTTGAGACAGCAGCACTTCTTTCTAAGAAGGCACTTATGAGACCAATCGGTTCACATAATGAGAATGAAAATGCAGCTAAGATGGAGAAGTTACTTGAAGATGGAATCAATGCTATCGGACTTGGACCTCAGGGTATGGGCGGTAAATTCTCCGTTATGGGAGTTAATATTGAAAATACAGCAAGACATCCATCAACAATTGGTGTAGCTGTAAATGTAGGTTGCTGGTCACACAGAAGAGGTCATGTAATATTTGATAAAGACTTAAATGCAGTATGTGATACACATTCAACAATAGACCTGAACGCATAGGAGGATTAGAAAATGGTAGAAATCAGAGGCGATAAAAAGGTTCTTGTTACACCAGTAAGTGCAGAGGACTTAAAGGATATCAAGATTGGTGACATTGTATGGCTTGACGGAGATTTAATGACATGCCGTGATGTTGCACACAGAAGACTTGTAGAATATGGAAGAGAGCTTCCTTATGATATTAAGGACAAGGCAATATTCCATGCAGGTCCTATCGTAAGAAAGATTGAAGGAACAGAGAATGATTATGAGATGGTATCTGTAGGACCAACAACATCAATGCGTATGGAGAAATTCGAATACGATTTTACTAAGCAGACAGGTGTAAGAGTAATTGTAGGAAAAGGCGGAATGGGTCCTAATACAGAGAGAGCATGTAAGGAATTTGGTGCTATCCACTGCGTATTCCCTGCCGGATGTGCTGTATTTTTCCAGCGACAGACGCTATGTCACAGCGCACACCGCCCGTGGAGACTACACCGGATACTATCGGCTTTCTGATCTGGTAAAGCAGCTGCCGCATTATTTTTACCAGTGCTACAAAAGCTATCTCATCAATCTGAATCATGTACAGTGCATCGAAAACAAAAGCGTCACAATATACGGCGAAAGCATTCCCATCAGCGCCTTTGGACATCGTTCTGTTGCAGACAACCGCCACGAACTGATCCGCCGCAAAAGCGAACTGCACGGTTAAGAGGTGGAGCGGATGGCAAACTTTTTCTACACCTTTAATTTCACCATTTCTGTAATGCTCATTTACCTGTTTATGCTGCTGTTCACCCGTGTTACCATGGGAAAAGCGAAAATTGCGGCAACAGTCTGGAACGGCATTATAACATTTGCAACCAGTTTGGCGTTCTGTCTGATTCCGTGGATGCTGTACGGCGATGCGTCCTACTGGATCCTGCACAAACACGAACAACTTTACACGCTCCTGCACTGGAGCATATTCTTCGTCTTTTATCTGACAGCGTAT
>OHTA01001454.1_pt1 | contig 12042 bp, 9 predicted proteins | sample 1578851 | NCBI WGS metagenome assembly OHTA01 (sample SAMEA3879578, study PRJEB24766) | human gut metagenome | biome: human-associated habitat; feature: feces | place: USA | collected 1985/1987 | reverse complement strand
CGGTCAAGCTGCAGGAGGCAGAGTTTGAGGGCCAGACCAAGGCAAAGCTGGGCAACACCGAAATCCGCACCCTCGTGTCCAACATGGTCTACTCCAAGCTGATGGAGTTCTTCGAGGAGAACCCGGGCGTCGCCAAGGCCATCTTCGAGAAGGCCACACAGGCCGCCCGTGCCCGCGCCGCCGCCAAGAAGGCCCGTGAGCTGGTGCGCCGCAAGAGCGCGCTGGAGACCAGCCGGATGCCCGGCAAGCTGGCCGACTGCCGCGAGAAAGACCCCAGCCGCACTGAGATCTTCATCGTCGAGGGCGATTCTGCAGGCGGCTCGGCCAAGATGGGCCGTGACTCGGCCATTCAGGCCATCCTTCCCCTGTGGGGCAAGATGCTCAACGTCGAAAAGGCCCGCGCCGACCGCATCTACGGCAACGACAAGCTGATGCCGGTCGTTCTGGCGCTGGGCTGCGGCATCGGCGACGAGTTCGATATTTCCAAACTGCGGTATGACAAGGTCTTCATCATGGCCGATGCCGATGTCGATGGCTCTCACATCTGCACCCTGATGCTCACCTTCTTCTTCCGCTATATGCGCCCCCTCATCGAGCAGGGCCATGTCTATGTGGCACAGCCCCCGCTGTTCAAGGTGCAGAAGGGAAATACCATCAAATACGCCTACAACGACGCCGAAATGGCCCTTCTGTCGCAGGAGATGCCCGGCGCGAAGATCAACCGCTATAAGGGCCTTGGTGAGATGAACCCGGAGCAGCTCTGGGAGACCACCATGAACCCGGATAACCGCGTCATCGTCCGCATCACCATCGAGGATGCCGAGAAGGCAGACGAGGCCTTCACCATCCTGATGGGCGATCAGGTGGAGCCGCGCCGCCGCTTTATCGAGACCAATGCGCAGTACGCAAAGCTCGACGTGTAATGGGAGGAAACAATGGAAGAAGATTACGTGATGATACCGGGCAGCGGTACCAAGATGATCATCCGGGACGTCAAGAAAGAGATCGAGACGGCGTTTCTGGATTACTCCATGTCGGTCATCGTGGCCCGCGCCCTGCCGGATGTGCGTGACGGTCTGAAGCCCGTCCACCGCCGCATCCTCTACACCATGCACGAGCGCGGCAACGACCCCAGCCATCCCTACCGCAAGTCGGCGGACACCGTCGGTGCGGTGCTGGGTTCTTACCACCCCCACGGCGACGCCTCCGTCTACGACGCGATGGTCCGTCTGGCACAGGATTTCTCCCTGCGTTACCCGCTGGTGGACGGTCAGGGCAACTTCGGCTCTGTGGACGGTGACCCCCCGGCTGCTTACCGTTACACCGAAGCCCGCATGAGCCGGATGGCTGTCGAGATGCTGACCGACATCGACAAGGACACCATCAACTGGGACCCCAACTTCGACGAGACGAAGAAGGAGCCGAGCGTCCTGCCCTGCCGCTTCCCGAACCTGCTGGTCAACGGCAGTCAGGGCATCGCCGTCGGCATGGCCACCAATATCCCGCCCCACAACCTCAGCGAGGTCATCGACGGCTGCGTGGCCTATATCGACGACCCCGACATCGACCTGCCCGGCCTGATGGAGCACATCAAAGGCCCGGACTTCCCCACCGCCGGCATCATCATGGGTCGCAGCGGCATCCGCGCCGCCTACGCCACCGGCCGCGGCAAGATCACCCTGCGGGGCCGCGCTACCATCGAAGAGACCAAGAACGGCCGCACCCAGATCATCATCACGGAGATCCCGTATATGGTCAACAAGGCCCGCCTCATCGAGAACATGGCCGACCTTGTCAAGGATAAACGCATCGAGGGCATCACCGGCCTGAACGATGAGACCAACCGCAAGGGCATGCGCATCGTGGTGGACATCCGCAAGGACGCCAACGCGCAGGTCATCCTGAACCAGCTCTATCAGTACACCCAGCTGCAGGACACCGTGGGCGTCATCATGCTGGCCATCGACCACAAGGTGCCCAAGGTCATGACCCTGAAACAGATGATCCAGAAGTACGTCGAGTTTCAGGATGAAGTCGTCCGCCGCCGCACCCAGTACGACCTGAAGAAGGCCAAGGAGCGCGCCCACATCCTCGAGGGCTTGAAAAAGGCCACTGACATCGTGGACGAGCTGATCGCCACCATCCGCGCCTGCAAGGGCGGTATGTCGGAAGCCAAGACCGCCATCATGGAGCAGTTCGGCTTCGACGACCCGCAGGCCGACGCCATCGTGAAATTGCAGCTGGGCCGTCTGGCCGGCCTCGAGATTTTGAAGATCGAGGAAGAGCTGTCCGGCCTGCAGGCCAAGATCGAAGACTGGGAAGACATCCTCGCCCACGATGCCCGGGTGCTTGAGATCGTCAAGAACGAGCTGCTGGACATGAAGAAGCGCTTCGGCGACGAGCGCCGCACCGAGATCCAGTCCGTCACCGGCGAAGTGGACATCGAAGACCTCATCGCCGAGGAGCAGTGCGTCTACACCCTCACCGAGGCCGGCTATATCAAGCGCCAGCTCAAGGCCACCTATCAGGCACAGCGCCGCGGTGGACGCGGCATCTCCGGCATGACCCGGAAGGAAGAGGACATCGTGCAGGAGATGTTCGTCGGCTCCACCCACGACTACGTCCTGTTCGTCACCGACAGAGGCCGCCTTTTCCGGGTCAAGGGCTACACCATCTCCGAGGGCAGCCGCACCAGCAAGGGCAGCAACATCGTCAACCTGCTGCAGCTGGCCGAAGGCGAGAAGGTCACGAATATGCTCTGCTACCCCAAGGATGAGGACAACAAGGGCGGCTTTGTCACCATGGTGACAAAGCAGGGTCTCATCAAGCGCACCCCGCTGGAGCAGTACGCCAACATCCGCAAGACGGGCCTCATCGGCATTGCGCTCAACGAGGGCGACGCGCTGGCATGGACCCGCCTGACCACCGGCAATGATATGCTCATCGTGGCTACCCGCAACGGTCAGGCCATCCGCTTCAACGAAGAGGATGCACGTCCCATGGGCCGCAGCGGCCACGGCGTGCGCGCCATCCGTCTGGCCGAAGGCGATGAAGTTGTGGGCGTGTGCATCTGCCGCGAGGGCGGCACGGTGCTCACCGTCACCGAGAACGGCAAGGGCCGCCGGTCGGACATCGACACCTACCGCATCACCGCACGCGGCGGCAAGGGCATCCGCAACTACGACGCCTCCAAGGACAAGGTGGCAGCGGTCAAGATCGTGGATGACATCGACGATGTGCTGCTGAGCAGTCAGGAGGGCATCATCATCCGCCTGCACGCCAACGAGATCCCCGTCCAGAGCCGCTATGGCTCCGGCGTCCGGGTCATGCGTCTGGGCGAGAACGACAAGGTGATGGTGCTGGCCCGCACCGACCACGACGACGAGGCACAGACCGAGCAGATCGACACCTCCGACGCCGATGCCGAGCCCACCGCAGAGCAGCTGGCCGCCATGGAGGCCGCCGATGCAGCTTCTGCCGCCGAGACTCCGGAAGCGGACGATAAGAGCGAAGAATAAGCTGTAATGGGCCAGTGTGCCGGTAGCTTTCTCCTCGGACACGAGACGGGCCATTCCATCGCCCGCCCTATCGCCTGACGGCGACAGGGTCCCACCCCAGCGGACGGTCCTCGGAGAAACTCCCGGCCCGCTGGCCGGATAAACGCTGCAAAATCCCCGCAGATGCCTTTGTGCTGTCTGCGGGGATTTTTTGCACTTTTCAGCGGCGGAAAAACAATGTATAATAGAAGCAGCATGTGTCGGAAAAACACGAATGTGAGAAGAGGAACAGAAGCATGACAGAACAAAAGCGTCCGGAGATCAGCATCATCGTAGCGGTGTATAAAGGCGAAAAATATCTGAATGGGTGCGTTGACGCTATTTTGAACCAAACTTTCAGGGATTTTGAAGTGATTCTGGTGGACGATGGCTCCCCGGATAACTGTCCCGCCATGTGTGATGCCATTGCAAAAAGAGACAGCCGGGTCAGGGTGATCCATCAGAAAAACAAAGGTGTGGACGGTGCCAAAAATGCGGGCATTGACAGTGCCCGTGGAAATTGGATCGGATTTGTGGATCAGGACGATCTCATCGATAAGACCTACTATGAAAAACTGTACCATGCGGCCCAGCAGGCCGGCGCGGAGATCGCCGTCAGCAATATTTTATACATGGAAGCGGATGGCTCGGCAAGTGTGTATAAAGACCTCCCGCTCCGCGATGAGGTATTGACTGCTGCCGAAGCGGCCCGGCGGATCCGTGCAACACCGATGGTTCATGTGACAAGCAAGCTGCAGCGGCAGGAACTGGTAAAAGCAAACCGCTTTCTCGATGGAAAAGATTATGAAGATGCATTTATGTCTTCGGCTATTCTGGAACAGATCAATAAAGTGGCATGTCTGGCAGAACCGCTTTACCATTTCCGGATCAATCCTCAAAGTGTTACGCATAGAAAAATCATTCTGAAAAATCTGGATGAGATCGAAGCAAATTACAGGATGCTTCAGTGCACGATGAAGTACGGCCAAAAAGATGCGGCATACCTGCAGTATGAAGTTATGAAGGGCTATTTCAAAAAGATCATGAAAAACCTTCCCCCGGAAGACCGGAATGACCCGAAGGTACAGCAGACCATCGATCTGATCCGCAAGGCAGAAACAGAGGTCAGACAGGCCGGGGCAGATACCCTGCGCAATAAGCTGGAAGCGGCCGTGTGGTTCCGGAACAAAACCGTTTATTATCACCTGAAAGGCTGGGCCTGATCAGAAGTCGTGAAGGAGAGAATGTTGTGAGTGAAAAGAGAGCGGAGAGCCGCCCGGAGATCAGCATCATCGTGCCGGTGTACAAGGTGGAACGATATCTGAACGAGTGCATCGACTCCATCCTTGCCCAGACCTTCACGGATTTTGAGCTGATCTTGGTAGACGACGGCTCCCCGGACGGCTGCCCTGCCCTGTGCGATGCGGCGGCAGCCAAGGACAGCCGCATCCGGGTCATTCACAAACCGAACGGCGGGGTGAGCTCAGCCCGCAACGCCGGGCTGGATACTGTCCGCGGAAACTGGATCGGCTTTGTGGATTCGGATGATTCCATCGATCTCTCTTACTATGAGAAGCTGCATCAAGCTGCGGTGCAGTCTGGTGCAGAGATCGCAATTGGAGATATCCTCTATTTTGAGGCGGATGGTTCACTGAGCGGATATCAGGAAAAAGCACTCCGGACAGAGGTGATCTCCGGGGACGAGGCCATCCACCGGATGCGGCTCACACCATTTATCCACCTGACGACTCGTCTGCATCGTCGGGAACTTTTTGATACACTTCGTTTTCCGGTGGGCAAAAACTATGAGGATGCCTTTACGACACCGCTGATTCTGGAACAGGTCACAAAAGCCGCCTGTGTAGGAGAACCGCTTTATCATTACAAATTCAACCCTGTGGGGATCGTGAGGACGAAGTTCGATTTTAAAAATTTGAATGAAGTGTACGCGAACTACGCTTTGCTGGAATGTGCCTTGAGACATGGAAAGAAGGACACTGCTTATCTGCAGTATATCATTATGAAAAACTTTGCCCGGAAGATACGCAGGCAGCTGCCGCCGGAAAAAAGAAATGATGCACAGGTACAGCAGATGGAAGCCTGCCTGAAAAAGGCAGGGGCCGAGGTAAAGCAGGCAGGGGCATTCACGGTGCAGAACTGGCTGGAAGCAGAGCTGCGGGCAGTCAATGCGCCGCTGTATAACCGCTGCAAATATAAGATCCGGCAGACAAAACCGAAAAAATGCAGGTAAGGAGAAACCGTTGTGAGTGAGCAGAAGGTCAGAAACCGTCCCGAGATCAGCGTCATCGTGCCGGTGTACCGGGTGGAAAAATACCTGAATGACTGCATTGATTCCATCCTTGCCCAGACCTTTGCGGACTTTGAGCTGATCCTGGTGGACGACGGCTCCCCGGACAGCTGCCCTGCTTTGTGCGATGCTGCAGCGGCAAGGGACAGCCGCATCCGGGTCATCCACCAGAAAAACCGCGGCCTGAGCGGGGCACGCAATGCCGGGATGGACATTGCCCGGGGCCGCTGGGCTGCCTTTGTGGATTCGGACGATATGCTGCTGCCGCAGGCGCTGGAAAAGGCCCACAGCACAGCGGAAAAGACCGGTGCGGATGTGGTACTGTACGGCTTTGCGTTCACCGACGAAAACGGCAAGGTCTATGAGGGCTGGGATACGACCCAGTACGATGAGGTCATCCCGCAGCAGGAGATCTATAACCGGCTGGTCATCGGCATGTATCAGTCCATGTGCAATAAGCTTTTCCGGCGGGAACTGTTCGACGGCCTGCGCCTGCCGGAGGGCAAAAAGTTTGAGGATACCTACACCGCACCCCGGATCTATGAGCGGGTGCAGAAGATGGCCAGCATCCCGGAGTCGCTGTACCAGTACCGACAGGTGCCGGAGAGCATCATGCACAGCAGCTATTCGGTAAAAACACTGGACCGGGTGGAAGCCTGCTACCAGATGTTTCTGGGCATGTACCGGCATAACGCAGAGACCCTGTGCGAAGCCTACCGCACCGTGCTGACCGCCCTTGTGGATATCTGGTGGCACCTGACCCCGGAGGAGCGCAGAAGCCCCCGGATGAAGGAGTGCATGGGATACGAACGGGATGCACGGCATAAGCTGTGGCAGGCCCGGGCTATCACCCTGCGGGGGATCTCGGATACGATCCGGTACACAAAATCGCCCGCAAAGTATCTGGAACTGCGCAGAGAACGGCAGGCAAAACTGCAGAACCTGAAATGACGAGGAAGTTACCGTGAAAGAACAGCACACGATCCGGCCCGAAAGCAGGAAAACCATCAGCATCATCGTGCCGGTATATAAGACAGAGCGTTTTCTGAGCGCCTGCATCGCTTCCATCCTTGCCCAGACCTTCACGGATTTTGAGCTGATTTTGGTGGACGACGGCTCTCCGGACGGCTGCCCTGCCCTGTGCGATGCCGCAGCGGCAAAGGACAGCCGCATCCGGGTCATCCACCAGAAGAACCGTGGTCTGAGCGGGGCACGCAATGCCGGGCTGGACGCGGCAGAGGGCGAATGGATCGCCTTTGTGGATTCAGACGACACCATCACGCCGGACTTCTGCGCAAAGCTTTACCATGCGGCGCAGGAGACCGGTGCACAGATGGTCGTGTGCAATTACCGGCAGGTGGACGAAGCCCTGACTCCCATCCGGGAGCAGTATCTGCATGTGCGGCGGGAGGTGCTGACCCCGGAGCAGGCGTTGGAGCACAGCACCCTTCTGCCCTACATGGTGGTGTGGAACAAGCTGTACCACCGCAGCATCTTTGCGCAGCTGCGCTTTGCAGAGGGCAAACTGAACGAGGACACCCTGCTGATCGCCTACGCCTACGAAAAAGCAGAAAAGATCGCCAACATCCCGGATGCGATGTACCTCTACCGCAAGGTGGCGGGCAGCATCGTGAACAGCAAAGTCACCCTGCGCAACCTCGACCGGGTGGAGGCAAACTATGCGGTGTTCGAGTGCGCCCGCCGCCATGGCGTCACCGGCTCGCTGTGCGAGCTGTACTGGGTGCTGCTGCACTCGCTCATCGATGTGGGCTCCCACCTGACGGCGCAGGAGCGGAAAACGCCCCGGATGCAGCAGGCCCGGGAGTATGAGCGCCGCGCCCGCCGGGCACTGCGGCAGGAGCATGCCGTCACTCCGCAGGCGCTGGGCAATACCCTGTGCTTTATCCTTTCGCAGGACCGGTATTTTGAGACCCGCTGGAAAAACAGGACCTGAAGTCGATTGTTTATAAAAACGGTTTCCACGGTTTGTCTGGACTTCCGGCGTGGGATATGCTACAATAACAGAACGATCACAAATACCCGTGGGGGAGTAGCAAGCGCCGGTTGCAGAAGGCGCAGCAAGTCAACACAATGGCCGGTGGTTTCGGTCTGGCTTGCTTTAATTTGCGAGACTCATGTGTTTTTGGCGCGCAGAATGCCGCCCGTGCACATGGAGTCGATGATAAAAATTGACCCGGCTTCGGACGTGCAGGTGCGCCCGAAGCCGGGTTTTGTATTGCCCGATATTCTGGTCAGATTCAGGAGGCAGACAATATGGAATGGAGCTTTGTATTTTTCCTCAACAGCGCCCTGCTGGGCGTGGGCCTTGCAATGGATGCGTTTTCGGTGTCGATGGCAAACGGCCTGCACGACCCCCGCATGAGCAGGGGGACCATGTGCAGGATCGCGGGCACCTTTGCCCTTTTTCAGGCGGTCATGCCCATGACCGGCTGGGTGTGCGTGCACACCATCGTGGAGATGTTCTCTTCCTTTGAAACATTCATCCCGTGGATCGCGCTGACACTGCTGGGCTACATCGGCGGTAAGATGCTTGTGGATGGCATCCGGGGCGAGGAAGCCGAAGAGGCTGCAGAGCTCAGCGCCGGTGCACTGCTCATGCAGGGCGTCGCCACCAGCATCGATGCCCTTTCGGTGGGCTTTACCATTTCGGAGTACGGCTGGCTGATGGCTCTGGCGGCATCGCTCATCATTGCGGCGGTCACCTTCTTCATCTGCATGGCGGGCCTGCGCATCGGCAAAAAGTTCGGCACGAAGCTTTCTGGCAAGGCGTCCATTCTGGGCGGCATGATCCTCATTGGCATTGGTCTGGAGATCTTTATTTCCGGGGTGCTGTGAGAAGATCGTTTTAAGAGCAGCATCCTAGCCCTCTCAGTTTGAAGTGCAAAGTATACGGGCACGCCAGAGGCTCCCTCTTTGAGGGAGCTGGCGCACGAAGTGCGACTGAAGGAGTGGTTTGGTACGGACTCCTTCCGTCATTGCCTGCGGCAATGCCACCTCCCTCATGGAGGGAGGCCGACGAAGTGCCCGAAGGGGGAGCTTTATTTGTGCTGACCGGAAGATGCAAAAAAGCTCTCCCTTTGGGAGAGCTGGCTGCGACCACCGGGAGCAGACTGAGAGGGTTCAACCATTGTTCCACATAGAACAATTACTTTTCCGGCTCAAAGTAGTCGGCGTATTCCTCGGTCAGCTTGGAGCCCAGCCGCCGGATGCCGCCGTAAAGGTGTTTTCCCACAAGCGGTTCAAAGGCGGCAAGGTCGCACCGCTCAATGGCATCCAGCAGGCTCCGGTGATCTGCGATCACTTCCGCAAGCCCGCCGCTGGTGATGGTATCCAGCATCCGGAAGCGGCTGTAGTCGGCGTGGGCGTTCTGCAGGGTGCTCCACAGATACATCTTGTCCATGGCGGCAAACCATGTCCCGTGCAGGGTGCGGTCGGCCTCGTACAGCCGGTTGTAATCGGGCTTTTCCGTGGCGGCAAGGGCCGCATAGGCCTCCACCCGTCTGCGGATGAGCGCCCGCTGTTCAGGGGTGCACTGGGGCGCAAAATCCCGCAGGATGCGGGCCTCCACGGCGGTGCGCTCGTAGATCAGCTCGTCCACGATGCGGCGGTTCAGGCGGGTGACGGTGGTGCCCTTATAGGGCACGATCTTCACCAGCCCGTTTTCCTGCAGCTTCTGCAAAACCACCCGGATCATGCTGCGGGGGGCCGCAAAGCGGCTGCACAGCGGGTTTTCGCTCAGCAGGGAGCCGGGGCGGATGGTCAGATCGATGATCTCCCGCTCCAGCACGGCGTAAATTTCAGCATCGGTTCTATATTGTTCCATACCTCTCACCTAATGAAAATGATGTATTCCTTTAGCGGGCTCGCCCTCTCAGCCTCGCCTTGCTCGGCAGCTCTCCCAAAGGGAGAGCCTTTGGCAGTCCACGCGGACTGTATCTCTGTGCCAAGGCCTCTCCCTTTGACAGACTCCCCCGGTCGGGGGAGGTGGCACGAAGTGCCAGAAGGGGAACAAGGTGGCTTTGCGAAGCAAAGACGGAGAGGGCTAGGATGCTGACCGTATACAACAATCTTATTCTAAAAACTCTTTCCACGGTGCGGCGTCTGGCAGGGGCAGGCTGAACTGCAGGGGCCTGCCGGTGTCCGGATGCCGGAACTGCAGGCCGCAGCTCTGCAGAGCGATGTCTCCCTTTACCCGGCTGCCATACTTGCCGTCGCCGGAGAGCGGATGCTTCCGGGCAGCGAACTGCACCCGGATCTGATGGGTGCGGCCGGTGTGCAGAGTGATGCCTGCAAGGCTCGTGTCCCCTGCTGTTTTCAGGATGCGGTATTCCAGAACGGCTTCCCGCACGCCCTTGCGGGGGCGGCTGACCGGGAACACCCGGCCCCGGCGGCTGTCCTTGAACAGCCAGTCCCGCAGGGTGCCTTCGGCGGGCAGTGCTTCGTCCGGCCCGCCTGCAATGACGGCGCGGTACTGCTTGATGAACTGCGGCTCTTCTGCCCTGCCCTCGGCCCGGCCGTCCTGCACGGCGTAGGCGTTCTGGCTCTGGGTGATCTGACGACTGAGTGCGGCCGCAGCCCTGGGCGTGCGGGCAAACACCATCAGGCCGGAAACGCCGGTGTCCAGCCGGTGCACCACCCCCACAAAGGCGTCCGGGGCGTTCCACCGCTGCCGCAGCGCTGCGGGAACGCCCTCCTCACTGGAAAGGCCCGCGGGCTTGTCCAGCACCACGATGGAAGCGTCCTCGTACAGGATGTTCACAGCTTGCCCTCAGCGATCAGCGCCTTGAGCTTCAGGATGCCGGCAATGGTCTTGCCGTCCCGGATCTCGCCGCTCATGACCATTTCATAGGCCTTATCCAGCGGCACGCGGTCCGGCGTCAGGAACTCGTCCGCATCCAGATGCATCTGGGTCTTGTGCAGGCCGGTGGCGACCCATGTATAGATGACCTCGGTATCGTAGCCCACGGTGGGGTAGAACTGGCCCAGAGAGATGTAATGGTCGGCGGTCAGACCGCACTCCTCGCCCAGCTCCCGCTTGGCGGCTTCAAAGGGGTCCTCGCCCTTTTCCAGCTTGCCGGCGGGCAGCTCCCACAACTCCTGCTGCATGGCGTAGCGGAACTGGCGCACCATGCAGATGGTGCCGTCCTCAAAATAGGGCAGGATGCACGCACCGCCGTGGTGATGCACCACCTCACGGGTGGCGGTCTTGCCGTTTTCCAGCAGAGCAGTGTCCTTGGTCAGGGTGATGACCCGGCCCTCAAAGAGGACCTCGCTGGTAAGTGTCTTTTCGTAATGTGTGGTCTTTTCCATTGTATTTACCCTCTCTGCCCGGCACAGCGCCGGTTTTCTGCTCTCAGTTTACGGCAAAGTGCGGTTTGTTGTCAATAAAGAGATGATAAATATAAGAGAGAGAGGAGAAACCTTTAGCGGGCTCGCCCTCTCAGTCAAAGCCTGTCGGCTTTGCCAGCTCCCCCTTTTGTCGCTTACGCGCCATCTTCCCCCGGCGCGGGGGAAGTCTTTCCTCAAAGTGGGAGCCTTTGGCAGTCCACGCAAACTTCATCTTTTTGCCAAGGGCTCTCCCTTTGGGAGAGCTGGCGCGTTAGCGCCTGAGAGGGCTAGGACGCTTGCCTGAGAGGGTTCCCTCCTCTTTTTGCGAAAAAAATCACAGGATCTGGCAAGGCAGGCAGGCTAAAACCAAAAATCCGCACCAACGCTTGCTTTACCGTACTAAAGACGTACAAAACAGCTAAAAAATTTTCTTTATTTTTGGTGCGTTTGTTGGGCGGTTTGCGTTTACTTTGCGGGCAGAATTTGTTATTATAGTATACAAGCAATAGTGCCTTTATGGGGTTCTCCGGTCCCATGTGGGGCATATTGCCCCGCGCAAAAGGTACCAAATTCTGAATAATGGAGGAAGAAAAATGCCTAGAGCAAAGCAAACTATGGATGGCAATACCGCTGCCGCCCATGTAGCGTATGCCTACACGGACGTGGCTGCCATCTACCCCATTACCCCGTCTTCTCCGATGGCTGACTCTGTGGACCAGTGGTCCGCAGCCGGCCAGAAGAACATCTTCGGCAATCAGGTCAAGGTTGTCGAGATGGAATCTGAGGCAGGCGCCGCAGGCGCTGTGCACGGCTCTCTGGGTGCAGGTGCTGTTACCACCACCTTCACCG
>OHTA01001432.1_pt1 | contig 12199 bp, 9 predicted proteins | sample 1578851 | NCBI WGS metagenome assembly OHTA01 (sample SAMEA3879578, study PRJEB24766) | human gut metagenome | biome: human-associated habitat; feature: feces | place: USA | collected 1985/1987 | reverse complement strand
CGGGGACCTCATGATTATGAATCATGCGCTCTAACCAGCTGAGCTATCTCGCCATCAAATGTCACCATTTCCTTGATTGACGCTGCAAAAGTAGAGCTTATTTTTATATTGTGCAACACTTTCATGAAAAAAAATTCAATTATTTTGAAAGCTTCCTGTTAAGATCTTAATTCAGAGTTGTTTTTTTGGCGAACAGATTTGGCAAATATCAATTCTTTTATTATCTTGCTGCGCAATAAACACGATGAAAGATGAAAAAAGAGAAATTTCATATCGAATACATTTTCGATAAAGTTTCACGACGAAGCTTATGGAATCACCTCACAACTCCTCCAGGACTATCCGCCTGGTTCGCCGATGATGTTATTATCAATGGTAACATATATGTTTTTAAATGGAACAAAGCCGAACAGGAAGCGGAAGTGCTGTCTATAAAACCGGAAATGAGCATCCGTTACCGTTGGATGGATGAAGAGGATGAAAATGCCTATTTCGAATTCCAGATCCACAGCCATGAATTAACAGGATCGACTTCTTTACAAATAACGGATTTTGCCGAACAAGATGAAAAAAAGGATTCTATCGATTTATGGGACACGCAAGTAGAAGAACTGAAACGTACACTCGGTATTTAGCTTGTTTTAGTGATTTCTGTTAGCGATCATATCGTTTTTTCACTACTTTTGCGCCGTCAACCGGATAAGCAATGTTGAAAATAAAACGATTATATACATTTATGCTGCAGACTTTCCTGCCGTTGTTCTTGATGACCTTCGGCATCTGTCTGTTTATTGTGCTTATGCAGTTCCTGTGGAGGTACATTGACGACATGGTCGGGAAAGGTTTGGGGATTCCTGTTTTGGCGGAAATGTTTATGTATGCCGCCCTATTTCTCGTACCGATGGCACTACCACTGGCTATTTTGCTTGCCTCGCTTATGACTTTCGGGAATCTTGGCGAACGATTGGAATTACTGGCTATGAAATCAGCGGGTGTCTCCCTTGTCCATATCATGCGCCCGCTAATCATCACCATCAGTATTATAAGTATCGGGGCTTTCTTCTTCCAGAACTATGCCATGCCTGTGGTACAAGTCAAACTTTACACGCTACTTTGGTCTATGCGGCAGAAATCGCCGGAGCTAGATATTCCTGAAGGGGTTTTTTACAGCGAAATCACTGGATTTAATGTATATGTGAAGCATAAGGATACTGAAACGGGGCTCCTTCGCGATATGATGATCTATGATTATTCTGAAGGATTCAACAAAGTAAGCGTGATGGTCGCAGATTCGGGACGCCTGAAGACATCGGCAGACAAAATGTTCTTAGTCCTTTCCCTATTTAATGGAGAATCCTTTAGAAGCCTGGACAAGCAACCGAGTACCGCAGGTACAAAAAGTTCCGTTCCTTACCAAAGGGAGACATTCAAAAGCCGGGATATCCTGATCGAATTTGATGCCAACTTTTCACGGACGGACGAATCATTCATGCAAAACCAGTTTATGGGTAAAAACATGCATGATTTACAAATCTTCATCGATTCTGTTTCCGTACGCTTAGACAGCATACAAAACGTCAACGCCAAAAATGTTTACGAAACCTCATACAAAAAGACACTAAAGAAGCCGCAAGACATAAAGCAGAATAACGTAAAGGATGATTCGAATAGTGAAAAATCAGATACAAAAACGACACTAGAGACGCCCAAAACGGACGAGCCGGTAATTGTCATGAACTTTGACAGTCTCTATCAGGCAGAAAATCCCGGAAAGAAGGCAACTATCCTGACACGTGCGAAATCGAGCATAGAAAATATGAAGGCTGATTACTTCTTCAAAGCAGCCACTATCGGAGACGAAGCTTACAGGGTACGCCGCCACTTGACGGAATGGCACAAGAAGTTCACTTTGTCTTTCGCCTGCATGGTCTTTTTCTTTATCGGCGCACCGTTGGGAGCCATCATTCGTAAAGGCGGATTGGGGATGCCGGTCGTCATTTCGGTCATACTGTTTATTTTCTATTACATCATTGACAATATCGGTTTCAAAATGGCGCGTGACGGCGTATGGGAAGCATGGCAAGGGATGTGGCTAAGTTCCGCAATTTTGGCTCCGTTAGGTATCTTCCTGACTTATAAAGCGGTCAACGACTCCGTCATCCTGAATGCCGACACATACCTGAATGCCTTAAAAAACCTGTTCGGAAAACGTTCGGGCAGAAAAGTTGAAATGAAAGAGGTGATCATGTTCAATCCGGATTACGGGCAAATCATTCTCCGCCTGAAACAGTTGGCAGAAGAAAGCAATGCCTACTTAGCCGCCCATAAACGATGGACAAACTATTTTCTCTTCTGGAAACAGGGAGGTCGTGACCATACGGCCGAACAATTAGCAGTAAAAATGGACGGGATCATCGAAGAATTGTCTAATTCGGACCAAAACTTGGTTCTGAACAAACTGATGGACTATCCGGTCATCAACGGTTACAACCAGACAAATGCAAAAATAAATGGAAAAGCCGGGCTGGCAATCAGCCTCTTTTTCCCGATCGGATTCCCGGTTTATCTGCTTGCCACGTATCAGCGTAAACTTTTACGGCACGATATCAAGATGGTACAAAAGACAAGCTATGAACTGATTGATATAATTGAAAAATTACCTGTATCTTTGTAAAATAAGAAATATAAGTAAAATAATATATGAGCGAAATCAAATTAAACACCATTGAAGAAGCTATTGAAGACTTCCGAGAAGGAAAATTCTTAATCGTAGTCGATGATGAAGATCGCGAAAATGAAGGTGATTTTATTATTGCCGCCGAAAAGATAACTCCTGAAAAAGTAAACTTCATGTTGAAAAACGGTCGTGGCGTATTGTGCGCACCGATCACGGAAGAACGTTGTCAAGAATTAGAACTGGACATGCAGGTTGCAAATAATACCTCTTTACTAGGAACTCCTTTCACGATAACGGTTGATAAATTAGGAGGTGGCTGTACAACCGGCGTTTCGATGTTTGATCGTGCAGAAACTATTCTGGCGCTTGCCGATCCGAAAACCAAACCGTCCGACCTGGGCCGTCCGGGACATATCAACCCGCTTCGTGCCCGTTCACGTGGTGTGTTGCGCCGTGCCGGACATACCGAAGCAGCTGTTGATCTGGCACGCCTTGCCGGTTTATACCCGGCTGGCGCACTGATCGAAATCATCAATGAAGACGGGACCATGGCTCGCCTGCCCCAACTGATCGAGGTCGCCAAGAAGTTCGATATCAAAATCATCTGTATCAAAGATCTGATTTCATATCGTTTGAAAACAGAATCGATCGTAGAAAATGGCGTCGAAGTTGATCTGCCCACCCAGTATGGCCACTTCCGCTTGATCCCTTTCCGCCAAAAAAGCAACGGACTGGAACATATTGCCCTGATAAAAGGTAGGTTCGAACCGGACGAACCGATCTTGGTCCGTGTACATTCTTCTTGTGCAACCGGTGATATCTTTGGCTCCATGCGCTGCGAATGTGGCGAGCAGTTGCACAAAGCAATGCAACGTATCGAGCAAGAAGGCAAAGGAGTAATCGTTTACCTGAACCAAGAAGGACGAGGCATCGGACTGATGGAAAAGATGAAAGCCTATAAACTTCAAGAAGACGGTTTGGACACTGTCGATGCAAATTTGCATCTCGGACATCAGGCAGACGAACGCGATTACGGCGTCGGTGCCCAGATCCTGCGCCATTTGGGAGTCACCAAGATGCGCCTGATGACCAACAACCCCGTCAAGCGTGTCGGACTGGAAGCATACGGGCTGACAGTCGTAGAAAACGTTCCTATCGAAGTCGCTCCGAATCCTTACAACGAATTCTACATGAAAACGAAAAAGGAACGTATGGGACACGTCTTGCACAATATCAAATAATTCATAATTACATAATAACACTATCATGACACAAGTATCAGCACGTTTAGCAAGTTTGTCGCCATCCGCAACATTGGCGATGTCCCAGAAGAGCAGTGAATTAAAGGCTCAGGGAGTTGATGTTATCAACTTAAGTGTCGGAGAACCCGACTTCAATACTCCCGAACCTATTAAGGATGCTGCCAAAAAAGCTATCGACGAAAACTATTCTCGTTATTCTCCCGTCGCTGGTTATCCGGCCTTGCGTAACGCCATCGTTGCCAAGCTGAAAAACGAAAACGGATTGGAATACACAGCCAACCAGATTTCTTGCGCAAATGGTGCCAAACAATCCGTTTGTAATACAATCATGGTATTGGTAAATCCGGGTGACGAAGTGATTATCCCGGCTCCGTTCTGGGTCAGCTATCCGGAAATGGTAAAATTGGCCGAAGGTACACCAGTAATCGTTGCGGCCGGTATCGAACAGGATTTCAAAATCACTCCGGCACAGTTGGAAACGGCTATCACACCGAAGACAAAGGCGTTGATCCTCTGCTCCCCGTCTAACCCTACAGGCTCGGTCTATAGTGCAGAAGAATTGGCAGGCTTGGCCGAAGTCCTGAAAAAACATCCGGAAATCATCGTGATTGCAGACGAGATCTACGAACATATCAACTATATCGGCAAACATAACAGCATCGCACAGGTGGACGGAATGAAAGACCGTACTGTCATTGTCAACGGTGTTTCCAAAGCCTATGCCATGACCGGATGGCGTATCGGTTTCATTGCCGGACCGGAATGGATCGTAAAGGCAGTAAACAAATTGCAGGGACAATATACTTCCGGACCATGCTCCGTATCCCAGAAAGCGGCAGAAGCTGCTTACACAGGTTCACAAGCACCGGTCGAAGAAATGCGCCAGGCATTCGAACGCCGCCGCAACTTGATTGTCGGCTTAGCGAAAGAGATTCCGGGATTCGAAGTAAATCAGCCGGAAGGAGCTTTCTACCTGTTCCCCAAATGTAGCTATTACTTTGGCAAAACCGACGGTACACGCACGATCGAGAATGCAGATGATCTAGCCATGTACTTGTTAGAAGTAGCCCATGTAGCTTGCGTTGGCGGAACATCTTTCGGTGCCCCCGAATGCATCCGCATGAGTTACGCTACCAGCGATGAAAACATCGTGGAAGCTATCAAACGTATCAAAGAGGCTTTGGCTGCTTTAAAATAAACCTACGGATATAAACGGATTTCACAATTGTGAAATCCGTGTCTAAAAAACAGAAAAGGAGATGTTTTTTGAAAACATCTCCTTTTTTATTTCAAACTGCCGTAGCAAAATTATTCGGAACGCAAAGTAAAGCGTTTGAATGCCAAGATCTGCAATTCAGGATCAGCTTCCTTCATTGTTTCTTTTACAGTCTTCTTGCCATCCATGATATCTTCCTGGTTCAGCAAGCAAACTTCCTTCAAGAATTTGCCAAGACGCCCCTTAGCGATGTTCTCGATCATCTGCTGAGGCAAGTTTGCTGCTTTTTCAGCAGAAACAGTAGCAATGATTTCTTTTGCTTTGGCAACATCTTCAGCCGTGATCCAGCCTTTAGCCATGTTGCTTTCCATATGGTCTTCGCTGTCAACGTGTGTCGGGTTGATTCCAGCTTTCTTCAGGGCAGCTTCAACAGCTTTCTGTACCTGTTCAGCTTTAGTCTTCTCGATAGCCACTTGGATTTCCTGTTCTTTTACAGATTCAGGAACACCGGCTTCATCGATAGCGATCGGGTTCATGGCTGCGATCTGCATAGCGATGTTGTGAGCAGCTTCTTCAGATTCCTTATTAAACGCAGCGATCGTACACAACTGATTCTTACCCATGTGGTTATAAACAGTGGTATAAGCGCCTTCCACTACGTTATAGCCGTCCAATTCCATCTTTTCGCCCGTGATACCGCTACGGTCGGTAACAGCATCCTGTACAGTGCCTTTACCCATCGGCAAAGCCTTCACTTCGTCCAGAGTCTTGCACTTGTTAGCCACAGCAGCATCCAAGATAGCCTGAGTCAGTGCGATGAAATCTTCATTCTTAGCCACAAAGTCTGTTTCGCACTTCAAAGCGATGATAGCAGCGAATTCGCCATCTTTCTTTGCCAATACGCAACCTTCAGCAGCTTCACGGTCAGAACGCTTAGCAGCAATAGCCTGTCCTTTTTTACGGATAATTTCCATTGCCTTTTCGATATCACCATCAGATTCGGTCAAAGCCTTCTTGCAGTCCATCATACCAGCTCCACTCATTTTGCGCAGCTTGGTAATATCAGCCATAGTTACAGCCATAATCTTATTTTCTTATTTATTAAATATTTACTTTATTAATTGACAATGGACAATTGACAATTGACAATTCAAGTCAAAAGCCAATTGCCCATCGTTTCATTTTATGTTTCTCTTAATTTTCAATTGTCAATTTTCAATTGTCAATTGAATTACTCTTCATCCTTAGCGAATTTGTCAGCAACGTTAGCATTCAGAGCTTCGTCGTCTTCCTTCTTAGTACGTTCTTTCTTTACAGCAGCTTTAGCTTTGCGTTCTCTTTTAGGAGCTTCGCCTTCACCGGCAGCTTCTGTATCGATCTTTTCAGCTTTACGTTCCTGCAAACCTTCGTTCATTGCTTCACAGATAGCTCCCAAGATAACTTCTACAGATTTTGTAGCGTCATCGTTAGCCGGAATCACGTAGTCGATATTGTTCGGGTCGGAGTTTGTATCAACCATACCGAATACAGGAATACCCAAGCGGTTAGCTTCACGAACTGCTGACGGAAGACGAGTCAGGTCCACGATAGAACCTAAGGTCTTTTCCAACTTAGCACGCTGGCGAGTGATCTGAAGTTTTTCTCTCTTAGAAAGATTATCAAATGTACCATCTTTTGTCATCTTATCGATAGTAGCCATCTTCTTGATAGCTTTACGGATAGTCGGGAAGTTGGTCAACATACCACCCGGCCAGCGTTCGATAACGTAAGGCATACCTACAGAAGAAGCCTTATCAGCGACAACCTGTTTAGCTTGTTTTTTAGTAGCAACGAAAAGTACTTTCTTACCTTGTTTTGCAAGGTTCTTCATTACTTCTGCTGCTTCGTCTACTTTAGCAACTGTTTTATATAAGTCAATGATATGAATACCATTACGCTCCATGAAGATATAAGGAGCCATTGCAGGGTTCCACTTTCTTTTTAAGTGTCCGAAGTGTACGCCAGCTTCTAATAACTGATCAAAATTAACTCTTGACATTGTTTTTTTCTTAAAATCGTTTACTTTCTTTTGTTTAACTCAATCATCAGGTAGTCCTCCTGTATGTCAGCATATAAAAAGAATCCTGATAATTTAGATACTAAACGCTTTGCTATACTTGTAAGGGACTCACAAATAAGATTAACGTTTACTGAACTGGAATCTCTTACGAGCTTTAGGACGTCCCGGTTTCTTACGTTCAACAGCACGCGGGTCACGAGTAACGAAACCTTCTGCACGAAGAGCGGATTTGTCTTCCGGATTGATCTTAACCAGTGCGCGAGCGATAGCCAAGCGAGCTGCCTCAGACTGTCCTTTGAAGCCACCTCCATCGAGGTTGATCTTGATATCATATTGTTCTGCAACGTTCAGCTTTGCGAGCGGCTGCTTAACAATGAACTGAAGGATTGTAGAAGGAAAGTAATTAGCCAGATCACGTTTGTTGATAGTAATCTTTCCTGTACCTTCGCTTACGAATACGCGAGCAACTGCTGCCTTACGTCTTCCTATTGCATTTACTACTTCCATTGTGATTATTTATATGAGTTTATATCGATTAATTTAGGCTGCTGAGCTTCGTGTTTGTGCTCTGTTCCTGCATATACATACAGATTGTTCAACAGTTTAGCACCCAGACGATTCTTCGGAAGCATACCTTTTACTACTTTACGGAACAGACGGTCGTCACCTTTAGCCTGTAAGTCAGCCGGCGTATAAGCGATCTGTCCACCGGGATATCCGGTATATCTCAAATAAATACGATCGTTCCACTTATTACCTGTCAGAACGATTTTGTCTGCATTGATGATAATTACGTTATCACCACAATCAACGTGCGGAGTAAAATTGGGTTTGTACTTACCACGCAAAAGCTTCGCTACCTTTGCGCAAAGGCGTCCCAAAGTCTGTCCTTCGGCGTCAACAATGACCCACTCTTTGTTTACAGTTGCTTTGTTTGCAGAAATGGTCTTAAAACTTAAAGTATCCACTTGCTTAAAAAATTAATAAATTAATAACTCTAAAAAACAAGAATCCAATCCTCGCATGCGCTGTCACCACGGACACTTGACATAACAACGTGCTAAAAATTAAACTCTTAGTACAATTTTGATAATATTCGGCTTGCAAAGGTACGGTTTTTCTGCAAAACACAAAACTTTTCGTAGAAAGAATTTACACAAGTAGGTCAAATTCAGGAAAAAGATGCTATAGACCGGACATAAAAAGCATCTAATATTTTACATCAAGAAATATATCCTTTCTCCGTCTAAATGACAAAAAAGGATCATCTCGTTTTCGGTATGCCGGAGTAATAAATATTTACCGGAACATATACCCCAACGACAACGTCACGTTGTTCTGATAGAGGGAAGATTCGCCTTCGCGTTCTATAGCGCGACGATCCAGTGTGCCGCAAAGGGCGCTGACGGAAAAGAAGTAGCGACTGTAATCCACACGCAAGCCGACATTGACACCCAGATCAAATGTTTTGAGATCAGCCTCCTTGGTCTGGCCGAAATGGATATCGACGTTCTGGTTTTCAGTTTTCATCTTTCCAAAAAGAGAGAAGTCGAGAGCCGGACCGGCATAAACGCCCAACTGCACATCATTTATAATAAAGGTATAAGCCAAGTTCACCGGAACCTGGATAGAATAGTAACTGCATTTATTGAAAGAATTCTTTGCCCCTTCCACCTGCGGATTAGAGTAGAAAGAACCACCTTGGTTCACAAACGCCAGTTCGGGACGCAAAGACAAGCCCTTATATAAATGTATATCAGCAAGTCCGGCCAAGCTGAAACCGAAACGGGCACCGGCATTGTATGTCCCTTCAACTTTTTGCACCAGAGAAGAATAAGCACCACCCGCACGCACGCCGAAAGTAACTTGACCGACAGCCGGCATAATCATCAACATTGCCCAAAAGGCGATAAATATAATTTTTCTCATATTGCTAATCTCTGAGTTATTAAAAGCAAAGATAGAGTTTTTCAACCGGATTATTGCAGCCGATAGAATAAATTTATAAAATAACCCGTATCTTTATAGGCCGAAATAAAAAAGATTAAGAACCCATATGGAACCGTTTATACATCTGCACGTACATACCCAGTATTCACTGCTGGACGGACAAGCATCGATCGACGCTTTGATTGACAAAGCGCAAAAGGATGGTATGCCGGCGATTGCCGTCACTGACCATGGTGTGATGTTCGGAATAAAAGAGTTCTTCAACAAGGTATCCAAAAAAAACGGCAAGCCGTTAGGAGCCATCAAGGACTATGAAAAAGAGCTGAAAGAGCTGAAAAGTAAAACGGAACTGACCGCCGAAGAGCAAGCCCGCCTTGAAGAAATACCTGCAAAGATCGAAGAAGAGAAGAAAAAAATATTCAAACCGATCTTCGGTTGCGAGTGCTATTGTGCCCGTAACGGACGGCATAGCAAGCTTGCTTCACAGAACGACCGAAGCGGATGGCACTTGATCGTGCTGGCTAAGAACCTGAACGGTTACAAAAATTTGATCAAGATGGTTTCCTTATCCTGGACGGAAGGATTTTACGGACGTCCGCGCATCGACAAGGAGTTGTTGGAAAAATATCATGAAGACCTGATCATTTGCTCCGCCTGTATCGGTGGGGAAATTCCGCAGCATATCCTGAACGGACGGATGGACAAGGCCGAAGAATCGGTCCTTTGGTTCAAGAACCTGTTCGGAGAAGATTACTATCTGGAAATACAGCGGCACGAGACACATGACCCGAACGCCGCACAAGATGTATACCCCCACCAAGTTACGGCAAACAAGGCGATTCTGGAACTGGCGCGTAAACACAATATCAAGGTTATCGCGACCAACGACGTTCATTTCGTCAATGCGGAAGATGCGGAAGCTCACGACCGCCTAATCTGCCTTAGTACGGGTAAAGATTTGGATGACCCGAACCGTATGCGCTACACCAAACAGGAATGGATGAAGACGACAGCAGAGATGAATACCATCTTTTCTGATATTCCTGAAGCCCTCAGCAACACACTGGAAATAGCCGACAAGGTGGAATTCTACTCCATCGACCACGGTCCTATCATGCCGACCTTCGCCATCCCGGAAGATTTCGGGACGGAAGAAGAATATCGCCAGAAATTCACCGAACAGGACTTATTCGACGAATTCACCCGCGATGAAAACGGAAACGTTGTCCTGAGTGAAGAGGCCGCACACGACAAAATAAAAAAATTAGGCGGTTACGAAAAACTATACCGCATCAAACTGGAAGCCGACTACCTGAAAAAGATCACATACGACGGGGCAAAGATTTGCTACGGAGATGATCTGAACGACGAAGTCAAGGAGCGGCTGAACTTCGAGTTGCACATCATGAAGACGATGGGGTTCCCCGGTTACTTCTTGATCGTGCAAGACTTCATCCGGGCCGCCCGCGAAGAACTGGGCGTTTCGGTCGGTCCCGGCCGTGGATCGGCAGCCGGTTCGGCTGTTGCCTACTGTCTGGGGATCACCCGCATCGACCCGATCAAATATGACTTGCTGTTCGAACGTTTCCTGAATCCGGACCGTATTTCCCTCCCCGATATCGATACCGACTTCGACGATGACGGCCGCGGGGAAGTACTCCGTTGGGTAACGGAAAAATACGGGGCCGAACGTGTGGCGCATATCATCACGTATGGTACGATGGCGACCAAATCGGCCATCAAGGATGTCGCACGTGTACAGAAGCTTCCGCTTGCCGAATCGAACCGCCTCGCCAAACTCGTTCCGGACAAGATTCCGGATATGAAGAAGTTCAAGCTGAAGGATGCGATCAATTATGTGCCGGAGCTGAAAGAAGCGGCTACCGGAAACGACCCGCTGGCACGCGACACCTTGAAATATGCCCAAATGCTGGAAGGTAACGTACGCAACACAGGTGTACATGCCTGCGGCGTCATTATCGGACGTTACGATATATCGGATGTCGTACCTGTCAGTACGGCCAAGGACAAAGATACCGGTGAAGAATACTATGTAGTAAAGCCGGTTGAGAGTTCAAAAGGTCAAATCCCAGATAATTCGGACAATAAGGGATCGGAGAATTGCTATGGCAATTATCAAAGCGGTGTAGGTTTCTTACGTTTATATTGTGAGTTCTATAACCGAGTAATGCCAGATAGTACAGTACCTGCGTGGAAAGGTGCAACCTTTACTTATCAGGATCAGGAAACTAAGCCGTTTGATAAAAATCAAATCACCAACGATACTGAAAAAAGTTCGTATTGGGCTGGTAATCAGTCTGGCGGTTCGAGTTTTTACATCGGTTATGGCGAAGATGCGTGGGAGGCTTTTGTAAAAAAAAGCAGCTACCGTAAGGACGGCTCGCCCACAGAATCGTCTTTGGGTGAGTATCCGCCGTCCCCGTATTCTATTCGCTATGTACAATCCTTTAATGACAGTACGGGTACTTATTACGATGCACAGGTACGTATTCCCAAAAGATGGGTCGATGCTTTTGTAAACGATAAAGTTAATGGCGGTTACATGGATAATGAACCGTATCGCCGAGCCAACTGGGCGAATATCACGATGTTCCAGTTCATGTCGGATAACGAATTGCCGCCTCCGGATCAGAAACACGAGGAAGATCCGGAAATGGGTACTGTCATCTTTGATTGGAATATGCCTGGCAGCAACGCCGAGGTGTCGTATCGTAAAGAAAGCGGCACAAAGGTTTCGCCGCCAACAAATATCCAGCCCAGTAATGTAGGCAATGTATCATACGTTTTTGAAGGCTGGTACGATGCACCGACAGGCGGTAATAAAATCGGAGATACAGTAGAAGTTCCGGATAATAAGTATGTTGTCTATTACGCTCATTGGCGAGTCGAAACAGTTGATCCGCCGATTCCCGAAGTGGGCGAAGGCGATATGTACGTTGTATATTTTGATTACAACCTGCCGGGCACAGGCGTGACAACTGCTTATTCTACTGCAGGACGTTTTGAGTGGACGG
>OHTA01001406.1_pt1 | contig 12345 bp, 9 predicted proteins | sample 1578851 | NCBI WGS metagenome assembly OHTA01 (sample SAMEA3879578, study PRJEB24766) | human gut metagenome | biome: human-associated habitat; feature: feces | place: USA | collected 1985/1987 | reverse complement strand
TTCTTGTTAAAAACTCGAAAATCGTTATAATGAGTTTACCAAATAATAAGGAGGATGCTGGAAGGTATGTGAGAAGATTTGGAAGGAGAAAATTATGTTTAAAATATTATGTTCTACCGGAGCATTGCTTGGTAAATCCAATAATAGAGATTATAAATTATTAAAGGAGCTGTCAACAAAATTAACCTGTGATGGGTTTGAGTTTATGATGTATACCGCTTGGTACGAAGAGGTAGAAGCGTTAATAACGGCGTTAAAAGAAATGCAATTGTATATTCCGGTTATGCACTGTGAAAAACATATAGGTGAGGCAATCAGCAAAGGTGAGTTTGATGAGGCTTACAGAAGATTTGACATAAATTGTTACATCGCCGGGGAAATAGGCGCAGAAAGTATCGTCGTTCATTTGTGGGATGGAATTACATCGGATGCACATTTTGAGAACAATTTAGCGGCGTACGGCAAGCTGAAAGATATTGCGGATAAGTATGGTATAAAATTACTGATTGAAAATGTTGTGTGTAATCAGGAAGATCCGATGAAGCATTGGTGTGAATTGAAAGAGCGGTTTCCGGAAGTTCATTTTGTATTTGATACCAAAATGGCGGCATTTCACAGCCAAATGGATTTATTATATGACGAGGCATATCAATGGTTATGGATGGATAAGCACATTTGTCATTACCATGTAAATGATTATGCCGGCGGATACAAAGAATGGGAAAAACTGCGAACCCTTCCGATTGGGCAGGGACATATTGATTTTGACAGATTTTTTGGGTTTATTCATAAGATTGGATACAAGGGGACGTTTACTTTAGAGGCGACGGCACTTGATCGTAATGGTGTAATAGATATTGATATGTTGAATAAGCAGTTTGGATTTATCAGAAAGGCAATGGAGTAGATATGAAGAAGTTCTTGTAGGGATAGAAAAAAATTATAGGATAATTTAAAAAGGGCACTTGAAAAATCAAATGCCCTGATGTATAATCTAATCAGAAAGGTAATCGGATGTAACTCCGATTTGCCCTCAGTAAAATGTAAACAAATATAAAGAATAGCATCTACTTTGGACGAGTGGGATGCTATTTCTTTTTATTATGATCGTCTATGTAAGACAGAGCCGCGAAAACTACTAACATTAAAGTTAAAACTTCAAGCGTGTTCATAGGGCATCACCCTCCTTTGTAAACTAGAGGGCATCTAATAATCGGAAAATCACATCCTGCTTTCTTTTCAATTACACAATAATATTATAACAAATAACGAACAAATGTTCAAGCAAAAAACAGATAAATTTTGAAGCAAAAACTTAAACCAATTTTTAAGTTGACAACAGAGTTAGTTTGTACTAACATTGAGTGTGATGAGGGAACTGTGGATTGATTTTTGAATGAATACTGGAGGAAAAGCTATGAAGAAGTTATTTTTTGAAACCGAAAAAGATGGTTTTTACGGAACGTATTATGAAAATCCAAAGGGTTCAGATTGTGTTGTTATTGGGTTGTTTGGAGATGATCCCAATGATTTTATGGCAAAGTGCGGTGCAAAATGGTTACATAAAAATGGAGTCAATGTTCTTTGTATGTCTCCCAGAAAGAAAAATTACAGTCATGTAAATTATCCATTGGAAAGAATTGAGACGGCTATTAAATGGCTAAAGGATAATGGAAACCGTAAAATTGGAATTATGGGAATGAGTACGGCTGGGACAGATGCTATCGTTGCGGCGTCTTTTTTCCCGGATATTACACTGACATTTGGACTTACTGCCAGTGATTTTGTATGGCAGGGATTTGAACAGGGAAATAAAAATGGATGTAAGGAATGGCCGATTCCCGGTGCGTCTACTCTTTCCTGGAAAGGAGAACCGCTTCCTTATATGCCATTTGTGTACGAACATCCGGTTTACTGGCAGAAAGTTGAGGAAGAGACAAAAGGTTCGGGGGATATTGAACGCAGCACCTGCTTGTTTATTGATTCGGAAAAAGCGAGAGAGCACACGGAAGAGGAAATGATCAAGGTTGAGAAGATAAAAGGAAAACTGTTTTTGATCGGTGCGGATGATGATTCATTCTGGGAAGCAGGAAAATATATCCGTCGAATGGATCAGCGATTGAAAGAGCGTCCTCATACGTGCGACTATGTACCTCTTGTGTATGAACATGGAACGCATTTTGTTTTGCCGGAATCCCTGCTTCGTAAGGCACTTCCTGTAGGACTTAAATTTGTACTGCGTTTTATTTTCAGAGCGGCAAAAGAATATCCGAATGAATGTGAAGCGACCAGAAAAGATATTGACAGAAGACTTTCGGCGGCACTAAAAGAGTGGCGGGAAGAGTAGACGGTGGGGTTAAAGAAAAAGAGAAATTTCTATGATAGTTGTAGATAATAGGGGAAATGAATTTCTTGACATAAAAGCAAACCTCGTATAAAATATATCTAAAATTATTAAAAATTTAGAATAAAAAAATGGAGGTATATAGTATGAAGAAGATAAAAAAAGGGTTTGCCCTTTTGCTTGTTTTTGTCATGGCAGTTTCTGTGATCCCACAGAGTGCTTTTGCAGCAAAAAAGAAGGTAAAACTAAGCAAGAAAGCGGTAACGGTGGCAGTGGGAGAGTCTGTTAAGATTCAATTGAAAAATAACAAGAAGAAAGTAAAGTGGAGTATTACATCCGGTAAGAAAAATGTTACATTAAGTAAGAAGAAAAAGACCGGTGTTATCATTAAGGGGAAAAAGGCTGGTAAAGCTAAAGTTCAGGCAAAAATTGGAAAGAAAAAATATGTTTGCAAAGTTACCGTAAAAAAAGCGGCGACAGCTGGTAACGAAAATCCGAATAATGGAAAGACAACGGCAGAACCAACACAGGTACCAAGTCAGGCACCGACAGTATCACAGCAGCCGGTTCCGCCTGTGATAACCCCGGGCGTGACTCCTTCTGAGCCAACGGCTTCGTTGCCTCAGACACCATCGCCATCGGTAGAACCGACACCGACCGCTTCACAGCAGCCGGTTCCGCCAGTGGCAACCCAAACTGCGAATCCTTCTGAGACCCTGCTGCCATCGGTAGAACCGACAGCTGAACCAACGAGCGATCCGTCTCAGACAACGGAGCCAACGATAAAACCGGAGAACCATTATCAGGGACTTTATGCGGAGTCGGAGCCATTTGTAATCAGTTCCGTTACGTTTGACAAAGAGATTACTTCCTATTCTTTGGCGTATACTAATATTTATGTAAATCAGGAAGGGGCAGCGTCATTAAAGGAGGTTGTACCGGATGTTTCAAAATGTACCTTCACGGTGTATTGTTATGGAAAAAAGGCGGAAGTGAAAAGGATTTCGGATATTGTCTGGAATGAGGAAGAGGGAGAAGATCCTTATTATTCGTTTGCGCTGACGGTGGAGCAGGACGGCAAAGAATATACGGAAACGGTTAAGATGAGGCTTGGCGTGCCGAAGTATCCGAACAACCCCGGCGATTTGAGCAATGGTCTGACGTTATTATCGCTGCAGGCGGATGACAAGACCTATGAGTTGGAACGAAATGTAGCTTATGGTGGTGAAACTTATTATTTTAAAGATAAAGAAATTGACATATCGAAGATTGCAGAGGCGAAGAAAGTTTCGATCGTTGGTGTTTATGAGGAAGAAAAGGTTAAGATAGACGTGGAGATACGGAGGTGGAATCAAGGGTATGCATTCTTTACAAATCAATCTTTTAAAAAAGGGAATTTGGAAATTGGTTCCGGGTATTTTTATGGCTACAAAAAATCAGATCGTTATTTTGATGTAGATGCGTTTACCTCAACAAAAGGTGAAGTAACCGGTGATATGGTATCCAATGAATGGTGTTTCGTCTATGAGCCGAAATTGGAAAAAGGAAAATCGTTAAAAGATATTTTTGGAAACCTTTCGGAAGAGCTGAAGATTTATCGTACGGTTTATAATAATGCCTACTATAAGGACAATGAGATACGAAATGTGGTATGGCATGAAGAATCTTTTTATGAAAATAAAGAGGATCCGGGATATTATACGTTTGATATTGTCGTGACGGTGGACGGGAAGGAACTTACGCAGAAATATAAACTGGTGCAAAGACAAAGAACGTATCAGGTATCCGGAAAACTGACAACGGCAGATGGGGTTCCGATTTCAGATGTAAGCATAATGCTGGAGCAGGAAGGTGGATCACAGGAAACAGTTAAGACCGATTCAGAGGGATATTTCTCCAAGGAGTTGATTAAAGGAACTTATCAATTTGAACTGGGAAAACCGTTTACGGTAGAAGACAAGGATTTACAGTGGAATGAGTCACTTCCGCTTTATAAGATTGCGGGAAAAGTGACCCGGGAGGGCGCTGCTCAGTCGACAGATGTTCCGGGAATTCACTTTCAATCAGAGGAGCAAAAAACAATTACCAGTGGTAGCGATTATAGTGGCACAGAGACTAGGTATTGGGCTTATTTGGAAAAGGGAACCTATAACGTGACATCCTATAACACGCTGATCGAAACGATAATAGTAACGAAGAGTGAAACTCACGATATTACGATGGAACTCGGAATGGTTTTCGGAAAAGGTTCCGGATATTATAAATTTGTAAATACAGAGGATCCCGAAGTGTATGAGCAGCCATATGCAGCAAATGGAAGCTACAAGGTTTATCTCAAACCGGGTACTTATGAAGTGCAAAAAGACGGAACGGTTATCGATACCATTGAAGTAACGCTTGGTGACATGGAAAAAGATTATGTTAGCTATACATGCAAAGGCGAACTGCTTGATATGAAAGGGGTCCAGATCCCGAAAAATGTATATAACTACGATATCGTGGTTAAGAAAGAGGATAAGGTGTATAAAAATCTTTCGCTGACAAGATGGAGTGAGGGGACATCCGGCTACAGTTTTTCCGCTTTACCGGGTACCTATCAGTTTTACTACGGCGAAAATAAGATCGCGGAGATTACGGTTACGGATTCCGATGTTGTACAGGATTTAACGATGCCCGTGAAATACAAAAAGATAAAAATGTACGATGCGCAGAAGCAGCTGATTCCTCTTACACAGCAAGTCACGTTGATAAACCAGGAAAGCAGTCAACAGTATAATCTGTATGGGGACGAAGACTCCGTAGATTTTTCAATAGCTGTGGCGCTGCCTCTGGGGACATACCAATTTGAAACTTACGAAGGTATGCCAAGTGTGCAGGGTAAGACGATTACGGTAAAAGAGGACAGCGACGAGATTGTCATGAATATGAACGTGTATAAGCTGACAGGAAACTGTAAAATTAATGGAGAAAGTGCAGACCGCAGCACATGGATTGATTTGCGTCGAAAAGAAGATGGCTATTATCTGGCATCGTGTACTGTCGATGACGAGGGAAATTATGTGTTTTATCTCGAACCGGGCGAGTATACTATGAAGGTATATAACTCCAATGTGACAATGGACAAGGGTGAGGATGTAAGTATCACAAATGATGCCGTCGTCAAGGATTTGGATATTACGAACGCAAACTGACTTGTCCTTGACAGGCCGGATTGGATATGCTATAGTATTTTACAAAACAAGGGAATGAAGTTCTCCCTAAGCAGCTAGATGCTTAAACCGCTTATAAAAGCTGATGACTTCTGCGATTTAATTAACCGCAGAAGGTGTCAGCTTTTTCTGCGGTTAAAGGAGGAAATGATATGTTATTAAGTATTGCGTTGATTCTGTTGGTGGGAATGTCGATGGGATGGCTCTGCCGGAAAATGAAACTTCCCGGATTGTTAGGGATGCTGGCGACGGGAATTGTTCTGGGACCGTATGTATTGGATCTGCTGGATCCAAGTATTCTTAGAATATCCGCGGAACTTCGAAAGATAGCACTGATCATCATACTGACAAGAGCAGGACTTGGGCTTGATCTGTCAGGTCTGAAAAAGATAGGAAGACCGGCGGTTCTTATGTGTTTTGTGCCGGCGAGTTTTGAATTGTTCGGAATGTTACTGCTGGCTCCGAAACTGATGGGCTTATCGATATTGGAGGCAGCAGTTATGGGGGCTGTTCTTGCAGCGGTTTCCCCGGCGGTCGTCGTGCCGAGAATGGTAAAACTTATGGATGAAGGCTATGGTGTGAAAGAAGGGATCCCGCAGCTGATCTTGGCAGGGGCTTCGGTCGATGATGTCTATGTCATCGTATTATTTTCGACATTTACCGGAATGATGCAGGGGACGGGGGCTTCTGCCATCCGCTTTATCAATATCCCGGTGTCGATCCTTTTAGGAATTGCAATTGGGCTTGGAATCGGTGTATTACTGGCTTATTTTTTTCAGAAAATACATATGCGGGATACTTCGAAAGTGCTTATTATTCTCAGTATATCCTTTCTGCTGGTGGTGCTGGAAGATTATCTTGCGACACCGATCACATTTTCTGCGCTGATCGCGGTTATGTTTATCGGAATTGGTTTGCAGAGAAAAAGAGAAGTTGTTGCAAAAAGACTTTCTGCAAAATATGGGAAATTATGGGTGGCTGCCGAGGTGTTCTTATTTGTATTAGTAGGTGCGACGGTTAATATTGGCTATATCGGAAAAGTAGGAATAAAAGCACTTATCGTTATCGCAGGTGCTTTGGTATTTCGGATGTTCGGAGTATTGGTGTGTCTGCTTGGAACCGAGATTAAGGGAAAAGAAAGGATGTTTACCATGCTGGCGTACACACCGAAAGCGACAGTTCAGGCGGCAATCGGTGGAATCCCGCTCGCGCTGGGATTTGCGTGTGGAGAATCCGTTCTGGCGGTCTCGGTTCTTGCTATCGTGCTTACGGCTCCTCTTGGGGCATTTGCCATTGATCTTACCTATAAAAAGTTTTTAAAAAAGTAATAACAGAAAGGCGGACAGGGGTTGATTTTTTGAGAAAAGTCGGCTAAAATGTAATTGAAGTAAAAAATAGCCGAGGTGATCAGCGTGAGATATATAGCAAGAAATCTGGAAAAAGTTGTTTTAGAAGTTACCAAGGAATATCCGGTTGTGCTGGTGACAGGGCCAAGGCAGGTAGGAAAAACTACGATGCTGCAAAAGTTGATGGAAGGAACAGACAGAAATTACGTATCGTTAGATGACCTGAATGAGAGAAATCTGGCAAAGACGGATCCGGAAATGTTTTTACAGCTGCATAAACCGCCGATATTGATCGACGAGGTTCAGTATGCTCCGGAATTATTTGTTTATATAAAAATACATGTCGATAAATATCATAATGCGGGGGATTTTTGGCTTACCGGTTCGCAGGTGTTTAAATTGATGAGCGGGATTCAGGAATCCTTGGCAGGCAGAGTTGCCGTGTTATCACTTACCTCGTTGTCTCAGGCAGAGATTTGTGGTGGAGAGATGCAGCCCTTTACTCTGGATATAGAAAAACTGTCTGCAAGACGGAAAGAAAGAACAGCGGCAGATACCGGTGTAATATTTGACTGGATTTTCCGAGGTTCTATGCCGGCTATCGTCAGTGAAAAAAACAGTAACAGCCAGATCTTTTACAGCAGTTATCTGACAACATATATTGAACGGGATGTAAGAGAAGTGTCAGATGCGATAGATTCTCTTACATTTCTGCATTTTATTACAGCGGTTGCCGCAAGATGCGGGCAGATCCTGAATATTGCGGAAATTGCCAGAGATGCAGATATCAATCAGAAACAGGCGAAAAACTGGCTGGGTGTACTGGAAACATTGGGACTTATTTTTTACTTGCATCCGTACTCAAATAATATGTTGAAACGACTGGTAAAGACTCCTAAATTGTATTTTTATGATACAGGGCTGGTATGTTATCTGACAAAATGGAGCAGCGCGGAGACGTTACAAAGTGGAGCAATGAATGGGGCAATCCTTGAAAATTATGTGGTTGCAGAAATTAGAAAAACTTATGTTAATTGTGGAAAAGACCCATATATGTATTATTACCGAGATAAGGATGCAAGAGAAATTGATATTATTTTGGAACATGATGGCGTGCTCAATCCCATTGAGATTAAGAAATCAGCCAATCCGGGATCAGAACTTATCAAAGTGTTTAAATTACTTGATAAATCATCGGCAAAACGGTCAAAAGGAGCTGTCGTTTGCATGAAACCGGAATTGTCGGCGATTGATAGAGAGAATTATATCATTCCTGTTTGGATGATATAATGAGCACATAATAAAAAAGCGAGGTGCTAAAAATGTGGATGTTATATGCCATTGGTTCGTCGTTTTTTGCCGGAATAACGGCAATTTTAGCAAAGTGCGGAATTAAGAAAACGGATTCCGATGTCGGGACAGCGATCCGAACAATCGTGGTACTTGTCTTTTCCTGGCTGATGGTATTGATTACCGGAACCGGAGGACAGATTATGCAGATCAACGGTAAGACATTTCTGTTTCTGGTGTTATCGGGACTTGCTACCGGGGCTTCCTGGCTGTGTTATTTTCACGCATTGCAAAAGGGAAATGTCAATAAAGTGGTGCCAATCGATAAATCGAGTACGGTGCTGACTATTTTACTGGCACTCATCTTTCTGCATGAGGGAATGACGGTTGGAAAAGTGATATCCATTGTTTTGATCGGTCTGGGAACCATGCTTATGATCACGAAAAAGGAAACGACGGAAGCGAAAACAGAGAAAAAAGACTGGTTTATTTATGCGGTTCTTTCGGCGGTATTTGCAAGTCTTACGGCAATTCTCGGAAAAATAGGAATTGAAAATATAGATTCCAATCTGGGAACGGCAATCCGTACAACCGTGGTACTTTTGATGGCATGGATGATGGTATTTGCGACCGGAAAACGAAAATTAGTTAAACAGATAGAAAGAAAAGAACTGCTGTTTATACTGCTGTCGGGGCTTGCTACCGGTGCTTCGTGGATGTGCTATTACCGGGCATTGCAGGAAGGACCGGCGAGTGTGGTTGTGCCGATTGATAAATTGAGCATATTGGTAACGATTGCCTTCTCGTGGATCGTATTTCACGAGAAACTTACCAAAAAGGCAGTTCTCGGATTGCTGTGTATCGTGGCAGGCACAATGATTCTTGCGGTGTTATAAAAAGAAAGGAAACGTTATGGGAAAAATTTATTTTGTTCGTCATGGAGAGAGTGAGTGGAATGTTACCGACCAGATCTGCGGTCAGACCGATGTGCCGTTGACGGAAAAAGGACATAAGCAGGCGGAGGAAACCGGAAAAAATATTGTGGAGAGTGGGATTTCTGCGGATCTTATCCTGTGTTCGCCTCTTTTGCGCGCAAAACAGACGGCACAGCATATCGCAGAAATGACCGGAATCCCATTACAGGTTGAACCGAGGTTAGTAGAGCAGAACTTTGGTGTGTGGGAAGGGGCTTCTCCGCGAAATTCCAAAGAGTTTCATGAGGCGAAAAAAGAATTTTTAACGCGCTACGGAAAAGGCGAATCGATGTTTCAACTGGCGCAGCGCATTTACAATCTGCTCGATGAATTAAAGGCAACAGATAAAAATTATATTCTGGTGGCGCACAATGGCATATCGCGTGTGATCCGTTCGTATTTTGGAGATATGACAAATGAAGAATATGCGGCCTATGGTGTAAAAAACTGCAGTGTGACAATGTTTGATTTTTCGTATGATGCCGTTGTGTTTGATATGGATGGTGTGATCTTTGATTCGGAGCGGGCGACGATCGACTGCTGGCTGGAACTTGCGGAAAAATATAACATTGAAAATATGGAAGAGTCCCTTCTTATGTGCACCGGCACAACGAAAGTGCGGACGAAGGAAATCATGCAGGAGATATATGGGGAAGAGTTCCCTTATGATACGTATGCCAAAGAGGCATCGACAATGTATCACGAAAAATACGACGGTGGAAGACTTCCGATGAAACCGGGAGTCGTAGAGCTGCTTACGTATTTAAAAGACAAAGGAAAGAAAATTGCATTGGCATCCTCTACAAGAAAAGAGACGGTGATGAGCCAGTTAAGAGATGCAAAGATCCTTCCCTATTTTGATGTTGTGATCTGTGGTGATATGGTAGAGCGAAGCAAACCGGCGCCGGATATTTTTCTGAAAGCCTGTGATGAACTGGGAGTAAAGCCGGAGCGTGCTTTTGGTATCGAGGATTCTTACAATGGCATCCGCGCGTCGCAAAGTGGCGGGCTTCGTACCATCATGGTTCCGGATCTTCTTCCGGCCAATGAGGAAATGCGGGAACGTTCAGAAGTGGTGCTTGCTACACTCTTGGATGTAATAAATTATTTGGAGGCATAAAATGGATTTACATAAGGGTTACAACCACACGGTTCAATATTATGAAACAGACAAAATGGGAATTACCCATCATTCTAATTACATCCGCTGGATGGAAGAAGCACGGGTGGATTTCCTGAAGCAGATTGGCTGGGATTATGACAAACTGGAAGAAATCGGAGTGATCTCACCGGTGACAGAAGTCAGCTGTAAGTATAAAAATACGACTACATTTGCCGATGAAATACGGATTGTTATCTCGGTGGAAGAGTGTAAAGGAGTGCGGTTAAAACTTTTGTATGAGATGGAAAAAGCAGACGGCACCTGCGTGTGCGTGGCGCATTCCGAACACTGCTTTGTGGACCCGGACGGACGTCCGATCAATCTGAAAAAGAAATATCCGGAATTTTATGAGGCGATTATCAGCCGGAAACAACAGTTGTTGTCGTGAGGCTGTTGTGCTATACTTAGTGAGTAAGGGGACATTATGAATCGGATAGAGAAAGAGGGGATTTTATTGTACTATAGTATACAAGACACGATGTATCTAATCCTTTTTTGGATTGTTATAGGAGTAATTCCGGGAGTGCTTACTATCTGGAACATTTACAATTTCTTTGCAAAAAAGCCAAAATATAAGAGAATTATTGCGTGGCTGACGATCTGGATCGGAGGCTTTTTGTATTACTTTTTATACGAAGCCGGTTTTCAGCCGTCGGGGGACTGGAAGGAAGCCGTTTATGTCTATGAAACACATTATAGTATCTCGTCGCAATATGGCTGGACGGTAGTAGTTCCGGTTATATTGGGACTTATTGCACTGCTCATTTTGTATAGTGTGCAGGCAGACCGGCAGCCACCGCTTTTTGCCGCGTTTTTAATTGCTTTTGTAGTGATATTTAATGTTATTTCTATTGCTTTTGCGATTCAGATCGGAAACCAGATGAAGAGTCACAGTGATGGATTTGTCAATATGTTTTTATATCTGTATCAATTCAACCTTTTTGTGCTTTCTGTTTCGGCAGTGAAAAATCATATGAGGGAGCAGATAAAACTTTATCAGTCGAGACGAAAAAATGCGGAGAGTACAAAAATGGCATGGCTGTATTGCAGGATAAGATGTTTTGAGCGCTATCCTGTGCTTGTATTTGCCTGCTTCTTTTTTATCATTGCTGTATTTGAAATCTTGTTTATTCTGGCTGGGCAAGGGGCAGATGCGCCGATTAAAGCCTTTACGGATACAGCCGACTGGACATTTTCACAGCAGATACCGCCTCCTCCGATGGAGTCGAGTGGGCATTATCTGTGTACGGTGGCAGCAGGCGGTCATAAAAAGATCGTGAAGCCGCTCCGGTATGGAACGAGAAGAGGACAGACGATCGTGGTAAACCGCCAATTGTGTATAGCCAATGCGTTTGAAGAATGGATACAGGAAAAATCTCCCAAAATTCACAAGGCGATAAGAAACTTTTATGACAGGTATGGATATCCGGTTTCCAGACATATTACAACGCCACTGCGGGCAGATGTGGTATATTTTTTGATGAAACCGCTGGAATGGGTCTTTGTGGTATTTTTGTATTTCGTTGACATACAGCCGGAGGAACGCATACGCAGACAATATGTGCTGAAAAATCATATAAAGAATTCATTGAAGAGATGGTAGTGAGGATTAAGACAATCGCGGATAAAGCCAGTCACTCCCGTTTTTGAAAGGTTGTTTGAAAACGGGGATTCAATGGTTTTCCGTTCAGAAATGTTTTGTCAAAATCAATGATAATGTCTCTGCAGGGAACAAGTGTACTTTGGTAAATTTTGGAAAGAACCGGATTTGTCTCCTTGGCAGAGGCTTTTGGAATGAGATCCATCATATGTCCTTCGAGTTTGCGGTAGTGCAGGGAGAGAAACATAAGGGAACGCAGGATGAGACGGCGCAAGGTCTTGCCGGTCGTTACGAGCCATTTGTAAAACGCCATAGACTGTAACGATTTTTTGACGTCGCGTGGTGTCAGGTCAAAATGGCGGTAAACTCCATAGACAGCCTGAAGCGTCTGCTTATCCCAGCGGATGTGGCGCCAGAGAG
>OHTA01001388.1_pt1 | contig 12458 bp, 9 predicted proteins | sample 1578851 | NCBI WGS metagenome assembly OHTA01 (sample SAMEA3879578, study PRJEB24766) | human gut metagenome | biome: human-associated habitat; feature: feces | place: USA | collected 1985/1987 | reverse complement strand
CCAGGCAGCCCAAGAAACCGATGCCAATTGATAACCAGATAATCTTCTTGAAACTATAGGTGAACAAGTTGGCTGTCATCTGTGGAATGGTGAGAAGAGAAATGGCCAATACGATGCCTACCATTCGCAGGCAGGCTACAATGGTCAGTGCGATGAACATCATCAGTACATATTCAAAAATCTCTACCGGAATCTTTTGCGAACGTGCAAACTCACGGTCAAAGGCAATATATACGATAGGGCGGATAAACAGATAAAAGAATCCGGTCAGTATGAGTGCCAATATGCCGAGCATCCATAAGTCGATTTGGTTGATGGTCAGTATATTGCCGAAGAGGTAAGCCGACAGGTCGGGCGCAAATCCCGGTGACAGGAAGCTGAACATAATTCCGAGTGCCATCCCTAACGTCCAGAATACTGCAATGGCAGAATCTTCGCGCATATCTTTCCGTCTGCTAAGCCATTCGACGCCAAAAGCAGATAATACCGAGAATACGGCTGCCGAGAGTATCGGAGAAATTCCGGCAAACAATCCTAACCCGATCCCTCCGAAAGAAGCATGAGTGATTCCTCCGCTGATAAATACCAGGCGGCGGGTTACAATATATGTACCGATAATCCCACAGGCAATGCTTGCCAGCAGACTTCCCAATAGGGCGTGTTGAAAGAATGTATATTGTAGTAAATCCATCACATCACCTGTCATCTGCCTTTTTTACTTCTATGTTTCTTCTTTCTCCGATAATCAGAAAAACTTCGTCTTTGAGATCATCCGGTAGTTCAATGCCACGGAGCTGAAGGCTACGTACCCATCCGGCCACTTCTACATCCAGTGTCGTATACAATACATCCCGAAACATTTCTGTTTCTTCTTCTGTATACGCATCTCCTGCCTTGCCAATGAACTGGTCCAGTTCTTCGTCATCGTAATATTCTATCTTTTTGCTGACAGCTGCCAGCAGGCTATCCCGTTCGCATACTTCGTGTTGTCCGCAGCATTCCACATCTACTTCCTTCACTTCCGGCATACGGTCCAGTTCGCCCTTTTCTATTTTCTTTTGCAGTCTTTTGTTGCGGATAATTCCGGCTATCAGCGCAATGACACCCAGCAACACCAGACTTATAATAAGTATCCACATGACAATATAACAGTTACGAATCAAATTTGTGCAAAGTTACTTATAAATTTGTATTCTATCGTGTATGCTATCTATTTCTTTCGTACTTTTGTATGTTACTAACTCAAATATAAGATGAAAAGACAGAGTATATTATTCGTTCGGAGTATGTGGGTGGTTATCTTATTCACTACCCTTGCTGCCTGTAAAGATACGGATAACAGAGTGTTTGGAGATGATTTTGAATTTCCGGCATTGACAGATGAAAACACGATTCGCTTTACAGTGAATGTTGTAGGAGACTGGCGGCAGTTGGACATTGTAGCAAGTGGGGGACGAATGGTGATAGATTGGGGAAACGGTCGTATACAGAAAATAGAAGATCCTTCTTCAATGAGTGGCGGAGTGGTATATAGATATGGAAATAAAGGATTATATGAAGTGAGGATTTGGGCTGAAGAGCTGCAGCTTATCGATATAAGTGGTTTGCTTCTTCCTTTGAGTCATCTTTATTTGGGAAATATGCCGCGAATGAAATCACTGGCTTTGAATAGCATTTCTGATACTCGCGAATTGGACTTGAATACCTTCTGTCCTAATGTGGAAAGTATTAATATCGGTAGTTTCGCTGATTTGGAGCATTTGGAGATTGAGGATTGTTTCCGATTGCGATCTATACAAGTTTATTCTAATCCCAAATTGACTTCAATAGAGTTTGGTAGTCATCCGGAAGCGGAAAGTTTATATTGTTCTTATAATGGTTTTTCTTCCCTTTCCCTTAAAAGCTTGCCGGCATTGCGCGATATTGATTTGAGTTCTAATGAAGTATTGTCACATCTGGAATTGAACGAGAAGACTTCAATTTCTGCGATATTGATACAAGGATGTGCTTTCCAATCAATTACTGATATATTGAAATGTTGCCCTTCTTTAAGGGAATTAAGTTGCTCATACAACAAATTGACCGAACTTGATCTGTCCGATAACTCTAATATTAGTGAATTGCGTTGTGAACATAATCAGCTAACTCGTTTAATGGTACCGCAAGGAAGTCTGTTAGAACATCTTTATTGTCACTCGAATCAATTGGATGAGGATGCCTTGAATACACTGTTTGATTCCTTGGGGCAAGTGCTGGAACCTGCTATTTATTATCCGACTCCTCCCCGGCAATATCGGATTTCTTTTAATGATAATCCGGGAGCAGATGATTGTAATAGAAATATCTTGAATGATAAAAACTGGATAGTTGAAAATAAGTAAAGTATGGACGATTGTTTCTTAAATCTTATATACATCATGAAGAAAAACATTCTGCTTCTCTCTTTTTTGTGTAATTTTTCATTGTTGTTATCTGCCCAAACTAACGTAGAAAAAGGGTTGCAGAGTATCAACCGTTCCTCTGCCGAAGCTACTATCAACTTTTTGGCTAGTGATGAATTGCAAGGGCGTGAGGCAGGTTTTCATGGTTCACGTGTGACCTCGGAGTATATTGTTTCCTTACTTCAATGGATGGGAGTATCACCTTTGGCTGACTGCTATTTCCAGCCTTTTGATGCTTACCGTAAAGAACGTCAGAAAAAAGGACGTCTGGAAGTGCATCCTGATTCCATAGTTAAACTGAAACAGGAAGTTCATCAGAAGCTTTCCATGAGGAATGTATTGGGAATGATTCCTGGTAAAAATACCAAAGAATATGTGATTGTGGGGGCGCATTTCGACCATTTAGGTATTGATCCTGCACTCGATGGCGACCAAATATACAATGGTGCTGACGATAATGCTTCCGGTGTATCGGCAGTGCTGCAAATAGCAAGAGCCTTTTTAGCCAGTGGACAGCAACCCGAAAGAAATGTAATCTTTGCTTTTTGGGATGGAGAAGAAAAAGGTCTGTTGGGATCACGTGCCTTTGTTCAAAGTTTTCCTGACATGAAAAAGGTAAAGGGATATTTGAACTTTGATATGATTGGACGGAATAGTGATGAATCAAATCCTGAGAATGTAGTTTACTTTTATACGGAATCACATCCGGCTTTTGGTGAGTGGCTGAAAGAAGATATACAAAAGTATGGATTAAAATTAAAGCCTGATTATCGTCCTTGGGATCGTCCGGTTGGAGGAAGTGATAATACTTCGTTTGCTAAGTTAGACATTCCTATTATTTGGTATCATACAAACGGACATCCGGATTATCATATGCCTACTGATCATTCCGAACGTATCAATTGGAATAAATTGGTGGATATTACGAAGGCTTCTTTCCTGAATATGTGGAATATGGCGAATGAAAAAAATTTCTAGTAATAAGATTGAATAGAATTCGTTAGATTCGTTTTTAAAACTCGTTGGAATTAAAATTGATTCCAACGAGTTTTAAAAATGATAATCAGAATGATGATTTGAATAAGGATATCATTTGATTCCGTTTTCTTCCAATAACCCTAAAAGCTTGACAAGGGCTGTTTCGGCAGCTGCCTCGATGTTTCCACTTCTATCAAAGGGGAAATGATGGCAATCTGCTACTACCTGATTTTTATAGGCTGCTGCAATCCAAACTGTTCCTACTGGTTTTCCGGGAACAGCTCCGCCTGGACCTGCTATGCCTGAAGTAGCAACAGCGCAATCACAGTTTAAAACACGAATAGCGCCTAATGCCATTTGTTCGACGACAGGACGACTTACGGCTCCAAACTTTTCCAGATCGGCAGCTGAAACACCCAATACTTGTTGCTTCACTTCATTGCAATACGAAACGATTCCTCCTTTGAAATAAGCAGAACTTCCAGCCTGGTTCGTTATCATGTGAGCAATTTTCCCTCCAGTACAGCTTTCGGCGGTTCCCATTGAGAGTTGATGTTTCTGAAGCAATATGGCTAATTCTTCTACAATCATATTTGTACTCTTGAAAATGGAGCGGCATCCATCGGACAAAATTCTTTGTCCATGTATTTATAATATCCTGTAATAGCAACCATGGCTGCATTGTCGGTTGTAAAAGAGAACTTGGGAATGTGTACTTTCCAACCATATCGTTTCGCATGATCAAGGAAGGCATCTCTCAAACCTGAATTGGCTGAAACGCCACCGGCAACAGCAACTTCTTTGATGTTTAAATCTTTGGCTGCCATCCGTAGTTTATGCATGAGGATGTCGATAACGGTTGCTTGCAGAGAAGCACATAAATCCTTTTTGTTCTTTTCAATAAAGTCCGGATCTTTCTGCAATTCATCTCTTAGCGTATAGAGGAATGACGTTTTTAGTCCGCTGAAACTATAATTGTAACCCGGAATATGCGGTTTACTGAAAGTAAAGGCTTTTGGATTCCCTTCGTTGGCAAGCCGGTTGACAATCGGCCCTCCTGGGTATCCAAGTCCCATTACCTTGGCACATTTATCGAAAGCTTCACCGGCGGCATCATCAATGGTTTGTCCGATGACTTCCATGTCATTGTAAGCGTTTACTTTGATAATCTGGGAATTTCCTCCCGATACAAGCAGACATAAAAAAGGAAAAGAAGGAGCATGATTATCATCTTCACTTTCTTTAATGAAATGGGCTAAAACATGTGCCTGCAGGTGGTTTACCTCAATCATCGGAATACCTAACGCGGCAGAGAAACCTTTGGCAAATGAGGTTCCAACCAAAAGAGATCCCATTAATCCCGGACCACGGGTAAAAGCTATAGCATCAATTTGAGATTTGTCTATACCTGCTCTTTTGATCGCTTCCGAAACAACGGGAATAATATTTTGTTGGTGGGCACGCGAGGCTAATTCTGGAACTACACCACCGTATGCTTCATGTACGGCCTGACTGGCTATTACGTTAGATAACATAACACCGTCTCGAATGACAGAAGAAGAGGTATCGTCACATGAAGATTCGATACCAAGAATTGTTATACTCATATTCTCTTGTTTTTTTTGCAAAATAACGAAATCTATCGCGATATTGTTTTATTTTTGTCCTTAAATTTAATCGGAGGCGTTATTAAAGGACTAAAATACATAGTAATATTTTTGCTCTCGCTGGTTTGGATTCTTTATGTAGTGCCAAGCCTTTTGGTCAATATTCCGTTTGTGCAGAAAGAAATTGCAACGACGGCAACGCAAGAATTGTCTCATCGTTTGGGCGTGCCCGTGAAGATCGAACGCGTAGATATAGAGTGGTTCAATCGATTGGTGCTGGAAGGTTTATATTTGGAAGATCAACAAGGAAAGGTACTGTTTAAGGCCAATCATGTGGCTGCCGGGTTTGATATTTTACCTTTGTTTGAGGGACGACTGACTTTCAATACAGTTCGGTTGTTTGGTCCGCATGTTCATTTAAGTAGAAAGACAGCTTCAGATCCGTTGAATTTAAAGTTTGTGATAGATGCTTTTGCTTCAAAAGACACGCTGCCCAAAAAGAAATTGGATATCGACTTGCGGTTTAATACAGTTCTGATTCGTCAGGGACATTTTAGCTATGACGTGGAAGACGTTCCTGCGACTCCCGGGAAATTTAATGCCAAGCATGTAGATGTTCGTGATTTGAGTGCCAAGATCTCATTAAAGGCATTGAGGAAAGATAGTATTCATGCGCAAATAAAGAAGTTGTCTTTAACCGAAGGTTCCGGTTTCTCGTTGGATCGACTTTCGTTATCAGTCGTAGGAAATTCAGACAGCATTCATGTGAAGGATTTTAAGATCGCTTTGCCTCAAACTGATTTACGGATATCAGAAGCTAAGGTGGATTTGACGGAAGTAGATAGTACTGCTTCTAATTTTATCGATAAGGCAGATCTGTCTTTACGGATTGCTCCTTCTCATGTTCGTCTCCAAGATTTATCGGCATTTGTTCCTGCTTTTCGGAATTTTACGGATTCTATTGAAATCTATGCTCAGGCAGATGGACATATCAATCATTTTGGTCTGAAGAATCTGACTTTGCGGTATGGTAAAAAGATGCTTCTGGTAGGAAAGATGGATTTAAAAGGTATTACTCATCCTCAGGAAGCTTATGTCTATGGACAAGTCAGCAAGATGTACATAACGACTGTTGGATTGAATGATTTGTTGAATAACTTCAGTAAGGATAGGGTACAGCTTCCTTCACCTTTTGTAAAGTTAGGAACAATCAATTTTTCAGGAGAAATTTCCGGTTTCTTTGATAATCTGGTGGCGTACGGTAAGTTATCAACTGCAGTTGGTTCTTTACAGACGGATTTGATCTTTGGACGTAATCATGAGAAAAAAGTCGCTGCGTTCTTGAAAGGACGTGTTTTGACAGACGAGTTGAATTTAGGTGAACTGCTTGGAGAAAAATCCCGGCTGGGAAAGGCTAAATGTGGAATCGAAATTGATGCCAAACGTCCGGAAGGTGGACATTTCGCAGGAAATATTCAAGCGAATGTAGAAAGACTGGACTATAAGGATTATACATATCAAGATATCCGATTAGCTGGAAACTTCAGACGAAATGCTTTTGATGGAAGTTTGCAAGTAGAAGATCCAAATGTATCGTTGTTGGTAAGCGGACTTGTAGAGAGCAAACGAGAAAATACGGTGGTAAACCTGTCTATCGATCTGGAACACTTTAAGCCGGATAAACTTCATTTACTGGATAAATTTGAAAAACCTGATATTTCGTTTGCCCTGAATGCGGATTTTGTCGGGAATAATATTGATAATGTAGTTGGACGAATCGATGTGGATGATTTGTCGTTTAAGACACAACCAGATAGTTTCTATTTGAAGAAGTTGTCGGTCGAGGCGGGAACGGAGAATGGATTGCGTCAGTTAAAGATTGCTTCCGATTTGATTAATGGAGAAGTAAAAGGAGCTTATTCGTTTGGTACAATTGTGCCCAGCTTTATGAATACCCTGAAAGGATATATTCCGGCATTGATTAAAGCAAAACAAATGTCAGGAAAGTTCGATGCGAATGACTTTACCTTATTGTTGACCATCGAGAATACAGAGGCCTTGAGCCATACATTGAAATTGCCGGTCACCATGATTCAACCTGCGCGAATAGCCGGTTCTTATAATAACTCGTATAATAAGTTCCGTTTCGAGGCTTATTTACCCCAGTTCCAATTGGGAACTTCCAACTTTGAAGGTGGTTATGTACATTGTAGTAATCCGGGAGAGAAGATGGATTTGGCTTTGAAAGCTACCCAATATAATGCGAAAGGTCTTCGGAATTATTTGGATTTACACTTGGATGCGAAGGATGATTGTGTGAATACATTCGTGAAGTGGAACAACAACAAAGAACGACGTTTTAGTGCGGACTTATCGGCTACTACTTGCTTTGTGATGGAAGAGCCGGAAGAAGATGCTGTAGATTCCAAGCCGGTCTTGAGAACAGAAATAGCCTTGCATGAAACACCTTTAGTGATTAACGATACGACTTGGTATGTTCGTCCTTCATCCGTGACTTTGCGGAAAGGGAAAATTGGTATCGATAATTTTGAAGTAGAACGTGGTTCGCAATATGTGCATTTGAATGGTACGGTATCTCAAGATGTAACAGATACCTTAAAATTGGATTTGAATAACTTCGAACTGGGATATATCTTTGATATCCTGAATATCGAGAATGTCAAATTTACTGGTAAAGCTACCGGCCAGTTTAATATTTGCGACCTTTACAGCAGTCGGATGCTAAGTACGGATTTGGTGATTCCTGATTTCTCTTTCAATGATGTACGGTTAGGTCGCCTCAATTTGTTTAGTGAATGGGACGATACACAACGTGGTATTTTGATGTTGGGAAGTATCTATAAGAATGATTCAACGTGGACTGATGTAAGTGGATATATCTATCCAGTACGGACGCCAGAACGGGAACCCGGATTGTCTTTACATTTTGATGCTAACGACATTAATATTGCCTTCTTACAGCCTTTTATGGAGAAGATAGTTCAGCATGTGAAAGGACGGGGATTCGGAAAAATCCATCTTTTTGGTCCATTTAAGGCCTTGAATGTGGTAGGAGATGCTTATGTGGCTGATGGTGGTATGGGTATTGGTTTCTTAAATACTTATTATACATTTTCGGATTCCATTCATTTGGATACAACAAGTATCCAGATACGTAATCTGGCCTTTTATGATAAGTTTAATCATACCGGTCATGTGGATTTGCGAGTGAATCATGCTCATTTCAAGAATTTCGATTACCATGTCAATGTTCAGGCGAATAATATGTTGATGTATGATGTTCCTGAAAAACAGAATCCGCTGATTTATGGTCAGGTGTATGGTACAGGAACGGCTGCGATTAATGGAAATGGCCAGGTGACGAATTTCGATATCAACATGCAGAGTCGTCCCAATACTCATGTGTATCTCAATTTTATGGGTAATTCGACAGCTTCTGAATACGATTTCATCACTTTCGTTGATAAGAAGAAGTTACGCGAAGAGGCTTTGCTTCGTGAAGAGGCCGTGCGTGATTCAATTGCTGGAGAGTTGTTTGCCAGTGAGGAAGGATCAGATTTGCGCATGAACTTCCTGTTGGATATTACACCTGATGCCAATATTGAGCTGATTATTGATCCGAATGCCGGCGACCGAATCAAAGGTTATGGAAGCGGAAGTATGCAGATACAATATGGTACGCGCTCGGATGTCCGCATCTTTGGTAATTTCGGAATAGAGAGTGGTAATTACAACTTCAGTTTGCAGCAGTTGATCCATAAGGACTTTAAAATACGGGATGGCAGCATGATCAGTTTCAATGGCGACCCGTTTAATGCCAATCTGGACATCAATGCTATTTATAATGTAACAGCTAATCTGAGCGACCTTGATCAAAGCTTGGCTTTGGAAAGTGCTCGTACGAATGTTCCTGTCAACTGTGTGCTACAGTTGAACGGAATGTTACGTCAGCCCAGTATTTCGTTTGACCTTGAATTACCCGGTTCGAATGAAGAGTTGGAACGCCAGATGAAGAGTTTGATCGATACCGATGATATGATGACGCGTCAGATTATCTATCTTTTGGTTTTGAATAAATTCTATACGCCCGAATATACGGGTGCACAAAACTCGAACAATTTTACAGCTGTGGCTTCGTCTGCTTTGTCGTCTCAGATTTCCAGCTTGCTGAATAACATAACAGACAAGGTACAGATCGGAACGAACATTCGTGCCAGTGAGGACGGCATTACAGATACCGAAGTCGAGATGTTGCTTTCGAGTCAGCTTCTTAACAACCGACTTATCTTTAACGGTAACTTCGGATATAAGAATAATCCGACCCAAAAGAATGCTATTATCGGCGAGTTTGACTTGGAATATAAGCTGACCCGAAGCGGCGAGATTCGCCTGAAGGCTTACAATCACGCTAACGACATGTATCAGTACTTGAAACAAGCCCTTACGACACAAGGTGTGGGTATCATGTTCAAGAAAGATTTTACGCACTTCTCGGAGTTGTTCCAGCGCCGGCGTCGTCTGTTACCTCTTTCATTACCTGCGGATACGGTACCTGTCGCACCTGCTGCGAAAGATTCCGTACGTTGAAACGACTCAGGATATTTTCTGATCTCTTTTTCCTTTTTTCCTACGTATATTTTCTAAGAAATGAAAATTGATTGCAAACCTTTGCTGATAGACTCATCTCCTTTTTTTACATTTGCAGCCGGAAAAATAAGGTGGAAACAATGAGAAAATGGATTCTTTTGCTGGTTTGGATAGGAGCAGCTTGTACGGTAGGAGCACAGCTTGATGCAAAGTTGTATCGTTCGGAAACGAAGATTGACTCAATGAATCAGGGAAAATGGCTGGTAGAAGTAGATAATATTACTTACTTCAAGGACAATGAATACGATGGTAAATTGCAGAAAGGCTATTCGTTACCCGGTTTCTGGTTGCAACCGAAGATGGTGTATTATCCTTTACCGAATGTTAAGTTGGAATTAGGTGCTCATTTATTACATTATTGGGGCGCGTTCAATTATCCTTATACGGCTTATCAAGGTATTGCAGAATGGGACAGTCCGACGTATCAGAAAGGATTTCATGCTTTGCCGTGGTTGCGGGCGCAAGTTGATTTAGGAAAATGGTCGCTTGTGTTTGGTGATATTTATGGAAAGAGTAATCATCGGATGGTAGAGCCTTTGTACAGTTCGGAATTAAACTTGACAGCCGATCCGGAAACTGGTTTGCAGGTTCTTTTCTCGTCTCGCCATTTTGATATGGATGTATGGCTGGACTGGCAAAGTTTTATCTTCCGTAATGATGTGCATCAGGAAGCTTTCCTGCTTGGTTTGTCATTACGGCTTAAGCTGAATGAAGAAGAAAGTCCGTTTCATGCCTATATGCCTTTGCAAGTTATGGTACAGCATCGAGGAGGTGAGATTGATACGATTCATGTGAATTCAGTTCAGACATATCTATGTGGAGCAATAGGTGCTGGTGCTTATTGGAATCTTCCGCATCCGGTTGTCAAACGGGTAGGAGTGGAAGCCGATTTTGTTTATTCTTGGCATGAAACAGTCTTGAACTGGGGAAAAGGATATTATCTGAAAGCTTATACTGATCTGAAAGACTTGCGTGTTAAGGCTGCGTGGTGGACAAATAACTACTATGTTCCGTTGTTGGCCAATCCATTCTTTAATACTATATCTGTTGATGAACCGGGAACGATGTTTGATTCAACAGGGATGTTTTGCGTGGGCTTGGAATATGCCCGTCGGTTAGGAGCAGGAATCACATTGGGAGCTGATGCTGATTTCTATTTGCACAAGCAACACCGCCGGGCAGCATTAGGCGAAGACTGGAGTATCAGACCGATGAGCTACAGCTTCTCTGCCGGAGCTTATTTGCGGGTGAATCCATCTATCTTGATCAAGCAATTCAAGAAAGAATAGGAGCTCAATTACCTATTTTCATGTTTTTTCAGAAATTCGCTTCAATATATTTGTAATAGTCGTTTATTCGCCTTATCTTGTAGCAAGAAATAAATGATATCAAATACTGAAGCGAATGATCTCTAATAATGACATATTTAAAGTCGTCCACAATGATTTGCATCCTCAACCTGGTCGTTTGTTGATTTCAGAACCTTTCTTGCGTGACGCCTATTTCCAGCGTTCGGTTGTCTTGTTGGTCGAGCATTCAGGAGATACAGGATCAATGGGATTCATCCTGAATAAAAAGACGGAACTGACTATCAATATGCTGTTTCCTGAACTTGAACATCTGCCGGAAACCCCGATTTACCTGGGTGGTCCTGTTGCTTCGAACCGTTTGTTCTTTGTTCATTCATTGGGCAATGCGGTTATTCCGAATTCATTTCCTATTAACGATCACCTTTATTTTGATGGCGACTTTGATGCGTTGCGGGATTATATGCTTTCAGAACATAACTTTGCGGATAAGGTGAAATTCTTCATCGGATATTCCGGTTGGGGAAAAGGACAGTTGAAGGATGAAATCAAGGCTAACTCTTGGGCCGTAGGACATTCCGACGATCAGCGGGTATTTGAAGATGCCGGTGAAGCATTCTGGAAATATACTGTTGTCAATTTAGGTGAACAGTACAAACCTTGGATTCAATTTCCGAAAGACCCGTTCTTGAATTAATAACTTTTTACCTTACGTTGATCCGTTGCAAGACCAAGACGTCTTTGTATCCTTCTGTTGTATGCAGCCAGTCTTTAAGGGTTCCTTGAATGCTAAATCCGCTTGTCAGGAATAATTGCAGACTGGCTTTGTTGTGTGCCGGAATGTGTACATATAATTGATGTAGCTTCAAGAATGAAAAGCTATATTCCAACATCAGGTTGAGTGCTCTTCTTCCTATTCCTTGATGCTGGTAATCGGGATCAATCAACATGCCCATGGCTGCCCGGCTGTGATATGGATCGAAATTGAAGAGATCCATCATACCGGCAGCTTTCTGGTCTTTCTGGTGCTCAATGATGAGCCGCAGTTGCTTCAGGTCATAAATATCCCGGTGCGATTCAGCAATGTATTCCCGCAATACATATTTGGAAAAGGGAGCTAAAGTATCACCTACTTCCCATAAGTCGGCATTGTTTTCCCATCGGTATAATACTTCCAAGTCTTCCGGCTCAATGGCTCTTAGTTGGATCAGGTCGTCTCGTAGTAATGTCATGCTACAATTATTTTCCGGGTGAAACGAATAAATTATGTTCTCGATGGAAGATGTGATAAGTCATCTGCTTGTTTGGCATCAGATCCATGAGCAGGAACATCTGCTCGAAGCGGGTATCCGGATAAACAAATACAATATCGGTAAAACGTTTCATCTGGTTCTTCCGACAGATGGCTGCTGTGATTCGCTCTTCATTTAAGTCCCATAAGTTGATATGTTCACATG
>OHTA01001377.1_pt1 | contig 12508 bp, 15 predicted proteins | sample 1578851 | NCBI WGS metagenome assembly OHTA01 (sample SAMEA3879578, study PRJEB24766) | human gut metagenome | biome: human-associated habitat; feature: feces | place: USA | collected 1985/1987 | reverse complement strand
AGAGTCGGCATGCGCCTGCTGAAAAATTTTGTTGAATTATGAGGGGAAAATTATGATTATATATCCTGCAATAGATATCCGCGGCGGACGCTGCGTGCGTCTGACGGAGGGACGCTTTGATGCGGAAACTGTTTTTGCCGATGACCCGGCGGAGATGGCTGCCAAATGGGCGGCTTGCGGTGCCGAATGGCTGCATCTTGTTGATCTTGACGGTGCACTGCCTGTGATTGAACGCATTCTTAAAACTGTAAAAATTCCGGTGGAGCTTGGTGGCGGTATCCGCAATCTGCAGGCAGTAGAAAAGCTTTTGGAGCTTGGTGTGGAGCGCTTGATTTTGGGCAGCGCTGCCGTAAAGAATCCTGAGCTTGTCAAAGAGGCCTGCGCCAAATATCCAGGACATATCGCTGTCGGTATTGATGCGAAGAACGGCGATGTAGCTATCGAAGGCTGGGGCGAGGGCAGCGGCGTTGCCGCAACCGAGCTGGCCAAAAAAATGGCGGACTACGGCGTGACGACGATTATCTTTACCGACATCAGCCGTGATGGTATGCTCAGCGGTGTAAATGCCGAAGCGACAGCGGCGCTGGCGCGTGCCTGCGGCGTACCGATTATCGCCAGTGGCGGTGTGGCATCGCTGGATGACATCCGCAATGTGAAAAAATACGAAAAGGATGGCGTAGCAGGCTGCATTATCGGCAAGGCAATTTATACCGGTGCCGTTAACCTGGCGGACGCTTTAAAAATTGCTGCGGCAAAGGAGGAATAAGATGCTTACGAAGAGAATTATTCCTTGTCTTGATGTTAAGGAAGGACGTGTTGTCAAGGGTACGAACTTTGTCGGCCTGCGTGATGCCGGAGACCCGGTGGAGCGTGCGGCAGCTTATGACGCCGAGGGTGCCGATGAGCTTGTTTTCCTTGATATTACTGCGACCTTTGAGGAGCGCAAGGCGATGCTGGATGTTATCAGCAGAACTGCGGCCAAGGTTTTTATGCCGCTGACAGTAGGCGGCGGTATCAGCAGTGTGGAGGATATCAAAAATGCTCTGCGTGCCGGTGCTGACAAAACCTCGCTCAATTCCGCTGCCGTAAAAAATCCGCAGCTGATTGCCGACGGCGCCAAACTGTTTGGCAACCAGTGCATTGTTCTCGCAATTGATGCACGTAAATGCGGTGAGAACAAGTGGGAGGTTTATGTGCAGGGCGGGCGTAAGCCGACGGGCCTTGATGCCGTAGAATGGGCAAAAAAAGGCGTAGCGCTCGGTGCCGGAGAAATCCTGCTGACAAGCATGGATGCCGACGGCACGAAAAACGGCTATGACATTTCTCTGACGAAGGCCGTGAGCAGTGCCGTAAATGTGCCTGTTATCGCCAGCGGCGGTGCAGGTAAGCTGGAGAATTTCTATGATGTGCTGACAGAAGGTGGCGCTGACGCTGTGCTGGCGGCCTCTGTTTTTCACTATAAAACCTTCACCATTAAGCAGGTGAAGGAGTATCTGAGTTCTCGAGGTATAGAGGTGAGGTTGTAATGCAGATCGATATTTCTAAAATCAAATTTGACAGCAGAGGTCTTGTGCCTGCTGTTGTTGTAGATGTACGCACGAACGATGTTGTTATGCTGGCGTACATGAATGAGGAGTCATTGCTCAAAACATTGGAAACAGGTTATACCTGGTTCTGGAGCCGCAGCCGTCAGGAGCTGTGGAACAAGGGCGCGACTAGCGGCAATCTGCAGAAGGTTGTGGAGCTGTTCTACGACTGCGACGGTGACGCGCTGCTCGTAAAGGTAGAGCAGCAGGGTGTGGCCTGCCATACAGGTGAATATTCCTGCTTCCATAATCCGCTGTGGCATACGTCCAATTTGCCGGTGCCTGAGGTAGAAGGGTTGCCGAAGGTTATCAGTGAGTTGTATCGCATGATTTTGTACAAGCGTCAGGCTGATGATGCGGAGATGAAATTCCTCATGAGCGGCAGTCAGGATAAGCTGCTGCAAAAGCTGGGCAACGAAATTACGGAAACGATTATCGCGTCCAAGAACGGCGAAAAGGATAAGGTGCTGCACGAAATGGCAGATTTGTGGTATCACTGCCTGGTGCTTCTGGCTTATCACAACATTACGCCGGAGGAGCTGCTGCGTGAGCTTGGGGGCAAGAGAGCGTAACCCGTCATAAAATAAAGAATCTGCTATGCGAAAGCGTGGCAGATTTTTTTATTACCTTTGTAACAATTTTCTTCTCCTGCTATAACCTGAGATACTTTTTTTCGCTAAAGCATTACAAAAGCATTTAAATATAGTATAATGATAACATATTATTTTCTGGCACTATTTTAGGGAGAGGTGTAATTACTCATGGATGAAAGAAATAATAAACCTGTGCCGCAGCTGATAGAGGTTGAGCCAATGCAGGATGGCTACCGCTGGGTCGCAATCACGGCGATGCTGTTGGCAATCGGTATTATTCTGCACACTGTAAGTCCTAATGTCGGCGGTGTAACGCCTAACTGGACAATTGCTATGTATTCTATTGTTATTAACTTGACGCGTCCCAAGCTGTCGCAGGCTATAGGTATCGGTTTTATCGCCGGCCTGACACTTGTACCGTCCTCCAAATCTGCTTTCCCGCTGGGCAACGTTGCCAGCGAGCTGGCCGGTGCGACTGTCTGCTGCCTTTTGGTTGAGGCTATGTTCAAAGCAGGTATCAGCGAATGGAAGCTGCGTCCGTTTATCACCGGCTTTGTTGCCACGATGACCAGCGGCGGTCTGTTTACTTTTATTCTGAAGCTTATTTTGGACTTGCCGCTGCACGTATGGATTTATGCTATGTTGCCGGTTGTTGCGATTATAGGCCTGCTCAATGGTCTGATAACCTTCTTCCTGTACGCTCCCGTGCGGAAGCTGTTTTACTTTCAGGAGGATGAAAAATAATGGAAAGCGTAATCAACGTAGAGAATTTTTACTTTGCCTATAAAAAATCGGATCTGGTGCTGCGTGATATCAACTTTGAAATAAAAAAAGGCAGCTTCACCGTTATCACCGGACCGAGCGGTGCCGGCAAGACAACGCTGTGCAAGGCTATGACCGGTATCGTTCCCTATTACATGGGCGGACGCTACAGCGGTGATGTCAAAATTAACGGCGAAAGCACTAAGGGCAAGCGCGTCAGTGATATTGCTATGCGCGTGGGCTTTATTATGGAAGACTACGAAAGCCAGCTGGTTTCTCTGACTGCCGGCGAGGAAATCGCCTTCAGCCTGCTGAACCACGGCTTTGCGCCGCATGAGGTTGAAGAGCGCACCAGACAGGCGCTTGAGGATGTAGGCCTGCCGGGGCGTGAAAGCTATCAGCTGGACGAACTCAGCGGCGGTCAGCGTCAGCGTCTGCTGCTGGCGGCAACGCTTGCCGTGCATCCGGAGATTATTGTGCTGGATGAGCCTGTATCCGCAATGGACCCGGACGGTGCACGTTCCCTGTATAAGCTGGTAGACAAAATCCATAAGCAGTACGGTACAACGATTATTGCTGTTGAGCATCGCGTGGATTATGTGTTGCCTTACGTAACGGATATGATTGTACTGAACGAGGGCGAGCTGGTAGCGGCTGATGCCTTTGAGGCTGCTGCTCCTAAAATGTACGAAAACCCTGCATTGCGTCCGCTGCTGCCGTCACTGTGGCAGATTAAGCTGGGCCTGGAGGAAAAGCTTGGCGTGGATCTGGGCGATTGGCGCAGCGAAGAGGATGCGCTGGCTGATTTTCGCACCTATGGGATTGTTGCGGCAGAAGGGAGAGCTGACTGATGTTAGAAGCAAAGGATGTCAATTTCGCTTATATGCGCGGACAGCCTGTAATCAAGGATATGGATTGCAAGATAGAGGACGGAGAATTTGTGGCGCTGTTGGGACATAACGGCAGCGGTAAAACAACCTTGAGCCGTCTATTTATGGCACTGTGCCATCCGCGCAGCGGTCAGGTCTTTGTTGACGGTGAGGATATCGTTAAGCGTGAGCCGGCAGATTTGGCCGACAAAATCGGTTACGTGTTCCAAAATCCGGATCTGCAGATTTTAGAGGATACTGTATTTGATGAGGTTGCTTACGGCCCGCGTGCCAAAAAGCTGACGGAAGCAACCATAGAGCGTCAGGTAAACGAAGCGCTGGAGGCTATGGGCCTGACAGAGCTGAAGGACGAGTACCCGCGACTGCTGTCCTTCGGCCAGAAGCGCCGCCTAGGCGTAGCAGCGGCTTTGGCGCTTAATCCGCGTACACTGATTCTGGACGAAATTACCAATGGACAGGATGCGCTGGAAAAGGAAGCTATGATGAGCTACCTGCAGGCAATCAACGAAAAGCGCGGTATTACGATTGTGCTGATTTCGCATGATATGGATATTGTACGCCGTTATGCTAAGCGTGCAATTGTACTGCATTACGGCAAGCTGGTTTACGACGGTACGCCGGCGAAGCTGTTTGACGGCAGCCAACCGGTAGAGCGCTGGGGTCTGTGCCGTCCTACGGTAGCAGCTTTGGCTGCTTCCTTGGGAATTGAGGCCGCAACTGCCGAAGAATTTTGCAAGCAAGTTATTTGTAAGGAGGGAAGCAGATGAAGCTGACAGCCTTTACACAGATTATAGTTACTCTGGCGGTTACTGCCTGGGTGTTCATTCTGCCGGTAGAAGCGGTAGCCACGATTCTTGTTTTGGAGCTGGCGCTGCTGCTATACATTAAGCATGACAGAATGACGATGGCTGCTATCGGCGGCCTGGCAGTTTTCACCGGTATGATGATTTTACTGCAGCTACTTTTCGGCTCTCCGCTTGATGTATCGCTTACCGGCGGCCTGCGTATGCTGGTTATGACGATGGCATTTTTGTGCCTGCTGGCAGCGAGCCGTATTCAGGACATTGCCAAGGCTTTGGTAGACCGTTTTCATATGCCCTGCGAATATGCCTTTATGCTGACTACGGCGCTGCGCTTTGTGCCTAACTTCCTTACCGATAGCGGTATTACGCTGGATGCGCAAAGCTGTCGCGGCTATTCCAACCGTGGCAATATGTTCAAGCGTTTCTTTGCTTATCTGGTTGTTATCCGTCCGTTGGTTATGCGTGCGGTAGCTAAATCGGAAACACTGGCGCTTTCCATGGAGCTGAAGGGCTTTGGTGGCAATACCTACAAGAATATGCCGCCGGCACCGCTGCGCTTCGGCGATATTTTCGTACTGCTTTTGGTAGTAGTGCTGAGTACTTATCCGCTGTGGATTAAATACCTTTAAAAAAATAAAGAACTGCGAAAGCTCTGTGCAGTGTGTTGCTGTACAAAGCTTTAGCAGTTCTTTTTTTGTTGCGTAAGCAATCTTTATTCTCCCTTGGTCTGGAATTCAGCAATGGCAGGATTAATCAATGCCATATAATAACCGGCGACAACCTCGGGACCGGGATTCATTTTGTTTTTGAGCCACCAGCGTATCATGCCGACAAAGCTGCTGGTGAGGCTGTTGATTAAGAAGTCCTCCGGCACTCTTTGTGAGTATTCATCGTAGGAACCGCTCATCTTGATGCTGACGTTCTGCAGCATGTAATCGCGGAAGAAGCCTAAGAACAGCGTGCCGTCATCGTAATTGATAATGCCCAGGTAGTATTCGCGTCTGTCACGCAGGTGATAAAGAATGTGTGTGATACGTGTTTCCGTGTTTTGCGGCATATCGGAAAAATTATGCGTGGAGCAGGATGGAATATCGGGGCTGAAGATATGGTCGAAAAGATCAAAGCAGATTTGGCGTGCCAGGTCATCTTTTGTTTCAAAATGGCTGTAAAAGGTGCTGCGTCCGACATCGGCTGCATCGATGATATCCTTAACGCTGACTTTTTCATAGCTTGTTTTGGTAAGCAATTTGACAAAGGCATCGATAATTGCCTGTCTGGTCTTTTTTTGTCTTCTGTCCATAGTATGCCTTGCTCCTCTCCCGATGATGTACAATTTATGAAAAGTGTTCATTAAAGTACGAATCTCGATTTTTGTAGATAGATTTTTCGCCAAAATTAGATTATCATATACATAGAGTTTAGTCAAGAACTTGACTTCGCTTCATGATATACTCATACTCATCAAAAAACGTAAAAGGCGTCCGGCGGCAAACGGACGCTTTTTGCGTTGTGCGCAAAAATACAAAACCCCGCGGCCTTACAGACTGCGGGGGTTTTGTATTTGATGAGTATTGAGTAGAAAAAAGGGTTGAGCTGCAGCTTGTGTTGCCGCACAGGCTGCAGAGTATATAGCAAAAAGCTGTAAGGGGATGATGCTTTATTGCTGTTATATTGAAGGGAAAGATGATTAATTAATTTTTACTATTTTTGCCTTGTGTTAATCCTGAGGCGGTTGTGGGAATTCGCCGTTGTGATGTCTGTAGCCGTGGAAGTCGCCACGGTTATGCTTGTAGCCGCGGAATTCACCTTTGTGGTGCTTTTGCGGCAGCGGTATGTTGGCTCTTACAGCTTCACGCTGCTCGGGAGTCATACTTTGCAGGCGCTCGTGACGTGCTTTGCGCTGTGCCATATCGTCCTTGATGAACTGCTGTACTTCTGCCTTTTGGGCGGGAGTGAGCTTAGCCATTGTTTCCTTGGCGTGCTTTTCATGAGCCTCCTTGCGCTCCTTGCGCATTTTTTCTACAGCCTTTTCACGTTGCTCGGGCGTCATGCTTTTCCATTCCTCGCGCATTTTTTGGAATTTGGCACGCTGCTCCGGGGTGAGCTTGTGGCCTTGGCGATGCATTCTGTGAACCGGCGGCGGGCAGGGACGGTCTGCGTCGTTTTCATGCAGAATAGCGTTTAAGCGCTCGCTCATAGAAGGCTGCGGCTGGGAATCTGCAGAGGCAGCAAAAGCGCTGGCGCAGAAAGCCGTCAAAACTGTACCGGTAACGAGAATTTTTTTCATGTTCAACATTAGAATCACTCCTTATATCTTTAATTGTTCAGTAATCTTATACAGCAGTTAAGGTATTGCTTTTGGTTGTTCCTTAACTTTGCTTATATTGTACAGGCATTTTATGACTTTTTTATGTTTTTAGACTTAATTTAAGCTGAAAAATATCTTTTTTTGCGTCATACTTTTAACACACATAGACGTTAAAATGTAATATAATGAAAGAAAGGTGACATAAGGAGGCTTTGCGATGAAAAAGATACTTATCGCTGATGATAATAAACAGATTACGACAATTTTATCCGGCTATGCCAAAAAGGAAGGCTTTGAGCCGGTTATTGCTCTGGACGGAGCGGAAGCGTTGGATAAATTTCTGCAATTTGAGCATGAAATTGCTGTCGTGCTGCTGGATGTAATGATGCCGGAGATTGATGGCTTTGAGGTTTGCCGCCGTCTGCGCAAGGAATCTATGGTGCCGATTATTATGATTACGGCGCGCGGTGAGGATTACGACAAGATTATGGGCCTTGATATAGGCGCAGATGATTATGTGATTAAGCCGTTTAGCGCACCGGAGGTAATGGCACGCGTGCGCGCAGTTCTGCGCCGCCTGGGAGCGCAGGAGCCGGCGAATACTCAGACACTGGCTTACGCAAATCTATATATTAATTTGGAAAAGTATATGGTGCAGATTAATGGTGAAGAGGTGCCGTTGACGAAAAAGGAAATAGAGCTTTTGTGGACGCTGGCCAAAAATTCCACGAAGGTTTTCAGCCGCGATAATCTGCTGGACAGCATCTGGGGCTATGATTATTTCGGTGACAGCCGTACTGTTGATTCGCATATCAAGCGCCTGCGGGCCAAGCTGGATAAGTACGAGCATCCGCTATGGGAAATCAAAACTATCTGGGGCGTAGGCTACCGCTTTGAGGGACACAAGGATGAATAATAAGATTGCTTTAAAGCTGACGTTGTATTTTTCGGCGGTACTGCTTGTGTTCGCGCTGATTATCGGCGGTGTTTTTTACCAGTTCTTTAAGCAGCAGACGGTTGAAATCAAGGAAAAGGAAATGCGTCTGCGTGCGGAAAAGATTGCCGAAGTGCTGAGTGATAATATGGCGCGTATGGAAAGCCGCCATGGTGACGGTATTGCCAACAGCAAATTTATCAGCTATCTGGATAATGTGACGCAGGAAATAGTCTGGGTTGTGGACAGCAACCGTCAGCTGAGCATCAATAAGGACAGGGTGCAGCGTCAGCGCAGAGAGGTGCAGAAGCATCATGAGCATAGCGGTTTCACCCTTTTTAAGCGTCAGATGCCGCCGATTTCTTGGAAGGAATCGCCTAAGACTCCTAAGGAGGCCTACGAAAGACTGCCGGTTCGGGTCAAGAAAAAGGTTGAGGCGGGTTTTGCCGGTAAGGAGTTTATTCTCGAAGAATATAACCCGATGCTTGACGGCATTATGCTGACTGTCGGCAGACCGATTTATGACGATCAGGGGCAGGTAAAGGCTGTACTTTTGCTGCATTCTCCAGTAGCAGGCCTGCGTGATGCTATCTGGTCCGGCCTGCGTATTCTGCTTATCAGTCTGCTGGTGGCGATGGTTTTGGGCATGCTGCTTTCGGTAGTGCTCAGCTGGCGTTTTACCGGCACGATTGAGAAGATGAAAAATATTGCCGAGCGCTTGGCGGAACGTGATTATAGCGCGCGCACCGATATTAAGCAGAATGACGAAATCGGCGAGCTGGCGCATACGTTGGATATTCTGGCGGAGCGTCTGGAGCTGGCAGATGCCGAAAGCCGGAAGCTGGAAAAGCTGCGCCGTGAGTTTATTGCCAACATTTCGCATGAGCTGCGTACGCCCGTGACGGTTATCCGCGGCAGCTTGGAGGCCTTGCGTGACGGTGTGGTTACGGAAAAGGCCGATGTTGAGGAATTTCATGAGCAGATGTATAAGGAAAGCCTATTTTTACAGCGACTGATAAATGATCTGCTGGATTTATCACGTTTGCAGAATACAGATTTTCCGATTGAAAAGGCTCCGTTGAACTTTGTCGATGTTATGCATGACGCAGTGCGTAGCGGCAGGCAGCTCGGTGCGGATAAAAAGCTGCAGATTACAGGCAGTGCGGATAAGGATATTTACATGCTGAACGGTGATTACGGACGCTTGCGGCAGATGCTGATGATTTTTTTGCATAACAGCATCAAGTTTTCGCCCGAAGGCAGTGAAATTAAGCTGGAGCTGGCCGGTAACAGGCTGAAGCTGATTGATCATGGCTGCGGTATTAAGGAGGAGGACATTCCGCATGCCTTCGACCGTTTTTATAAGGCGCGCAATGAGCATAATAAGAGCGGCAGCGGTCTGGGACTGGCAATCGCTAAGCAGATTGCGCAGCGTCATGATATGCAGCTTCAGCTGCAGAGCAAGCTGGGCGAGGGTACGACAATTATTATTACTCTGCCGCCTGAGCTGAAGGAAAAGGAGTATACAGATGAATAAGATGAATTACGGCTGTGAGGGATTATGCGTTGTTATCAGCGGCGGTACGTCAGGCATCGGCCTGGCAGCGGCACAGCGCTTCTTGGCAGACGGTGCGCGTGTATATATTTTGGGACGCTCAGCAGAGCGCGGCGCGCACGCTTTACGTTATCTTGAGGAGCAGACCGGGCGGCAGGCAGTGTATCTTTCCTGTGATGTAACGAAGCAGGCTGAATGCAAGGCTGCAGTGGCGAAGATTGCCGAGAAGGAAGCTAAGCCTGACTGGCAGCTGGATATTTTGGTCAACAGCGCCGGCTTTTACCGCGAGCAGCGCTTGGAGCAGCTTACAGAAGCGGATTTTGATGCGATGATGAATGTCAACGTTAAAGGCATGATGTTCTTGACGCAGGCAGCGCTGCCTTATCTGCGCAGTAAAAGCAGCGTGGTGAATATTGCCTCCGATGCTGCTGTCAGCGGTAATTACGGCTGTGCGCTTTATTGCGCGACCAAGGGTGCGGTGGTGGCGTTCACCAGAGCCTTGGCGCTGGATTTGGCACCGAGCGTGCGCGTGAACTGCGTTTGCCCGGCAGACGTGGATACGCCGCTTTTGGCACGGCAGCTTGCTGATGCGAACGGCGGCTATACATTGGCAGATGTGGCTGCAGCCTATCCGCTGCAGCGGATTGCCGCAGCAGAGGAGATTGCTCACGTAATCTGCAGTCTGGCAGCGCCTGCAAACAGCTTTATGACCGGCAGCATTGTGACAGTTGACGGCGGTCTGACAGCCGGATAAATATTGTAAATATTGAATTGCGGTAAAGCAGGCAGTAAAACAGGTAAAGAAAGTTTTCTTTGCCTGTTTTTTATATACGCAAACGTATATAAGTGATATAATTAATGTATTAAAGTATAAAAAATACGGGAGGGTATTTTTATGGATAAAATGCAGCCAATCGGCGTACTTGATTCGGGAGTCGGCGGTCTGTCGGTTTTGAAATGCCTGCATCAGATGCTGCCGCACGAGGATTTTATTTATGTGGGTGATACTGCGCGTACGCCTTACGGCACACGCAGTGAACAAGAAATCCGTGGCTTTGTAGGTGAAATAATCGATTGGCTGACAGCCAAAAACGTTAAGCAGGTAGTTATAGCCTGCAATACGCTGACGATGCTTGGTGTAGACAGTCTGCGGGGGACGCATCCGTTCAGGGTTGTCGGTATGTCCAAGGGGGCGCAGCAGCTGCTGGCGGCAAGTCCTCATAAGAAAATCGGCGTGTTGGCAACGCAGTTTACTATTTCCAGCGGTTTGCATAAAAAAGCTATTCTTGCTGCAGACCCGCAAGCGCAGGTTTATCCGGTGGCTTGCCCGAAGTTTGTACCGTTGATTGAGGGAGAGCAGTTTGAAAGTCCGGAGCTGCGGCAGGCTATCGCCGAGTATACCGAGCCTTTTAAAAAAGCGGGCGTTGAGGCAGTGATTTTATCCTGCACGCATTATCCTTTTATCAAAGAACAAATCGAAGCCGATTTAGGGCCGAAGGTAAAAGTGCTTGACCCGGCGGCTGCCACCAGTGCCGACGCTATTGTAGCACTTAAGGAGGAAGGTTTGCTGCGTACAGAAGGCAAGGGACGTCTGCAGGTTTTCTGCACGGCTGATCTGGCAAGAGTTGAGCGCTTGGCCGGAAGAATGTTGCCTGTAGACGATTGCGATTTTTCTTTAATCGATTTAAAGAAAAATTGATTGCATAACTTTTATTCCTTTCAAAAAAGAAGCAGGAATTTTCTTTTTAATGTCTAATTTATAATAATTAAGAGCGAGAAAAGGCTTGCTTTTTTGGTGGCTTGCTATGCGAGCTGCCTAATAGGTATTTATGTTACTGAATGCCGATTTTATGAAACTATGAAAGCGGTATTTATATTTTCGCAGCTATGTCATCTGTATTGACGGATGACTGGTTACGCAAATGCTATTATATTCAAAAATAATATAAAGAAAGGTGGTAGCTGTGGAAAAGCAGGGAGTATTGAACGATAAAAAAATTGTAGGCTCGCCTATGGTGCATATGACATGTCTTGCTCTGGTGCTGTTTGCATTCTGGATGATTTTGTCAGGCAGATCGGAAACAAAATTTGTCGTATACGGTATCCTTACAGCTGTGGTGACAACTTGGGTTACATACCCGCTTCTGCTGGTACCGAATAAGGATGGCAGTAAAAAGTATTATGTTTTCGGGTTTTCGATTCCGAAAATGATTATGTACTTTTTCTGGCTGATGTGGCAGCTGGTGCTCGCCAATATTGACGTGCTGCTGGCAACTACAGGTCAGGAGCTGAACATTGATCCTAAGGTTGTCCGCTTCCGCTTTAGGGCCGATAATCCTATGGCATCTGTTATTTTGGCGAACTCAATTACGCTGACACCGGGTACAGTAACAATGAATGTTACCGACGACGGTGTGTATGAGATTCATGCACTGACCGTTGGTGCGGCCGCAGGCGTGCTTGATGGCGGCATGCAGAAAAAGGTTGCCGATTTATATGGCGAAAAATTTGATTTTGCAGTAGTAGAGAGTGAGGAATGATTATGCAGATTATATTTTATATTATGATGGTAGCCATTCTTCTGATCATCGGTACGATGCTGCAGCGCTTGTTTAACGGACCGACAATTTTTGACAGAATGAACGCCTTGGGCGTTATCGGTGCCGATACAATTCTATTATTGGTACTTTTCGGCTATATTGACAAACGTCCGGATATGTATGTTGATATAGCGATTTCTTATGCAATTTTAGGCTTTATCGGCTCGCTGATTGTAGCTAAATTTATAGGAGGTAAAAGGATATGATTGAACAATTCGGTTTTACCTCCCTGCGCGAAGTTATCGCTGCGCTGTTCCTGTTAAGCGGCCTGGTATTTTTCGTCGGCTCGGCTATCGGTATGCTGCGCCTGCCGGACTTCTATTCCAGAATCCATGCCTCCGGTAACAGTGAAACTCTTGGCTGTACGCTTTCCTTTATCGGTCTGATGATTTATGAAGGACCTACACTGACAGCGGCAAAGATGGCTTTTGTATTTTTACTTGTTTTTATGGCGAATCCGATCGGCTCGCATATTCT
>OHTA01001369.1_pt1 | contig 12534 bp, 10 predicted proteins | sample 1578851 | NCBI WGS metagenome assembly OHTA01 (sample SAMEA3879578, study PRJEB24766) | human gut metagenome | biome: human-associated habitat; feature: feces | place: USA | collected 1985/1987 | reverse complement strand
CGAAGATAGTTCGCTGGAAACGGCGCGTGAAAATAGGTAGTCGCCGACTTGAACAAAAACGTTTCAGAAGAAATTCTGAGGCGTTTTTCTTTTGCAGTCTGCCTCGGAGGATGTCTCCGGGGCTTTTTTGCTGCATAAAAATATGGCATGATTTTTGGTTGTAATGCCAATAGGCCAGGACTTGACAGAAGAACTACTATGTAATACAATGTAGATAAGCTACTACGCATTACATACTAGTGGAGAGGAGGACTTATGGAAAACAATGCACAACTTTTAAAGGGCGTTCTGGAATATTGTGTACTGAAATTGATTGATCATGAGCCGACCTATGGCTATGAAATCGTGATGCATCTGAAACAGGTCGGATTTTCTGACTTGAGCGAGAGCACGCTCTATCCGCTGCTATTTCGCTTGGAGCAACAGGGAAAGATCACGGTGGAACGCAGACCTTCTCCCAAGGGACCAAGCCGAAAATATTACGTCGTAACGGAAGAAGGCAGGCAGGCACTTCTTGAGTTCCAGCAGGATTGGAGCCAGCTCTGCCAGCTGGTGGAAAAAATTTTTAAGGAGGAGCCAGATGAATAAGTATTTTGCATTGCGAAAAACAAACCGGATGCGTACCGAGTTGCTGACTGAAAAAAGTCAGGAGCAGCTTAAAGAAGTGATTCGTTATCTTCGCCGGGTCAGCTGGGACTTCTGTGGTATCGAACTTGTGCGCAGCGATTTGCTTGATATTGCAATCCAAGCCAACAAGGAAAATCAGGAACTGTTTCATTCGATTTCGGACGCAAAGACCTTTGTGGAAGAGGTCAAGCCCAGCTTGAAAACACTGAGAGCCGGGGATTACTTCTGGTATGTTGCACCTCTGTATTTCTTTTTTGGGTGGGGGATTGAAGGGTTGCTGATCTATCCGATTATTGGAGAGTGGGTCTTTGAGCTTTCGGTAGGCTATCTGATGCAGTTAGCTGTTGCATTGACCGCGTTTTGCATACTGTTCCGCCGGATGATGGAGCAGGTGGGCTTTCCGCCGCGGGAGCATTGGCTGAAATATGCTGCATGGCTGGTGCTTTATATCGTGATTCTGTATGGAACGGGCTGGTTCTTTACCCAGATCGCGGGTAAGATTGTACTGCTACGGCTTCCGATCCTTAGCTATTCGATTTTTTGCCTCCTTCTGGGTGCTGGGCTGTATGCAATCCATTTCTGGCTATATGGAAAAGACCCACGTCTGAGTGCTCGCATATAAAATAAAAAGCGGCCCCGCCGCGTTGAGCATTCAACGTGACGGGGCCGCATACTTTATTGGGTGGTGTACCGGTTACGATACGAGCTTCTGTTTAGCCCTTGCCTGCGCAGCCAAACAGCTCGATCTTCTCCTTGCACTTGGCCTCGATGGCCTTTGCGCCGGGAGCCAGCAGCTTGCGGGGGTCGAAGCCCTTGCCCTGCTGATCCTTGCCCTCTTCGATGTACTTGCGGGTGGCCTCAGCAAACACCAGCTGGCACTCGGTGTTGATGTTGATCTTGGAAACGCCCAGGCTGATGGCCTTAGCAATCATCTCGTCGGGGATGCCGGTGCCGCCGTGCAGGACCAGAGGGATGTTATTGGTGGCCTTGTGGATGCGGTCCAGAGCCTCGAAGTCCAGACCCTTCCAGTTTGCCGGGTAGACACCGTGGATGTTGCCGATGCCGGCAGCCAGGAAGTCGATGCCCAGAGCAGTGATCTTTGCGCACTCCTCGGGGTCTGCGATCTCGCCGGCACCCACAACACCGTCCTCGACGCCGCCGATGGAACCGACCTCTGCCTCGATGCTCAGGCCCTTAGCGTGTGCCAGAGCCACCAGCTCCTTGGTCTTTTCCACATTCTCTTCGATGGAGTAGTGGCTGCCATCGAACATGATGGAAGAGAAGCCGGCCTCGATGCAGGCCTTGCAGCCCTCATAGGTGCCGTGATCCAGATGCAGGGCAACGGGAACGGTGATGCCCATGGAATCGACCATAGCGCTGACCATGGCAGCGACGGTCTTGAAACCGGTCATGTACTTACCAGCACCCTCGGAAACGCCCAGGATCACGGGGCTCTTCATTTCCTCGCAGGCGGTCAGGACAGACTTGGTCCACTCCAGATTGTTGATGTTGAACTGAGGCACACCATAGTGGCCATCACGTGCTTTGATCAGCATTTCGGTTGCATTTACCAACATTATTCATTACCTCCACAAAATCATTGGGGCCTTGCTCGTTTCGTGCCTGCTTTGTGCACGTCTTAACGAACTTACAGGGTTAGTATACCCCAAACAGCGCCTAAAATCAATCCAAACGGGCTTTTTTCCTGCAACAATGCGGAAAATCGATCCCTGCGGGGAAGGGAACTTTCCGTCAGAAAGGGTCAGCACAGAACAAAAAACAACAATATTCCATAAAATCTGCAACATGAAGCCGCGCGGCGGGAAAGCAGCAAAAGGACGAATTTTCAACATGGATCCACATTCGTCAAAATGATATTGGAAAATCTGGCAAAACCGGACAGAATGCAGTTCAAAAAATTGTCATATTTCCGACTTGTATTTTACAAACTGTACGCAAGAAAAACAAACAGGTCGAACCGGAATGTGGAAAACACGGTGGAAAGTGTGGAATTCCACCCGTAAAACAGGCTTTAAAACAGGACTTTTGAACTTTCTCCACCGGGTTTTCAACATGTGGAAAAAGTGATCGGCCCTTTACGGATTGTATACCACATTTTTGTGGAAAACTTTTCTCGTCGGCAAAACAGAGGACGCTTGTGCAGCAACAGAGTGAAGATGCACCTGTGCGGCAAAACATTTCTGCAAAAAGGAGCGCGACCTGCAAAAGCGGAAAATGCGGCAGACCGTGAACAGGGTGTGAAAACTTTTGCCGGACAGGGACAAAAAATGGTGATTTACTGGCAAACAAAGGCGGCATATGTTATACTTCAAAATGAGTTATCATATGGAAATGCTACGGGTGCGCAGTGCAGGATGCCGCGCACCTTTTGGAGGGTGCACGCAGCACGTTCCGGCAATACAAAGAAAGGGAGAAAACACAATGGAAGAAAAGAATCAGCCGCGCCGTCCGCGCCGCAGCCCGGAGGAGAACCCGCAGAAAAACGAGAGCCTTGTTTACGGCAAAAATCCTGTGACCGAGCTGCTCAAGAGCGGCTCCGGCGTGGATACCGTGCTCATTGCCGAGGGTCTGGCTCCGGCGGTGGCGGCTTACTATACGGCGCTGGCCAAGGAGGCGGGTGCCACGGTCAAGCGGGTGCATCCCAACAAGCTGCGCCTGATGACCGGCACCGAGAGCCATCAGGGTGTGGCTGCATTTGCCAGCGAGATCGAGTATGTGACGGTGGATGACCTGATGGCAGCAGCCAAGGCCAAGGGCGAGGCACCTTTTCTGGTGCTGAGCGATGGCATCGAGGACCCGCACAATCTGGGCGCAGTGATGCGCAGCGCTCTGCTGTGCGGTGCCCACGGGATCGTGATCCCCAAGCGCGGCGGTGCATCGGTGACGCCCACCGTTATCAAGTCCAGCGCGGGCGCAGCAGAGCGTCTGCCGGTGGCCCGTGTGGCCAACATCGGCGAGACCATCCGCCGCCTGAAGGATCAGGGCGTGTTCGTCTATTGCGCGGATATGGACGGCGTGTCCCTGCGCAGGAACAACCTCACCGGCCCCATCGCACTGGTGCTGGGCAGTGAAGGCAGCGGCGTTTCCCAGCTGGTCAAGAAGCTGTGCGACGGTGTGGTGCGTCTGGATATGGCGGCATCCGGCACCGGTGTGGACAGCTACAATGTGTCGGTGGCTGCGGGCATCATCCTGTACGAGATCCAGTCCCAGCGCGCAGCACAGCAGGCATAAACCGGTACAAAGGCCGGAACCTCAACGATATTTACAGGAGGGACAAGAATGCCGAAGGATAAAAATAACAATCAGGCAATGACCGAGGATGAAAAGTTCCGCTCTTTTTTCAGCACCACGGCGGTGAACATCCCGGATGAAATGACCCGGCGGGATGAAGGACTGCCGGAAGAAAAGCCGCAGAAGCGGTTTGGCCTGTTTGCCCGCGGCAAGGCAGATCAGGAGGAAGCCCAGGCAGCAGAGCCGCAGGAAATGCCCACCGGTGAGGTGGTGCTGGGCGGGGATGCCCAGCTGGAGCAGGAAGCAGATCTGGAACTGATGCTGAAGCCTGCGGCAGACCCGGAGCGGGAGCTGGCCCCGTGGCCCCTTCTGGAGACGGAAGCGGAGGATGCAGAACCGCTCAGGGTGGATCTTCCGGCCCCTGCTCCTGCAAAGGAGCCGGAGCCGCCCAGACAGAGCACAGCCCCGGTGGCAGAGCCTGCCGGGCAGCGCAGTGAGGCAAAAACCTCTCGCAATCCCAAGAATGCACCGGAGGTGCTGCTGCCGCAGGAGGAACAGGAGCAGCAGGAAATGGCTCAGCTCAAGGCCATGATCAATGGCCTGAGCGAGAAAAAGCCCGCTCCCGGCGCAGCCGCGCCGACCCGGACGGCACAGGCAGAGGCAGAGGAAACAGCCCCGGCAGCGCAGCCGGAAACTGCTCCTGAACGTAAAAAAGAAGAAAGCGGCACGCCGCTGCCCGCTGCCGTGTTTGCGTCGGTGAAGGAAGCGGATGCCGACCTGCAGCCGAAGGAAAAAAAGAGACCGGAACGCAAAAAGCCGGTGATCGATTTCTTTGGCCGTGCAGAGGACGAAGAAAAGCCGCAGGCCCCCTCGGCCCCGGCAGATGCGCCCGCTGCAAAAGAGGACACCATGAGCCTGCCGCTGCTGCCGCTGGACGGCGAAGCCCCGGCAGCAGAGCCGCAGGCAAAGGCAGAGGCAGCGCCTCAGCCGGAACAGAAGCCGGAAGCCGGGGAGCCTGCGCCGCTGGCGGAGGAGCCGGAGAGCGAGCTGCAGGGCCCGGAGGCGACAGCGGAAAAGCTGCACCGCATGAGCGCCGAGCTGACGCTGCGCTGCGTACTGGGCGGCATTCTGGTCGTGGTGCTGCTGCACTTTGGTCTGGTGTCGGACGGGCTGCTGCCCGCGATGGCCGCGCTGGACCCGGATGCAGCTCCGGCGGCATTCTACGGCGCAAACCTGCTGCTGCTGGCGGCAAGCCTGTGCGTGGGCTTCCCGGTCCTGCGAGACGGCCTGACCGGCCTGCGCGGGCGTCCCTCGGCCGATACGATGCCGGCTCTGGCTGCAGCGGCGGCGATGCTGCAGGCCGTGACGGCAATGCTGAACGCCAATGTCTACCGCGGCACCACGGGCATTTCTCTGCTCAGCGGCATGGCGGCGCTGGGCCTGTTCCTTGCTCTGCTGGGCAGCCGGGTGATGCTGGCAGCGGTCAAGGGCGGGTATGAACTGGTGACCAATGGCGTGGAGCATCAGGGCGCTTTCCGCGCCAGAGATAAGGACCTGCTGCGTGCGCTGGCACGGGATCTGGAACAGAAGGATCCATGGGTGCTGCTGAGCCGCCCGATGCAGGATGCCGAAGGCTTTGTGGAGCAGAGCCTGTGCGAGCGTGCCAGCGAGCGCCGTGCCCGCAAGGTCTCGTACATTCTGCTGGGCGTTGCCCTGCTCAGCGGTGTGCTGTTCCTGCTGGCAGGAGCCGGGTGGAACAAGGCCGTTGCAGCCATGGTCGCAGTGCTGTGCATGGGTGCACCGCTGTCTTCCACCCTCATCGCGGGCATTGCATCGCTGCGGCTGCAGCGCGCCGCTGCGGCTGTGGGTGTGGTGGTGCCCGGCTGGCAGGCCATTGAGCAGCTGGGCGGCATCGATACGCTGCAGATCGACGCCGACGACCTGTTCACAACCGACAGCGCACAGCTGGAGGACATCCGCATCTTCAAGGGCGGCCGCATCGACCGTGCGATCCTGTATGCGGCCAGTGTGCTCAACGAGACCCACGGTGCCCTGCGGGGCCTGTTCCGTCAGATCATCGAGGACCGTACCGACATCCTGTTCCCGGTCAAGGATCTGGAACAGCATCGGGGACTGGGCTTCTCGGGCTGGTGCGATAATAACCGCATCCTCATCGGCACCCGCCGCTATCTGGAGAAGGAGGGCGTCTCGCTGCCGGATGAAGAGTACGAGGCGCAGCACTCCAAAAACGGGGAACTGCAGATCCTGTATCTGGCAGTCTCCGGCAATCTGCACGCAATGTTCGTGCTGAAGTATGTGGGCGGGCGCAATGTGGCCCGGGGTCTTGCCGTGCTGCAGAAGGAAAATATCCGGCTGATGGTCACCTGTCAGGACCCCAGCCTGACCGCAAAGCATATCACCGAGGTGTACCGCCTGCCGGAGGGCATGGTCACGGTGCTGGATCAGGAGCAGTGCGATGCCATCAAGGCCGCACCTGCCGACCCGGCGGACGTCTGCTGCATGATCCATCTCAAGGGCTTTGCCAGCCTGACCGGCGGCCTGCAGGCGGCAGATCAAGCCCAGAATGCTGAGAACAGTGCCACCACGGTGCAGATGGTCTCGGTGCTGTTCTCCATTGTCATTGCGGCTCTGCTGACCAGCGCGGGCAGCATCTGGGAGCTGTCGGTGGCGACGGTGCTGATGTATCAGGCCGCATGGAGTGCACTGAGCATTGCAGTCTGCGCCCTGAAGCAGCACAATTGAAAGTGAGAATTATTCTTAAAATAAATAGGAATTATTCTTGATTTTGTATTGGGAATATGGTATACTCTGTTCAGAACCTGAGCCGCAGGCGGAAAAATTTCCGCCGGGCTGAATGATAGAGCCGGGATCGGTCGATCCTGACAGAAGATCCGTTTTTGAAAGGAGAGCACCATGGAACTGAAGGGCACCAAAACCGAGAAAAACCTGATGGAAGCATTTGCCGGTGAGAGCCAGGCACGCAATAAGTACACCTTCTTTGCCAGCATGGCCAAAAAGGAAGGCTACGAGCAGCTGGCCGCGATCTTTGAAGAGACCGCCGGCAACGAGAAGGAACACGCAAAGATCTGGTTCAAGCTGCTGTGCGGCGGCGCGATCCCCGATACCCTGACCTGTCTGGACATGGCCGCAGGCGGCGAGCACGACGAGTGGACGGAAATGTACCCCCGTATGGCCAGAGAGGCCAAAGAAGAGGGCTTCCCCCAGATCGCAGCCCTGTTCACCATGGTGGCACAGATCGAGAAGGAGCACGAGGAGCGCTACCGCGCGTTGGCCGACAACCTGAAAAACAGCAGGGTGTTTGCCCGCGAGGAACAGCAGGTGTGGCAGTGCCGGAACTGCGGATATACCTATATCGGCAAGTCCGCACCGCTCAAGTGCCCGGTGTGCGCACACCCCCAGAGCTATTTTGAGCTGAAAAAGATCAACTACTGATAAAAACAGGCAGACGCCGCCGTATCCGGTCCCGGGTACGGCGGCGTTTTGTACAAAATTGAAAACCGGATTTTAGCACTCCCCACAAAATGCGGCCCTGCGGTGCGGCAGAAGGGCCCAAAAACTTGACCATGTTTTGCTCTGCGTGTAAAATAATACGAAGATAAGAGTATTTGAACGTTTCCGGAAACAGGCAGGGAGGGCAAAGCCCATGAAGCAAAGATTCAAGACCGGCATTGGCGCATTTGTGCTGTGTGTGGTGCTGCTTTTGGCAGGGGCTCTGCCGGTCTGTGCGGTCGGGGCCCACCCGGTTCCGGACAGCGGTATGACGCTGGACACCTCGGAGCTGCTGCTGGAGCTGACCAGTGAGGACCCTGCCCCGGTGGCCTATCTGACGGTGCAGGCACCCAACGATTACTTTTTCCTGATCTGGACGTCCAGCGCACCGTCGGTGGCGTCGGTGGACGGCACCGGCAAGGTGACCGGCCATTCCGAGGGCACGGCTTCCATCACAGCCTGCAACGAGCGGGGCGAAAAAACAGCCTGCACTGTGACCGTGCGCAAAAGCACAGTGGCCCGCCCGGTGCTGAACACCACCGAGCTGGCGCTGACCATTACGGAGCAGGAGCCTGCGCCTTCGGCTCAGCTGAAGCTGGAACAGAACGACAGAGGGTTCATCTATGTGCGGCAGTGGGTGAGCAGCAGCCCTTCCGTGGCACAGGTGAGCAGCAGCGGAACCGTGACAGGCCAAAGCTCCGGCAGGGCCGTCATCAGCGCACTGACGACAGCCGGGCAGGTGCTGCGCTGCACGGTGACAGTCACCTCTGAAATAGGCCGTGTGCAGATCAGCAAAAACGCCATGCTGCTGCAGGCAGTGGGGGCCAGCCAGAAGCTGACCGCACAGGCTGCAGGCGGCAAAAACACGGCAATGACATGGCTCAGCAGCAACCCGGATGTGGCACAGGTGAGCACAGACGGTACAGTGACCGCTGTGGGCGATGGTGAGACCGTGATCCTTGCAGTCTCGCCGGAGGGCCGTGCCGATGCCTGCTACGTGGCGGTGGGAACGGCGGCGTGGCGCTACCGCTCGGAGGAGGAGCTGGCCGAGGTGCTGACTGTCTCCGGACAGCTGCCGTATTCGGATGGAAAATGAAAAGAGGAGCGTTCTGTGCGACAGGACGCTCCCCTTTTTTCAGGCTCCGCAGGGCAAAAAGATCATCGTTCCCCGGGCAGACCACGCCATCCGCTGGGCCATGCAGCCGGGCGCACCGGCCAGCAGAAACAGGGCCAGTGCGGCGAGCAGCAGCACCCATCCAAGGCCGCTGTGCGGCCTGCCGGAAAAAGGCTCCCCTTTTTTGCGTCTCATCCCGCTGCCCCCTTTTTTGCTGTGCTGGGCCATCCTATGCGCCGCAGGCACCGATTGTGCAACCGGCCCGGCTGTGGTACAATAAAACCTTAAGAGATACATTGTACAGGGAGAACGATCTTTATGCTTACCATCACACTGCTGGGCACCGCTGCTACCATGCCGCTGCCGGACCGGGCGCTTTCGGCTGCGTTTGCAGCCTGCGGCGGGCACGGCCTGCTCTGGGACTGCGGCGAGGGAACGCAGGCAGCGGCACACCGGGCAGGCGTGAACCTGATGCGGGCAGATGCCATCTGCCTGACCCACTACCATGGCGACCACATCTTTGGTCTGCCGGGCCTTTTGCAGACGCTGGGGGCGCAGGGCCGCACAAGGCCGCTTGCGCTGCTGGGGCCGGAGGGCCTGCCGGATATCTGGGCGGCTGTGCGGGCACTGACCGGCCCGCTGCCCTATCCGGTGAAGCCGCAGGTGCTTATGCCGGGCCAGCCGCTGGCGCTGGATGCGCTGAGCGAGGGCTGGCCTGCCGGTGCGCGGCTGGTGCCGTTTGCCACAAAGCACCGGGTAAAAAGCCTTGGCTACCGGCTGGAGCTGCCCCGTGCGGGCAAATTTTCGCCGGAGCAGGCCCGGGCGCTGGGGGTGCCGGTGCAGCAATGGAAACTGCTGCAGAAAGGGCAGAGCGTTGCCGTGGAGGGCAGAACGGTGCAGCCTGCACAGGTGCTGGGCGCACCGCGCAGGGGGTTGAGCGTGGTGTTTTCCGGCGATACCGCCCCCTGCCCGGGCCTTTTGCAGGCGGCACAGGATGCAGACCTGCTGCTCTGCGACGCCACCTATGCGCTGCCGGAGCAGGAAGCGCAGGCCCGGCAGTGGGGCCACAGCACCTTTGGGCAGAGCGCGGCCCTTGCTGCACAGGCGGGCGCAAAACGGCTGTGGCTGACCCATTACTCCCCCATGATCACCGACCCGGAGGAGTATGCCGAACAGGCACAGGGCATCTTTCCGGCGGCAGAATGCGGCTTTGACGGCAAAAGCATCACCCTGCAGTACGAGGAGGTGCAGCCATGACCATCCGGATGGACGAGGGCGCGGCGGAGCTGCTGGACACCCTGCACAGGGCGGGCTATGCGGCTTACGTGGTGGGCGGCTGCGTGCGGGACAGCCTGCTGGGTCTTACCCCCCATGACTGGGATCTTTGCACCAGCGCCCTGCCGCAGCAGGGGATGGAGCTGTTCGGCGAAGAAAAATGCATCCCCACCGGCCTGCAGCACGGCACCGTGACCGTAAAGCAGGGCGGCGGGCTGTACGAGATCACCACCTTCCGCACCGAGGGAGCCTACACCGATGGCCGCCACCCGGACGAGGTGCATTTTGTACCGGACGTGCGGGAGGATCTAGCCCGGCGGGATTTTACCATCAACGCCATGGCCTACAATGCAAAAGAGGGTCTTGTGGACCCCTTTGGCGGGCAGGCCGATCTGCAAAGCGGCATCCTGCGGGCCGTGGGCGTGCCGCACCAGCGGTTCACCGAGGACGCGCTGCGCATCCTGCGGCTGTACCGGTTCGCAGCGCGGTTTGGCTTTGCCATCGACCCGCCCACGGCGCAGGCGGCACAGGAGCTGTGCGCCCATCTGGACTGTGTATCGGTGGAGCGCATCGAGGAAGAGCTTGCAAAGCTGCTGAGCGCACCCGCCCCTGCGGCATATCTTGACGAAAAAATACTCGGCGTTGTTTTGCCCGAGCTTTCACCGGAGGCACTGGCGGCGGCAAAGCCAGTGGTGGATGCCTGCCCGGCGGGGGAGCAGGCTCTGCCCGTCCGTCTGGCGGCGCTGCTGCTGAGCCTTGGCGAGGACGGCACCCGCCGCACCCTCAGGCGCCTGCGCTGCTCCAATGCCTGTATTGAGGAAACGGCGGTGCTGGTGCGGGAAGTCGTGTCGGGTGTGCCGGTATCCCTGAATATTTACACCCGCAAATTGCTGGGCCAATATGGCCTGAAAACGGTGCGGCGTCTGGCCGCACTGGGCACAGCCTTGCAGCCGGAGCGTTCGGCTGATTTTGCTGCACTTTCCGAATTGGCCGAACGATTGGATGCGGACGGCGTGTGCTGCCGCGTCAGCCAGCTGGCTGTGAATGGCCGTGACCTGATGGCGGCAGGCGTCCCGGCGGGGCCGGGCATCCGCAAAGTGCTGGAAGCGCTGCTGGACGGTGTGATCCGGGAAGAATACCCCAACGAGCGGCAAGCCCTGCTGGCCGCAGTGCAGCAGCTTGCTGCGTCTTGACAAGCGCTTTTTTCAGAGTTACTATTATACTACTGTTTTAGTATGTTGAATGCACCAAAGGAGAACTTATGACCACACAGACCCCTGATTCAAAGCCGCGTGCCCTCATTGCCATGAGCGGCGGCGTGGACAGCTCGGTGGCGGCATGGCTCATGCAGCAGGCAGGCTATGACTGCACCGGCATCACCATGCGGCTCACCCGCAACGAAACGCTGGGACAGTCCGGCTTTCACACCTGCTGTTCGGAAAAGGACATCGAGGACGCGGCAGAGGTGGCGTATGCCATGGATATCCCGTACGAGGTGCTGGATTTCACGGCCGACTTCCGGGAGCAGATCATTGAAAAATTCGTCCGCGTGTATGAGGCGGGCGGCACGCCGAACCCCTGCATCGACTGCAATAAATATATGAAGTTCCGCCATCTGCTGGACTGGGCCCGGGCACACGGCATGGAGTATGTGGTCACGGGCCACTATGCCCGGGTGGAGCAGGACGAGGCCACCGGCCGTTTCCTGCTCAAAAAGGGGCTGGACGAGGGCAAGGACCAGAGCTACGTGCTCTACAACCTCACGCAGGAGCAGCTGGCGCATATCCGCCTGCCGCTGGGCGGCCTGCACAAGACCGAGGTGCGCGAGATCGCGGAGCAGCACAAATTTGTCAATGCCCGCAAGCACGACAGTCAGGACATCTGCTTTGTGCCGGACGGCGATTATGCCGCCGCGGTCGAGCGGCTGACGGGTGCGCGCAGCGTGCCCGGGCGCTTTGTGGATGCGCACGGAAACGTGCTCGGCACGCACCGCGGCATCATCCACTATACGATCGGGCAGCGCCGCGGGCTCGGTATCGCGGCCGAAGCGCCGCTGTACGTCTGCGGCATCGACGTGCCGAACAACGAGGTCGTGCTCGGACGCAATGCCGACCTGTTTTCGACCGAGCTCGATGCGAGCGGCTGCAACTGGATCTCCGGTGACGTACCGCAGCAGCCGCTGCGCGTGACGGCGCGCATCCGCTACCGCCAGCCGGAGCAGCCCTGCACCGTCACGGTCACGGGCGCGGACACGGTGCACGTGTCGTTCGAGACACCGCAGCGCGCCATCACGCGCGGTCAGGCCGTCGTGTTCTACGACGGGGACACGGTGCTCGGCGGTGGCACGATCGACTGAAATGCTATGACGAAGGGAGGCGCGGCCATGCCCGTGACGCTCTATCTTGCGATCCCCTGCTATAATGAGGCGGCGGTGCTGCCGGAGACGGCGCGCCGCCTGCGCGAAAAATTTGCCAGCCTGCGCGCCGCCGGGACGATCGGCCCGCTGAGCCGCATCTGCATGATCGACGACGGTTCGAGGGACGAGACGTGGCAGATCATCTCCGACCTGCACACGCAGGACCCGGTCTTTTCCGGCATCCGGCTCTCGCGCAACCGCGGCCACCAGAACGCGCTGCTGTGCGGACTGATGACGCTGCGCGATCGCGCCGACTGCGTCATCTCCATGGACGCCGACCTGCAGGACGATATCAATGCCATCGATGCCATGCTCGCGG
>OHTA01001366.1_pt1 | contig 12563 bp, 9 predicted proteins | sample 1578851 | NCBI WGS metagenome assembly OHTA01 (sample SAMEA3879578, study PRJEB24766) | human gut metagenome | biome: human-associated habitat; feature: feces | place: USA | collected 1985/1987 | reverse complement strand
ATCACCAAAAAGATCATCTGTAGTGATTTCAAGATTTTCCATTGTTTTCTCTGAAAGCTAAAATCGGTTTAAATTCAAACACACTCTTAATATAGCAAAAGAGCAGTCGCGACGCGACTGCTCTTTCTATCTATTGTTGCGTGTATCAAAAAAATGCGCGGCGGATCTCGTCGACGCAGTCGAGCTTCTCCCATGTGAACAGCTCGACATCGCGTACTATCGGCTCATCCTCGTAGCGCGAGCGGAACACTTTGCGCACAGTCTCGGGGCGTCGGCCCATATGGCCGTAGGATGCCGTCTCGCGATAGATAGGATTGCGGAGCTTCAGCCGTTCCTCGATGGCGCGAGGACGCAGGTCGAACATCTCCTCGACCTTGCGGGCGATCTCGGAATCACTCATGCCGTTTTTCGCCGTTCCATAAGTGTTGACAAACACGCTGACAGGTTCCGCCTCACCGATGGCATAGGCCACCTGCAGCAACACCTCGCGGGCCACTCCGGCGGCCACAAGGTTCTTGGCGATATGCCGGCAGGCGTAAGCCGCCGATCGGTCCACTTTCGAGGGATCCTTGCCGGAGAAGGCGCCGCCGCCATGAGCCCCGCGGCCGCCGTAGGTGTCGACGATAATCTTACGGCCTGTCAGACCCGTGTCGGCATGAGGACCGCCAAGCACGAACTTGCCGGTGGGATTCACATGCAGGATAAGCTTGTCGTCGAAAAGGTTCTGTATCTCCACAGGCAGCTTGGCCTTGACACGGGGCAGAAGAACCTCCTCCACATCCTTGCGGATCTGTTCGAGCATCCGGCGGTCGGCCTGCTCATGAGCCTCTTCGGTATCGTCGAGAGGCGCCACGAACTCATCATGCTGTGTCGAAACGACAATCGTATGTATGCGCACGGGGCGATGATTCTCATCATATTCCACCGTCACCTGACTCTTGGCATCGGGACGGAGATAGGTTGTGAGCTTCCCTTTGCGGTAGTAGGTCATCTGCTTTCCTTCGCGGCGTATGTCGGCGAGTTCGCGCAGAAGAAGATGCGAGAGGTCGAGAGTCAGTGGCATATAGTTCTCGGTCTCGTCGACGGCATAGCCGAACATCATTCCCTGATCGCCTGCACCCTGCAGCTCCTCGCGACTCTGTCCCTCTTCGCCGACGCGGCTCACACCGCGGTCGATATCCTCGCTCTGTTCATGGATGGCGGAAAGGATACCGCAGGCATCGCCGTCGAAGCGGTAGGCACCGCGGTCGTAACCTATGTCGGTGATGAGCTTGCGCGTCACGTTCTGTATATCGACGTATGCCTGCGAGCTGACCTCGCCGGCCACAACCACCTGACCCGTGGTGCAGAGTGTCTCGATAGCCACATGACTCTGCGGGTCGCGTGCAAGGAATTCATCGAGAAGAGTATCGCTGATCTGGTCGGCCACCTTATCGGGATGGCCCTCGGAAACCGATTCCGAAGTAAAAAGATAATTCATCGTTATATTCTATTTTTTAAGTTTCACAAAAAAAGCGGCCGCTGCTGCGGTCGCTCGTTGAATGCATACTGTCGTCGGGAAGGGATTGCGGCGCGGGCACGCGCCGTCATTCCGTTGATGCAGTTTTAGCATTTTTTCGAGTGGTTGCAAGCAGCCAAATTTCTCCACTTTCGCCCCCCGGACCATATCCTATCCGGAAATCATTCGCAAATTTAATCATTTCTCCGCCAATTTCCAATTCCCCTTCCAATTTTTCATATTATTTCACATTGGAGCCTCACGTAGGGGCGCATCCGAACGTGCGCGGCATGCGACAAGGCTATCTCTGAACAATTATCGCGCTTTTACGATTCTTATGGAACAGAGTCTAAACTTTCTATGTAAACGATGCGCGAAATGGACACGGGAGTGAAAACGATTATACGGGAGGTGACGGCGATACCTACGCTGATGCACTGGCGCAGGGAGGTTATCGAGAATGTGTTCGGCGTCGAACCATCGAAGCGTCTGCTTGTGGCCAACCGCCAGTATTATCAGCGGAACATCGCCGCCGGCCGACATATAGCGGTAATTGCGGAGATGGAGGGCGCCGAGGCGGCCTGCGGGGCGATCTGTCTCTCGGAGGAGCTACCCTCGCCCGACAACCCCACCGGGAGATGCGCTTTTCTGATGAATATCTATGTGCGCAAGGAGTTTCGCGGACAGGGCATAGGCCGGGCCATCGTACGGTGGCTTGTGGATAAGGCGCGGCAATTGGAGTGCGGCAAAATCTATCTTGAAACCACCGATGAGGCGCGACCGTTATGTAAGGAAAGCGGGTTTAAGGATTTAACCGGATATATGAAATATGCAGACATTCAGAATCCCGAATCTTGACATAGTGGCAGCCGGAGACTCCGCCGACAGAATATGCTACATCCTCTCCCCTTTCGACGCCACCTTCAAGCTCGTCCCCGGCAATCGCGCCTCCCCCTTGCAAGGGTAACTCTCTTTCCCACAAACGAAAAAAATCTCCTGTTCCTCCTGTGCTCCTGTCAAGAAAAGTCGATCTTAGCTACCGGGTGTTTTGGCTTTGCTGATGGTCACGAGCCAGACGCCGGTGAAGATAAGGACGATGGCAAGAGCTTTGACGGGTGTGAAGCGGTCGAGGCCGAGGCAGATGCCGGTGATGGTGGCCACTACCGGCTGCACATAGTTATACATGCCGACGAGAGTGGGGCGAAGATTCTTCTGCCCTATCATGATGCAGACATAGGCAAGGAACGTGCCGCAGACCACCACATAGGCGATCCCGCTCCATTCCATAGCGGAGATAATCTGCCAGTCGGTAGCCGCGAGCCACTTCACGCTGCCGGGAAGCCCCACCACCGTAGCCGAAAGGAACATCCATTTCATCAGCGTCACCAATGAGTATTTGCGGATGAAATTGCGATATAACGTCAGATAGAGCGCATAGCTCAGCTGGGCAAGGAGCACTATCACGTCGCCCAAAGCCGGGTTCGAGCCCGAGGCCGTGCCTCCGTTGCCCATGATCAGTATTATGGCCCCGGCAGCTCCGGCGGCGATACCTCCCGCCTTCTTGAGCGTGATCGGTTCGCGAAGAATGAGCCAAGCCAGCAACATCACCCACATCGGCATGGTGGTGGTGACCAGCGACGCCTCGCCCGGCGAAGTGAGGCTCACGCCCAATATGAAGCATCCCTGATTGAAGAGAACGCCCAACATACCGGCGCCGAAAAGCCTGAGGATATCTTTCGGAGGCACATGTTCGCGGGGCAGAAACAGCGACGTGAGCCAGAAAAGCAGCGCCGCCCCCGCGACCCTGAAATCCACCATAATCATCGGGGGCACTGCTCCCGAGGCAAAAACGATCTTCACCACCGGCGACATCAGACCCCACATCATGTTGGCTCCCAACATCGCCAGATGACCCTTCAACTTTGCTTTCTCCATAATTACCTGCAGATTCAGCCTGCAAAATTACGAAAAAAATCATAACTGTGTGTGTAGAACTGCTGCAAGTCTTTTGCAACAGCTTTGATATCAAAACCGTTTTCGGCCACATTCCGAGAGGCAGATGCGTTGCGCCCGAGACTGATTGTCGGTTCTATGGCTTCTGCCCATTCTTTAGCCCCCTTCGATAAATCAAGTTGACGGGCATTTACTGAAAAAATCGTTTCCGGTGAAAGATTACTTGTGGCAAGAATCGGAATACCCTCGGCCTGGGCCTCAACCAAAACGACCGACAATCCTTCGAACAGGGAGGGAAAGAGGAAGAGATCGCTCGCGTGCAAAAGTGCAGGTATGTCGTTGCGTATGCCAAGGGGCATGACGCTGTCGGTCAGCCCTGATGAAGCTGTCTGAGCTTTTATCTCCTCCTCCAACTCACCTTTGCCGACAAGCAAGAGCCGGCTGTCCGGATGTGAGTCGTGATATACCTTAAAGACATCTAATAGGAATTTATGATTCTTTTGATAGTTGAATCTCCCGATATGCAGAATTGCAGTCGTTGAATCCGCCAGCCCTAATTCTTTCCTTAGTTGCATTCTCTGCGATACATCGTATAGGAATTTTTGCGGTTCGATGCCGTTGAATACGATTTTGGCCTCTCTGTTACCGTACATCCATCGGGCGGCATCGTAGGAGCAGGCAAAGCGGTTGAATCTGAATAAGTTTAATATGGGACGGCAGATTTTATGCAGATAGATGTGCGGAGCACTGGTGTTATGGCAATGGAGGATGATATTTCTGAAGCCGGCCATTCTTGCGCCGGTCACCCAGATCAGGGATGAGAAGGAATGATAATTGTGGAGATGTATCGTGTCATAGCCCATCGTGCGGTTCATCATGCGCAAATGACGGGCGATATTGGCGAGCATCGAGAAATATTCCACGTATTTCACCTTCAACTTATTCTGCGGGAGGATATGAATCATCCCTCCCATGGAGGCGATTTCGTCGTCGTAATCACCTTTGCCGGGGTCGGAACATAGAAAATCGAACTGGACCTCAGAGCGGTCGATATTTCTATAGACGTTCATCAGAAACGTCTCCTGACCGGCCCGGTCCATCTTCGTCACCACATGCAATATCCTTTTCATTTCTTTCGTCCCTCTCCCTCTACAGACTTAAACATAGCCTCAATCGAAGAAGTCTCTACCGGAGACGCGTTCCTTAATTTTCCACTCCGAGCCTCATTAAGAGCCTCTTTGGTGACTTCATTAGGTTCATTATAAGCCACATCCAACAATACGCATTCTACGAAATTATTGAGACTTCTGTGCTCACGTTTTGCCAATTCTTTAAGGCGTTCCAACAAATCCGTATTCAATCTGAACATTGTGGCCTTTTTCTGTATTGCAGCTTCCATAGTGCTATCATTTTATTTGCAAATATATTGCAAATAAATAACATTTCCAAATCAGAGTAGGTTTTCTTCTATCATATAAAATCTCCTGAATTTTTTATATCACATCCAATTCTGTTTATAGCCGGATGTCAGGTATGTTTGTCCGTGATAATGGTAAGCGTTTTATCGACAAAAACAGTTAACTTTGCATTATTATATTAAATGAATTGATTGTATTAAATGAATTGCTTATGAAAGGTAAAATATCAAAATTCTTGCTGATGGCTGCGATCGCCATAGCCGGAATGGGGAAAACGACGGCGCAACAGGTGGCTCCGACAACTTCGGATTCCGTGGCTACCGTCTACTTTATCAAGAATATCACCCCGGAAAATCTTGTAAAAATCTATGATGCGCTCGACCGCAGGGCATCGGGGAAGGTATGCGTCAAGCTCTCTACGGGCGAAAAGGGGAACCCGAATCACCTATCCCCCAAGCTTATCGCTCCGTTAGTGCAGGGGCTTCACGCCGACATCGTGGAGTGCAACACTTCTTATCCGGGAGCCCGCACCAACGACAAGGACCACATGGAACTCGCCCGCGAGCATGGCTTCACGGCCATCGCCCCGTTCCATCTGCTCGACAGCGTGGCGTCGACGGCTCTGCCTGTTGTCGCCGGCAAGCATATCAACTACGCTTATATCGGCAAGGGATGGCTCGACTATAATTTCACTATCGTGCTTTCACACTTCAAAGGTCATCCGATGGCCGGATTCGGTGGCGCACTGAAAAACATGGGTATCGGCCTGCAGTCGAGAGAGGGCAAGGCATGGGTACATTCCGCCGGCAAAACTGATGATGCGGACAATCTCTGGGGCGCCGGTATGCCGGCACAGGATGATTTTCTGGAGACTATGGCCGAGGCGGCAAAAGCGGTTACCGACTATGCGGGCGACCATATCCTTTATATAAATGTGGCCAACAACCTATCGGTGGATTGCGACTGCGTTTCGAAGCCTGCCCCGGTGAAGATGGGAGATATCGGCATTTTCGCTTCGCTCGACCCGGTGGCAGTGGACCGCGCCTGCGTCGATGCAGTGAAAGCTTCGCCCGACCATGGCAAAGTCCATCTTGAAGAGCGTATGGCCTCCCGCAACGCCACGCATGTGCTCGACTATGCCGAGCAACTCGGCATGGGCACGCAGAAGTATGTGCTCATAACTATCGAATAAGAGTCTAACGAGATATATTGATCTCCTGGACTGCGGATTTATACTCGGCATCCCCGTCGGCTTCTACGCAAATCGTAATTGTGTTCCAGAGGCGGCGGGGATCCTTGCCGAAATAATCTTCATCAACCCTGAAAGTATATTCTCCGGTCTGTCTGGCCGGTCCGGAAATCAAAACCGCTCGCGGCCTGACCGACGCATGCCTGTCGCTCTTTGTCTTGCGGTCTTCTCCGCAGAAATAAGGTTCGACGGTGAATTCCGTTCCCGATATCCGGGCATTCATCTTGACATGCTTCGTCTCATCGTATGCGATATCCTCTCCATTCACCCGTGCTCTCAAATATTGCATCTTCTTATTGCGCGACGAAGCATAGATCGCCTTTGTGAGGTCGACCATCTCGCGGTCGTGATACCAGAAGCAGTCGTGAGGATCCGCGCTCTCGGTTCCGTCGGCATACCAGCGGGAATAATAGCATCCCCCTTCGGGCCGCGGAGTTTCGAGGGATTTGGCGATAAACAGGGCGATGTAGCGTTGCGTATCTTCCGAAAGGTCGAAGTGTCCACGTCCGGCATCACAAAGGAATGAGATCCGGCTTTCGGGATACATCATCCGGAACGCCAGCGCCGGGCGCACCCTTGCTTCCCACCATTCATATTCCCCTTCGATCATCAAGCCGGGAATTCGGTCGATATTGCGGGTACGTCCCCATTCGATGTTGGCGCGCCCGTAGCCGCAGAGGTTTGTGCGGGGCGCATCTCCGTGATAAGAGATGATGCAGAGAGTGCGATCGGGATTCCATGCGGCGAAATTCCAAGGAAATGTGGCCTGCGCCGAATGGCCGAAGGGTATCACAGGCGCTGTGGCTATTTCAGGATGACCGGTGCCGGCGGCGAAGTCTGCCATGATTTTCTCAAATCGCTTCTGACAACCGTCGGAAGTATCCCAATTCTGGGAACCGCGTTGCACAAAAGCCATGGCAACGCCCAAGCTATCCATAGCCTCACGAAACGAGCGGCTGCGGAAAAGCACCTCCTCCGTCATGTTCTGATGACAATACAACACAGCCTTGACCTTCTCCGCTCCCCTGGGCAGCCGTATATAAGCGCGCTCGCACTCCTCGCCGGTAAAATAGTCGAAAGTCACACAATTCTGTTGCGATAAATCATTATCCGCAGCAGATATACGCAGCGACAAGAGCGCCGAGAAAATCAGAGTCATAACATGAGTTCTCATCGCGAATGCTTTTCTAATCCATACGCAAAGAGGATGGCGTTTACTCATTTTTCGATTTGAGCCTACGATTCCCGAGTTTTCATTATATTTGCAATCGTTCGGGAAAGTGGTTCCCCGTCTCGTTACATGAGCATCCCTATCCACATCTATCCCTATCCACATCTATAAATATGAAACCGGTTTACCTCAAACTTTCAAAACCTTCCGGGAAGCTCGCTGCAGACTCCTCGCGTTTCTGGGGCAACCCGGCGCTCCCGGCCGGGGTGAAGTATCCTTTATATAAGGATGATGACGGCGAAGAATATCCCTACGTATTCATATGCCAGATAAATCTTGCGGATCTGAAGCATTACTGCGGAGACTCCACCGATCTGTTTCCTTCTTACGGTCTGCTTCTGTTCTTTGCAAGAATCGATTATTATCTCGGCGATTATGACGGCGTACCGGGCGTGGGCGGCTACATAAGCGATCCAGAAGCCGTCAAGGTTCTATTCATCGATGATTGCACTGACCTAAGGGAGGTTGTATTGGTCGATGAAGATGATTCTCCTCTCTCACGGGAGGAACTTGAAATATCATTTTCCCTCCGCCATGATTATATTAAAGATGACGACCACTGCCTGATAGCGCCTCCCGACCACCGCGAATGGGCGACATGGGACCCTCCCTATGAAGATTGGCTCATTCTATTGCAGGTCGACTCATTCGATGGCCCTGATTTCAACTTAAACTTCATGGACTGCGGCGTTCTCGACTTCCTGATCTCCCCCGACGCCCTGAAGCGCGCAGATTTCACCGACGTCCGAGCCATCCTCCTCTCCACATAGGGTATGCATTTCTCATCTCTTAAGTTTTAAGTCAATCAGAAGGATGGCATGCTCCGCTTCTCCTTTCGGAGCATCTTTCGGTAGCCAAGCCACAATAAATCGGATAAATGCCGATTTAACTGAATAACCTTTCTCAAACCATAGATATAATTCGTTTTGCATTTTCTGTGACAACTTGGCTACACTCATACCCGTATGGCTGTCATATAGATAATTATTATCAAAACGAAGTTCCTGTCCGGCTTTGAGTGCAAGTATCTCTTTCTTCCTTGATTTAAAGAACCCGAGATTCACATCCTTATGCGACAGTTGCAAAACAATCTCCTCCGGCAGGTCATATTGCTGCAGGCATACATAATGTTCATCATTGGGCATACGATCGAAATACGAATCATCGGTATGTATGTATAATCTTTCTTTTGCCCGGGTAGCCCCCACATAAAATCGGCGTAAGTTTTCATCATCAACTCGATGCGGCTTTGACAAGAGCAGATAGACATCGTCGAATTCGCGGCCTTTAGCTTTATGTATAGTTGAAACAACTACATCCGCGCCAGAAAGATCACAGAAATCCTCGATGGATGATTCAAATACAAATTCCCGAAAATCAGTATAATATTTAGATTTATAGGTCTGTTCAAAAAGCAAAACACACTTTTGAAGATAATGTAGGCTTGATGAATCGGAATATAGCGCATAAGTTTTCTGCTTCGCCTTTTCCCATACATCATCGGGAATAACAGGAATGTGTTGCCCTTTTTCAATCTGTTTAATAAACATGCGCACTTCGGCAAGATTCCAGAACCTGAAACCTTCCATGCTCTGCACAAGCTTGCTCTTCAACCCGTGTTTACGCAACAAAGCCACGAGAATCGCAGCCTCTTCATTGGTCTGCGTCAATACGCAAATAGTTCCTTTGCCTCTGTTTCGCATTAGGTCTTCCACAAGAGGCTGGTACATGATATGAGAAGCATAATGGCGGATACCCACAAATCCATCTCCGCGACTCATCGAAATTATAGGCTTCCTCTTCATTCTGCCATTGATTCCTCTTGCCAATGCATTCGCAAAATCAACCACATGACGTGAGCTGCGGTAGTTCTCTGTCATTTCAACAAACCTTGCACCCGGCTCTTTTAGAAGAGCCGCCATATATCGGGAATCGGAACCGCGGAATTCGAATATGTTCTGATCATCATCGCCGACAGCAATAACGCGCATCTCCTCGTTGAATTTTATCAATGCATGCACCAATTCATATTCCTCATGACTCATATCCTGTGCTTCATCAATCACCAATACAGTCTTGGCAATGCGGTTCGGCTCGACTTCTCCATTTTCTATCATTTTTGCCGCTCTGGGAACAACATCCTTCGCATCATCGAGATTGCCGATTTTGCCTAAAAGATCGAAACAATAAGAATGGAACGTCTTTATCTCGACAAAGTGGGCGGCATTGCCAATAAGTTCCAGAAGCCTCTGTTTGAACTCGACAGCTGTAGCCCGTGAAAAAGTGAGCATCAGCAATTGTTCATGCTTCACATCCTCGAGCAACAGCAGCGAAGCGAGTTTATGCACAAGAACGCGTGTCTTTCCACTGCCCGGGCCGGCCGCCACTACAATGCAGCGAGATTCCTTATCGGATATGATCTGCATCTGTTTTTCGGAAAGCACACCAAAAATATGCTTATACTTATCAGGAGTGACATTACGTTCTATCTCCCTTTGGCGTTCACCCTTGAAATATTTCGAAATGAACCGTTTGTAATCCATTTGGAAATAATCCTGCACATATTTCAAAGCCGCATCATAATCGCGCACCATCAAGTTAGCATATTCTCCCACTATATGGACCTGTTGAATCTTTTGTTTATAGAATTCACTGAGCATACGGTAATCTTCCTGTTTATAACGCGCCCGGCTATCTTTTATCCTACGGATATCCATAGCATTATAAAGCACAAGAAAACCTCCCTCGAGTTTCAACGCTCCAATCTTCGACAGATAAAGCAAAGCTTCCTCTACATCCTCCAACTGCACATTCTCCATAGTGTCCAGCAGTGTGGTTCCACTTGCCCTCAAATCATTCAGCAACTCCACGACAGAAAACCGCACTCCGTTGTTCCGTCCATCTTCCTCTGTTTCAGGCGAAGTAAGTCTATAGAGCCAGCCTATTATGAAATGGCATATTTCCAGACGCGTCTCGAAACGTTTCAATGTCGTTTCCAAGTCTACCTGACAAGTCAGCTCTACATTATGCGCTCCATCCTCCTTTTTGCGCGCATATCCTTTGACTGTCAGGAAATACAGCAAAGTGCGTATATCTTTCTCCGACGAAGTTGCCACTCCCTCTTTTTGCGCCTGATCATTCAATTGTTTATAGGAGATCCTGAGCGTTTCATCGGATAAATACCCGAGAATGTAACGTTCGAGTTTGGCAAACCGTTCCAGTAAACGTTTCGACCTGTTTTCTGAATCTCCAGCGTCATTCAGAAATGCCGATATGTCTTTCGAATCGGCAAGAATTCCTTCCTGACGCATTCGCTCTACATTTGAAATTACTTCTCTCTTGCTCAAACCCAAAATGTCTGCCAGATAATCTATTCGCGATTCCCCCTCCGCATCTTTAGATTTTACGGTATTTTTCTGTGATATAAGCGATTTTATGATGCGAACAGCATTTTCTATGTCATCATTCTCAAAAAGCAATGACTCAGTGATACGCGCACGGGCTTCATCAACATTCTTCACAGTTATCCCGGTTGCATAGACATGAGGCACATTGTTCCCCCTTTCCAGATATCCGGCCTGCTCGAGAGCCGCCAAAGCCGTACGTACGCGTGTTTCTATATCTGTTACGGAATCATCCCATCCTGCATTCCTTGCTATTTCCAAAGCCGAACAACACGCTCGCATCCGTTGTTTTGTCAAATCCTTCACCGATTTCCATACCTGTTGTATCTCGCTTATGCTTAGCTTAGTCTGATTAAGGAGAATAAAATGCTTATCGAGGTCGGCATCACTATACAGCACGAAACAACGGGCTTCAAGATGGGGGTCACGGCCGGCACGTCCTGCTTCCTGTACATAATTCTCCAATGAATCGGAAATGTCATAGTGTATCACCAGACCGACATCCTTTTTATCGACCCCCATACCGAAAGCAGAAGTGGCCACAATGACCCGAACCCGGTCATTCATGAATGCTTCCTGATTGACAATCTTCTCATCGGATTCCATCCTTCCATTGAATGGCAATGCTTTGAAGCCATCGCGCGAAAGTTTGTCGGCCAATTGCCACGTGCGCTTAGTCCGAGAAACATACACTATTGCAGGACATGATGATTCTGCCAACAATGACCGCAACTTATTGTATTTGTCTTCATCCGTGTCGGCATGAATAACTGAATAACGCAAATTCGTACGAACGGCTTTTGATGCAAAAATCTGAAGATCGAGGTTAAGCGTCTGTTTGAAATAATCGCAAATGTCCTGAATCACTTTCTGTTTTGCAGTAGCCGTGAAGCAAGATACCGGTATTGCTTCGCGGCACTTCTTAATCTTCTGATACCTGCTGATAAACTTGCCTATATATAGATAATCTACCCTGAAATCTTGTCCCCATGAAGAAAAACAATGCGCTTCATCAATCACAACTCGGACCAAATGGCGCGAAAGCAATATCTTCTCTATAGTTTTAGAGCGCAGCATCTCCGGAGAGATATACAATAGCGATGCATCTCCATTCATGACACGTCGTATAGCCTCCGAACGGCTTAACGGGTCGAGCAAGCCATTAATAGTTACCGCATCAGTTATGCCTCTTTCCGCCAGATTATCCACCTGATCCTTCATCAGTGACTGCAAAGGAGAGATAACAACCGTGAGGCCATGCACTGTACGGCCCTCCATCAAAGCAGGTAATTGGAATGTCAGAGATTTTCCTCCGCCTGTAGGGAATACTGCCAAAAGGGATTTATGCTCCACTGCGGCCCGAGCCGCATTTTCTTGTAACGGTTCCCCTTCATATGTCCGAAACTCATTGAAACCGAAAAACTGTTTCAGATTGAATTTGACATCGAGATCTTTATTGCAGAATGCACATCCTTCCTTGCATTTGGTATGACGAAGAAGTTTTACTATATTTTCAACTTCAGGATAATTGTGCAACACCCAACCCGGTGTGATGGAACGATAGTCGGTCGTACTTACGAGGGCAAGTGCATAAGCAAGTTCGCATGGAAACCGTTTTATGATGCTTTCAATATCCGCATGTCCGCATATTTTACCGGTATATTCAGTTCGGATCAGTTCAACCAACCTATTTTTCCCGGTTACTTCAGCATTTACAAAAGTCAAAAAGCCGTTGAATTCATCATGACCATGAAGCAATGTAGAAAAAATTGCTCTCATTGAATCGGAAAGACTTTTCCATTTTGCCACT
>OHTA01001361.1_pt1 | contig 12591 bp, 9 predicted proteins | sample 1578851 | NCBI WGS metagenome assembly OHTA01 (sample SAMEA3879578, study PRJEB24766) | human gut metagenome | biome: human-associated habitat; feature: feces | place: USA | collected 1985/1987 | reverse complement strand
GAAGGAAGGAGAAAACGATGTGGTTGTGGAAGTGACCAATTCCTGGTTTAACCGGGTGGCAGGTGATGAGATGGCGGTGTCCCCGACTAAATATACACAAACGAATATCATTTTGGGAAATGACTTTAGAGGAAACGCAGTATCCGAGATTACGTTGGAACCTTCCGGTTTATTGGGGCCAGTGACGATACAGGTTGCGGTGGAACAGAAGTAGGAGAGCAGGATACCGATGATGTGATATCTTCAAAAATAAAACAGGATATGAATATAAAAAGACTGATTATGATTACTTTCCTGTTTGCCTGCTATGGTGCAGGAATGGTAGGAAGTAACAAGATAGACCGGAAAGCGCTTGTCATGCGCCATAATGTGACACAGACGCATATTGACAAATTATCCCCTCTTTCCGTCGGGAACGGACGCTTCTGCTATACAGCCGACATAACGGGGATGCAAACCTTCCCGGAATTGTACAGGGAAGGGATTCCTTTATCGACCATGTCGGAATGGGGCTGGCATCGCTTTCCGAATACGGAAAACTATCAGTTGTCTGATGTCTTCAAATATGTGGATGCTTACGGTAAGAAAGTCCCTTATCCGATCGGCTCTTCTCCTGGTCGTGAATATCTTCGTGCCAATCCCCATCAAACGGGATTGGCTTTGATCGGTTTGCAGAAGGCGGAAGGAAAGACGCTTTCGGAGAGAGAACTGAGTGAATCTTGTCAGCAGTTGAATGTTTGGGAAGGAACGTTGGAAAGCCGTTTTAAGCTGTCCGGCTCTCCTGTAGAAGTCACGACACTTTGTCATCCGGATAAGGATGAGTTGGGCTATCGTTTGAAATCTCCTCTCTTTTCCGAAAAGAGGCTGGGAGTACGGATATGTTTCCCTTTTCCCAGTGTTGCATTTGGCAAGGAACCGGCTGTCTGGGATATGGAAGACAGCCATCGGACGTGGATTGTCCGAGGTGGTGACAACGATTGGATTATTAAACACCAGACGGATGATTTTGTCTATTATTGCCGTATACGGACATCCGTGAAGGCTGCTTTGAGAGAAACGTCCCGTCATAATTATTTTCTGGAAGTACTATCCGGTAAAGATGAATTTACGCTGTTGGTCGATTTTTCGACAGATGAGAATGCGTTGAATACTTCTGATGATTATGCCTCTGTTGTCCGGGCAAACCGACAAGCATGGGAAGCTTTCTGGATGAGCGGTGGTGCTGTCGATCTGTCGGGGAGTAAAGATCATCGGTGGAAGGAACTGGAACGCCGGATCGTTCTGTCGCAGTATTTGACCGCTATCCAGTCCCGGCAACAGTATCCGCCTCAGGAGACGGGTTTGACCTGCAATAGCTGGTATGGCAAATTCCATCTGGAGATGCATTGGTGGCATTCTGTTCATTTTGCTTTGTGGGGACGGTCCGCCTACTTGTCGAATACCTTAGGCTGGTACGATGAGATTTTTGAAGTGGCAAAATCCTATGCTGCCACGCAAGGATATAAGGGAGTCCGTTGGCCGAAGATGATCGGTCCGGACGGTATGGAGGCTCCTTCCGGTGTCGGCCCTTTATTGGTCTGGCAGCAGCCGCATCCGATTTTTTATGCGGAATTGCTTTATCGGGAAAATCCGACACAGGAGACATTGAACCGGTTCGGTGACCTGATAGAGGCGACAGCTGAGTTTATGTTCGATTATGCTCATTGGGATGCCTCCCGGAAATGCTATGTTCTGGGACCTCCGATCATCTCCGCCCGTGAAGGAAACAGTGGAACTTTCCGTGAAAATATCAATCCTGCTTTCGAATTGGCATATTGGAGCTGGGGGTTGAAAAAGGCGAATGATTGGAGAGAGAGGATGGGACGGGAACGGAATGCCGATTGGGACCGGATGGCAGATCAGATGGCTCCTTGGCCTGTTGTCAATGGCGTTTATGTCGAGGCTGAATCTGTATTAGAGAAAGACGGAGGGCATCCGACTCAATTGGCCGCTTACGGTTTCCTTCCGGCATCGGCTCACTTGGATAAGGAAGTTATGCGTAAAACGTTGCGCCATGTTCTGGACAATTGGGACTGGGCTGATACTTGGGGATGGGATTTCCCTTTGATAGCTATGACTGCCATCCGCTTGAATGAGCCGGAGTGGGCGTTGGAAGCCTTGTTGAAGAGTGTACAGAAAAATACTTATCTGCCTAATGGACACAATTTCCAGAATGAAGGACTTCCGCTTTACCTGCCGGGAAATGGCGGCTTGCTTACCGTTGTCGCGATGATGTGTGCCGGTTGGGACGGTTGTACGGAGGGAAATCCCGGATTCCCTAAAAACGGACTGTGGAATGTGAAATGGGAGGGCTTGAAACCGGCCTTTTAAGGGTATAGATAAAAAATAGGCATCAGTAAATAATCCGATGCCCATCGGATGAAAAAACGATGGGCATCGGATAATTTTTTACTTTGCTTTCAGTTCTTCTTCTTTTAACTCTTCTTCCTCGACTTCTTTAACCTTGCGGAACAAGTCTGAAGCGAAGATAAAATCGTTCAATGCTTTGTTCTTGGAAGTAATAACCTCTTTGCTGTTCCCCTGCCATTCTTTTACGCCTTCTTTGATGAAGATAATGTTTTCACCGATATTCATGACGGAGTTCATGTCATGTGTGTTGATGATAGTCGTCATTTTGTATTCGGCGGTGATATCGTGGATCAGGTCGTCGATAATCAGCGAAGTCTTGGGGTCCAGGCCGGAGTTCGGTTCGTCACAGAACAGATATTTCGGGTTCAGGGCGATGGCGCGGGCAATAGCGGCACGTTTCATCATACCGCCGCTGATCTCAGAAGGATAGAGGTGGCCGGCTTCCGACAGGTTCACACGGTCCAGACAGAACTGGGCACGTTTCAGGCGGTCTTTGTAAGTGTCGTTTGAGAACATATCCAGCGGGAACATGACATTTTCCAACACCGTCATGCTGTCGAATAAGGCTGATCCTTGGAACAGCATACCCATTTCACGGCGCAACATGTTCAATTCGTGCTTATCCATCGATGTCAAGTCACGGCCGTCATATAAAATCTCTCCCGAATCCGGACGCATCAGCCCGATAATATTTTTGATAAGAACCGTTTTCCCGGAGCCGCTTCGCCCGATAATCAGGTTTGTTTTTCCCGTTTCGAATACAGCACTGATGTCATTCAGGACAACGCGTCCTTCAAAGGACTTGGTGATATGTTTTACTTCTACCATTTTTTATGTCAGCATTAAGTTGGTTAAGATCACGTCGGCCAGCAGAATCATGATACTGCTCATAACGACTGCGTTCGTACTGGCTTTGCCTACTTCCAGTGCACCGCCTTTCACATTATAACCGAAATAGGCGGCTATGGATGAAATAATAAATGCATACACAACGGATTTAATGATGGAATACCAGATGTAGAACTCATTGAAATAGAACTGCAAACCATATTCGAAAGAGGCGGGAGTCATACCTGTGCCCGTGGAATGGCTGGCTGCGATACCTCCCAAAATACCGGTGAACATACTGAAGATAACTAATACCGGAATGAAAGTCATCATACCGACCATCTTTGGCAGGATCAGGAAGTTGGCGGAGTTAACTCCCATGATTTCCATTGCGTCGATCTGCTCCGTCACACGCATGGTCCCGATTTCGGAGGCAATGTTGCTACCGACTTTACCCGCCAGAATCAACGACATGATGGAAGAAGAGAATTCCAACAGGATAATTTCACGCGTTGTATATCCTATCGTAAATTTAGGAATGAGCGGCGAACTGATATTCAGTGAAATCTGGATGGCAATAACCGTACCGATAAAAATGGAAATGATGACAACGATCCAAAGGGAATCGACTCCTAATTTATATATTTCCTTTATCAACTGCTTAAAGAACATGCTCCACCGGTTGGGTACGGAGATGCATTTCCCCATCAACATGACATATTCACCTACTTGATGTAATGCTTTATTCATTATTTTATGTTTCTATTCAATTACAGTCTGCAAATATAACGCAATTCTGGGAACAACTGTTCATTTCAGGCTTGATACTTCTGGTTTGTATTTAATCTAAACTGGGCTGTAAGTCAATAAAAGCGTAGTGAACGATTTGTATAGAAGGAATTAATTCCGTTTCTTTGTGGCAAAGATTTTGGATATGGCAGACGAACAACAAATGGTGCTCCGTACGGAGGACCTCGTTAAAAAATATAAGACACGTACCGTTGTAAATCATGTTTCGATCAATGTGAAGCAGGGAGAGATCGTGGGATTGCTCGGCCCTAATGGAGCTGGGAAAACGACTACTTTCTATATGACGGTAGGGTTGGTGACTCCCAATGAAGGAAAGATATTCTTGAACGATATGGAGATCACGAAGTTTCCGGTGTATAAACGCGCTCGTAATGGTATTGGCTACTTAGCTCAGGAGGCGTCTATTTTCCGTAAAATGACGGTGGAGGATAACATTCGTTCCGTATTGGAAATGACAGAGACAACATCCGAATACCAGAAAGAAAAATTGGAGAGTCTGATTGCCGAATTTGGTCTGAATAAAGTGCGGAAGAATTTGGGCGACCAGTTGTCCGGAGGTGAACGCCGGCGTGCAGAGATCGCTCGCTGTCTGGCTATCGATCCGAAATTTATCATGCTTGACGAACCGTTTGCCGGGGTAGACCCGATTGCCGTACAAGATATCCAGAGCATTGTCGCAAAGCTGAAACATAAGAATATCGGGATTCTGATCACAGATCATAACGTATACGAGACTTTGAGTATCTGTGACCGTGCCTATCTGCTGTTCGAAGGGAAAGTGCTTTTTCAGGGAACTGCCGAGCAGTTGGCCGAAAATGAAATTGTGCGTGAAAAATATCTGGGTAAGGATTTTGTTCTCCGCAAAAAAGACTTTTAAGAATTAAGATTAGACGATCTGATAATTTTCAATTTCCGACAGCAACGGACAAAGAAAAATAACGCAACGATCGCCACGATTGTGTAGGGCAACAAATTCTGTGTGGAAATATCTCCGGTAATGAATTCGTTGTCTCTTAATTTGGCATCCGACATGCTGATGACAGCAATTGCATTATTAACGAAGTGGGCAAATACCGGTATCCAGATGTTCCGGGTCCAATAAAGTAAATATCCGAAATAAGCTCCTAACAGCATACGTGGAAGGAAGCCGAAAAACTGCATGTGGAAGGTGCTGAAAATGATGGCAGCACTCCAGATGATGATATGATGATTGTACGTCCATTTCCCGATTATCCGTTGCAAAGCGCCCCTGAAAAGGAATTCTTCCGTAATGCCGGCAGCTACCGCGATAACGATCAGGTTAAAAAACAAAGTTATGATCCCTCTTCCGGCCAACAATTTCAGAGTCAGTTGTTCGGCCGTTTCCTCTTGTAACCGCATCCAGTTTTCTATGGGTTCCATAAAAGATGGCAATTCCATCTGCTTATTCAGTATTCCGGTCAGGCTGATGGAAGGAGTGATCAAAAATATACTGAGAAATGTGAGAAGCAATATGTGTCCTTTAGGCATTTTCCCGATCGACAGATATTCTTTCGGATTGTAGCTGCACAGCCACGCAAGTGCCAATGCAGGAAAGAGGAATGTGCCGAGGGCTGAAATAAGTTGCAACAGGCGCATCATGTCCGAATACTGCGTAATATCGGCGTGCAGACCATAGATCATATAGAAGAATCCCATTACAATCAGCGACGAGAAAACTGCGCCTGCCAGAATCAGGAGAAGCAGGACGGTCAATTGGAAGATGGCCGGTTTTCCGGCATATATACCTTTTAAGAACATATTTTTGAGCATAAAAAAACTTCTGCTCAAAGATAAGCAGAAGTTTCTTATTTTTTCCCGGAAAAGTAATTATTTAGGACGAGCCTCTTTTATTACTATCTGGCGGCCTTCATATTCAGCTTCGTTCAACTCGGCGATTGCTTTTTTCGCAGCTTCATCGTCCGGCATTTCAACGAAACCAAAACCTTTTGATTTGCCTGTTTCACGGTCTTTGATGATCTTTACGGATTCAACCGTACCGTATTCTTCCATTACTTGTTTCAAATCATCTTCCCGAACACGATAGTTCAGGTTTCCAACATAGATGTTCATAAAAATAGAAATTAAAAAATAAAATTGTTACTTCAATGAAAGTAGTAAACCGGAATTTCGTAACAGTGAGAGATATTCGACAAGTAACGAGTAAATGAAGAAATAAAAAACAATGTTAGGTACGTTCAAGGTTAATGCCCTTTCACATCGCAAAGGAATACATTTATTTTAGATAAACAACAATTTATCCTGAAAAAAATAATATTGCTCCTAAATTCATCTCGGTTATAACAATTTAAGCAAACAATTTGCGAGATTAAAAGATTAAGTCTAATTTTGCACCCTAAAATTCGAACAAGACTATTAATTAAATAAATCATTCAGAATGAACGTTTCGCTTAAAAACATTGATGCTACAAAAGGCATTGTGAAATTGGAAATAGTGAAAGCTGACTATGCAGACAAGGTTGAAAAGAGCCTTCGCAGCTTCCGTCAGAAAGCAGAGATGCCGGGTTTCCGTAAAGGGATGGTCCCAATGGGTATGGTAAAGAAAATGTATGGCAAGCATGTGTTGGTTGAAGAAATCAACAAATTGGTTTCTGAAAACCTGTACAACTATATCCGTGAAAACAAACTGAACATTTTGGGCGAACCGCTGCCTAACGAAACTGAACAGAAAGAAATCAACTTCGATACTCAGGAAGACTTCGAATTTTGTTTTGATGTAGCGCTGGCTCCGGAAATCAAGATCGAATTGTCCAAAAATGACAAGGTTCCTTATTACCAGGTGAATATCGACGACGAAATGATCGGCAAACAAGTCGAGGCTTACCAGGCTAATTTCGGAACGTACGACCAGGTTGAGGATGTAGAAGAAAAAGACTTGGTGAAAGGTACGGTAGCCGAACTGGAAAACGGTTCTCCGAAAGAAGGCGGTATCGTTGTTGAAGAGGCTGTTTTGATGCCGATGTACATAAAGGATGAAGTTGAAAAAGCTAAATTCATCGGTGCAAAGAAGAACTCTGTGATCGTATTCAATCCGAATAAGGCCTACGAAGGTGCAGAAGCAGAAATCGCTTCTTTCTTGAAAGTGAATAAGGAAGCCGTCAGTGGTATCACAGGCGATTTTAGCTTTGAAATCACGGAGGTGACTCGTCATAAGAATGCAGAGCTGAATCAGGAATTGTTCGACAAAGTCTTCGGTGAAGGCGTTGTTACCAGCGAAGAAGAATTCAAGAACAAGATCCGCGAAGCTTTGGCTGAACAGTTCACTCCGCAGAGCGACTTCAAGTTCTTGGTCGATGCCCGTGACCTGCTGGTTCAGAAGGCCGGTGAACTTTCGTTTGCCGAAGACCTGTTAAAGCGTTGGTTGCTGGTTGCCAATGAAAAGAACACGAAAGAAAAGATCGACGAAGAATATCCTCGGATCATAGAAGACTTGAAATATCAGCTGATCAAAGAAAATCTGGTGAAGGAAAACGGATTGAAAGTTGAAGATGCTGATATCGAAGGCTTCGCTAAACGTGTAGCTAAAGCCCAGTTCGCCCAGTATGGAATGCTTTCCGTACCGGAAGACGTATTGGCTAACTATGCTAAAGACATTTTGAAAAACAAGCAGACGCTGCAGAATATCATTGACCGTGCAGTTGAAGAAAAACTGGCAGGCTGGTTGAAAGAACAAGTCGAACTGGATACCAAGGAGGTGACAGCCGACGAATTCAACAAACTTTTTGAAGAATAAGACTACCTGAAAAAGCGGTAGCAGCAGCTTTTTTATCTAAAAAGGGCTTTCTCTCGAAAAAATATCTTACCGGACAGCAAATAAGTTGTTTCTTTCAGAAATTTATTTATAACTTTGTTATTCCGATAAGTAAGAGAGGAATCCCTTTTTTTATGACTTTTCGGTAACACAATAAGACTATAGATTATGGAAGATTTCAGAAAGTATGCAACGAAGCATTTAGGGATGAACAGTAATGCGCTGGACAGTTATATGAATATAACCAGCAGTTACATATCTCCGACGATTATCGAAGAACGTCAATTGAACGTTGCTCAGATGGACGTTTTTTCACGGTTGATGATGGACCGTATCATTTTTTTAGGTACACAGGTTGACGATTATACGGCAAATGTAATCCAGGCACAGTTGTTGTATCTGGATTCAAGCGATCCGGGCAAGGATATTTCAATTTATATCAATTCTCCGGGTGGCTCTGTTTATGACACGATGCAGTTTATCAGTAGTGACGTGTCGACTATCTGTACGGGTATGGCAGCTTCTTTTGCTGCGGTATTGCTGGTCGCCGGAACGAAAGGCAAGCGTATGGCCTTGCCTCATTCCCGCGTGATGATTCACCAGCCGTTAGGCGGTGCGCAGGGACAGGCTTCGGATATTGAGATCACGGCTCGTGAAATCCTGAAAGTAAAGAAGGAACTCTACACAATCATATCAACTCATTCAGGTCAACCTTATGAAAAGGTTGAACACGATAGTGACCGTGACTATTGGATGACGGCAGAGGAAGCTTTGGCTTACGGTATGATCGACAAGGTTCTGGTTCGTAATAAATAATATTAATGTAAGGGGCTGCGTTAAAAGTCCCTTGTCCCTTGTATCGAATGCGGGAACAGGAGCTTTTAACGTACTCTCTTTAAAAAACAAATACGGAATGGCCAAAACAGGCGATAGCTGTACGTTTTGCGGACGCGGTAGCCGGGACGTTAATATGTTGATTAACGGGATTTCCGGTGCTATTTGCGATGAATGTGCACAGCAAGCGTACGAAATAGTAAAAGAACAAATGCCTGGCAAGGGGAGTTCTTTTGGATTAAACCAGAAAGATCTGCCTAAGCCTGAGGATATTAAGACTTTTCTGGACCAATATGTGATAGGTCAGGACGACGCTAAACGTTATCTGTCGGTTGCTGTGTATAACCATTACAAACGTTTGATCCAGAAAGTAACATCGGATGATGTTGAGATCGAGAAATCGAATATTATTATGGTGGGTGCTACGGGGACAGGTAAAACGCTACTTGCCCGTACGATCGCCAAATTGCTCCATGTCCCGTTTGCCATTGTAGATGCGACGGTCTTGACAGAAGCCGGTTATGTAGGGGAGGATATAGAAAGCATTTTGACCCGTCTGTTGCAGGCTGCCGATTATGATGTCGAAGCGGCACAGCGTGGTATCGTATTTATCGATGAAATAGATAAGATCGCCCGTAAGAGCGATAATCCTTCCATTACCCGTGATGTAAGCGGTGAAGGTGTGCAGCAGGGCTTGCTGAAGCTCTTGGAAGGTTCCATCGTGAACGTCCCCCCGCAGGGTGGGCGCAAGCATCCGGAGCAGAAAATGATTGCCGTGGATACGAAAAATATCCTGTTTGTATGTGGTGGCGCTTTCGACGGAATAGAGAAGAAAATCGCCCAGCGTTTGAATACACGTGTAGTAGGATACGCCGCAAACGAAAACACGGCGCAGGTGGATCGCAACAATCTGCTGAAATACATTACACCAACCGACTTGAAATCGTTTGGCCTGATTCCGGAAATCATCGGACGTCTGCCTATCTTGACCTATTTGAACCCGTTGGATAGGAGTACGCTTCGTAATATCTTGACGGAACCGAAGAACTCGATCATCAAGCAATATATCAAATTGTTTGCGATGGATGATATTGAACTGACATTTGACGAAGACGTGTTCGAATTTATAGTCGATAAGGCACTTGAGTTTAAGTTGGGAGCACGTGGCTTACGTTCCATTGTGGAGGCTGTGATGATGGATGCCATGTACAGTATGCCGTCTGCAAATGAAAAGACACTCCATGTCACGTTGGAGTATGCGAAGGAAAAGTTTGAAAAATCGGACGTAAACCGTCTGCAGATGACCTGACGGCGGTTTTTAAAATATGAATAGTATGGCGAAGAAGGATAATTTGACAGAAGAGCTCAAAAAACATTTTGGTTTTGATACCTTTAAAGGAAATCAGAGAGCAATCATCGAAAATGTACTGGCAGGAAATGATACATTTGTGTTGATGCCGACCGGAGGAGGAAAATCTTTGTGTTATCAACTGCCTTCTCTTATGATGCAGGGGACGGCCATAGTGATTTCTCCTTTGATAGCCCTGATGAAGAACCAAGTGGATGCCATGCGTAATTTCAGCGAAGAGGACGGGGTTGCCCATTTCATAAACTCTTCCTTGAATAAATCGGCTATCGACCAGGTAAAAGACGATATCCGTAATGGCCGGACGAAATTGCTCTACGTGGCTCCTGAGTCATTGACCAAAGATGAAAATGTGGAGTTTCTGCGCCAAGTCAATATTTCGTTTTATGCAGTGGACGAAGCACATTGTATTTCTGAATGGGGGCATGATTTCCGTCCGGAATATCGTCGTATCCGTCCGATCATAAACGAAATCGGCAAGCGTCCGTTGATTGCTTTGACGGCGACAGCCACTCCGAAAGTGCAGCACGATATTCAGAAAAACTTGGGAATGATTGACGCTTCTGTCTTTAAATCCTCCTTCAACCGTTCTAATTTGTATTATGAGATTCGTCCGAAAACGGCGAATATCGACCGCGAGATCATCAAATATATTAAGTCCAACGAGGGAAAATCCGGTATTATCTATTGTTTGAGCCGTAAGAAGGTGGAAGAATTTGCCGATATTCTGAAAGCAAACGGTATCAAGGCGCTCCCTTATCATGCCGGTATGGATTCGCAGCAGCGTTCGAGCAATCAGGATGCGTTCCTAATGGAAAAAGCAGACGTGATCGTTGCGACCATTGCTTTCGGTATGGGGATCGACAAACCCGACGTACGGTATGTCATCCATTATGATATTCCCAAAAGCCTCGAAGGATATTACCAGGAAACCGGACGAGCCGGCCGTGATGGCGGTGAAGGCCAGTGCATCGCTTTTTATGCCTATAAAGACTTGCAGAAATTGGAAAAATTCATGCAGGGAAAACCGGTGGCGGAACAGGAGATCGGTAAGCAGTTGCTTCTGGAGACTGCTGCTTATGCCGAAACTTCCGTATGTCGACGGAAAGTCTTGTTGCACTATTTCGGTGAAGAATACCTGGAAGAAAATTGTGGAAATTGTGATAATTGTTTGAACCCAAAAAAGAAAGTGGAAGCAAAGGAATTATTAAGCGCCGTACTCGAAGTGGTTGGTACGTTAAAGGAAAAATTCAAGGCAGAATATATTGTCAACATGTTGGTCGGCAACGAGACCTCCGAAATACAATCTTACAAGCACAATGAACTGGAGATTTTCGGTTCCGGTTCGGATGAGGAAGAGAAGACATGGAATGCCGTTATCCGTCAAGCATTGATTGCCGGATATTTGGCCAAGGACATCGAGAACTACGGTCTGTTGAAGATTACAGAAAAAGGAAAAGAGTTTATAAAGAAACCTGTCTCTTTCAAGATTACAGAAGACAACGAATTCGATGAAGAGGAAGAAGAAGTTCCCGTACGCGGTGGAGCCGCCTGTGCGGTCGATCCTGCCCTTTTCTCGATGATGAAGGATTTACGCAAGAAGTTGTCCAAGCGTCTGGAAGTGCCTCCTTTCGTTATTTTCCAGGATCCGTCTCTGGAAGCGATGGCCACTACTTATCCGGTAACGTTGGAAGAATTGCAGAATATTCCGGGTGTCGGAGCCGGTAAGGCAAAAAGATATGGTAAGGAGTTCATTGAGCTGATTAAGCGTCATGTGGAAGAAAACGAGATCGAACGTCCCGAAGATCTTCGGGTTCGTACGGTTGCCAATAAATCCAAATTGAAGGTTTCGATCATCCAGCGTATCGACCGTAAGGTGGCGTTAGACGAAATAGCCATGACGAACGGATTGGAATTTAACGAACTACTCGACGAAATAGAAGCGATCGTTTATTCTGGAACCCGTATCAATATCGACTACTTCTTGAACGATGTGATGGACGAAGATCATATCGATGATATTTATGAATACTTCAAGGATTCGGAAACAGACGATCTGGAAGATGCAATCGAAGAATTAGGTGGTGATTATACGGAAGAAGAGATTCGCCTCGTCCGCATTAAGTTCCTGTCGGAAATGGCAAATTAAATAATTGACAATTGACAATGGGCGACAAAAATGTCCATTGTTAATTGTCAATTGTTTTGTAAGTTTGTGTGCAATAATTTTTAAGGCATAAGTTCTATGTCATTTATTGCAGACAGAGTGGTCATGGACGGATTGACGTTTGATGACGTATTATTGATTCCTGCCACTTTCAGGGCAACCGCATCAAAATTTTCCAAGGTTGTGATTTGCATACGAAGTTTTCTGCAAATCCTCTATCACTCTATCACTGCGAAGGTTGTAGCTATTAATATTCAAGCGTCAGAGGCAGTGATACAGGGTGTTTTTCTCTATCACTCCTCTATCACTTCTGAAACAGGGCGTTTTTATCATGTAATTGAAAACCAGTGTATTGCCTTCTTTTGCTTTTGAAAAAGCATATAAAAT
>OHTA01001341.1_pt1 | contig 12736 bp, 6 predicted proteins | sample 1578851 | NCBI WGS metagenome assembly OHTA01 (sample SAMEA3879578, study PRJEB24766) | human gut metagenome | biome: human-associated habitat; feature: feces | place: USA | collected 1985/1987 | reverse complement strand
ACGACATTCGTTCAGATTCTGTGTAAGGAGTGTACTTCTTTTTTAATGCTTCCATATGAATTTCTAATGTTAGAAGTGTCAACTTATTCAGTACACTACAGATATAACAGTGTTCTCTGTAGAAACGGAAATTTCTTCCGAAGACATGGCAGGAACGACTAAGCGTTCCAGTTATATTCTTCTACATAACCGTCGAAGTAGTCATTCAGTACTACCCCCAGTTCTTTAGCAACGTTTATGACATGTATCTGTTCGGCAGGAGTGATTTTCAGTGCTCCCCGGCGTTTCAAGTAGTAATTCTTGCGTCCGAAGTAGCTAATCATCCGGTAGCGGAACGTACTTGCCATTCGCACGGTGAGTGCGTTTGCCGTGCGTGTAAAGCCAAGTGCAAAGCGGGTTTTCTCGTTCGAACAATAGTAATCACATTTACCTTTTCCGGCTATTATCCGGTTAGGGTTCATCGTCGGCAGGAAAATTCTGTTGACAGGAGCATACTGCATGGCAATCCGGCGCAGGCAGGTTGAGGCTTTCGGGCAGTTTTCGGCGGCGCACAGGCCGAAGGAGTAGGGGACTTCGGAGAAGTCGAAATGAGGAGTCATTATTTTATGGATGTTGATGGTTATTTATTATCGGCAAAGGTACTAAACTATGCCGGAAACGAGCAAGAATGAGTCTGATTTTTCATAAAATTTGCTTGAATAGGATGAAAGCACTAAGAATAGAAAATATGTTCCCAAAAGTGCATATTCCCATACTTTAGAGAGTTTTTCCGGTAAATTTTCGACCTTTTTTCGGTTAGTAATTCGCTTCTTTGTATGCGATTATTAGTTGCTAATTGCCAAAGGTTATAAGAGTTTATTATTCAAACGATTAATAATATTATGAAGAAACTTTATTTTATCATGTTGTTACTCTTCTTCTTCTTTTCTTTTTCAATAACAGCCCAAACGATGCAAGTGCAAGGGCACTTGTTAGGTGATGAAAAACAAGACTTGGAGTCGGCTACCGTACGTTGTTATACCTCGGATACAATATTTGTTGCAGGCGTCACAACCAATATGAAAGGGCTTTTTACGTTGCGGCTCCCCCTGAAAGAGCAAAGATACCAACTGCGGTTCAACTATCTCGGCTACAAGGAGACGATATTGACCTTATATCCGACAAAAGAATCTTTCGTACGTTTGGGAGATATCCGGTTGGATAAACAGGTGGAGCAGCTTCAGGAAGTGACGGTACTGGGGTCCAATGAAATAAAGATGGAAGACAAGACGATGTATTATCTTACCCGCGCCCAGTTGCGCCATGCCTATAATGGTTACAATACGGTAGAAATGTTAATGATTCCCGGAGTTACTGCGAATAGCTCCTCTATCTCATATTTTGGCAAGAATGTGTTATTGTGCATTGACGGCCGTGAAGCTACGTCGGGCGAAGTGCAGAATTTGAATCCTAATGATATCAAGCGGATTGATTTTTATTCGCAAAGCCGTCCCGATTATCCGGAAGCGGATGTGATATTTGATTATATATTGAAAGAGAGGGATTATGCAGGTTCGGTGGCATTGAACGCCAATCACCAATTAAACCGCCTCACAGGCAACGGGCGAGGAACGATTCAGTTCTTTGAAGGCAAATCAGAGTGGACAGTTTCGGTGGCGGACAACTATAATCACTTCAAATCCCATCCGGAAAGTGTATTGGAGACCACCTATCTATTCCCGAACGAAGCTATTGTCAGAACAGACAAGCAACTGCCTTCGTCGAACAACAACAACGACCTACAGGCGTACATGAACTACATCTTCAAAGATAAAAAACAAATATTTTACAGTTCGCTCCGAATGAATAGAAAGAGTAGCGACATCGATAATTGGGTCAGCCAGCAATATAGTAATAATCCCCTACTCCTGACTAAACAGGAAAGGAGAAATTCTACAAGCTTAAATCCGGCGCTCCAACTTAATTATATACGTGACTTGCCTCGCAGACAGAAAATAAAGTTATGTCTTTATGGAAGTCACGGAGATAACCGGTATGACCGTTGGTATGAGCAACGAGAGGGAGAAACAGCTGTTTCCGCCTATCGCAACGGAACGGATGAAAAAAGTTGGTATGGAAATGTAGACGTAAACTATTCAAAAACATTCAAGAACAATTCCGCATTAACGCTGGCAGTTTATCAGAATTATACTCATACGGATGATTTGAACACGATGCAGGGGGAAGTGTCCGACCACTTTTTAAAGCAAAGTAACACAAGACTATCTGTCTTGTATAATTATAAAATAAAAAAGAGGTTCAATCTTCAACTTAAAGTGGCAGAAGAAGTGTCTTATACCAAAACGAATGGAAATAGTGTGACTACTACTGCGTTCGTTCCCTTCCTGAAGTTATCTTACGATTACAAGAAGCACTCTCTGCAGCTGACCGGAACGGTAAGGAGTGGAGAACCCAGCCTTTCTGACCGTACCGGATATGAATATCGAATGAATGAATATGAACTATTCGTAGGAAATCCGGAACTGAAAAATTACTTGAGATATAATGGCACATTGAGGTATAATTGGAACGTCAGCAAACGTTGGACTTTTATTATCTATTCGTCATTTGAAGCTCTTTCTAACCAAGACTATTCTCTCCATCGCTATGACTCCGACAGAAATACATTCGTTTTCCAATCTTTTAATGGAGGAAGTTGCCTGTGGTCGCACAGTGAGGTCGTTTTAGACTATGCCATTATTCCGCAAAAATTATTCTTCAGAGCCTTGGGTATTTACGATCATACAAACATAGATGTAGGAGAAAAAAAGTCTTATAATAGCTTTTTCTGGCCTTGTAGCATTTATTGGAGAAATAAGGGATGGTATGTTTATTTAGGCTATATGTCCCCTTCAAAAAGTATGAGTTTCAACGGCGACATCTATCATAACCCTCACAGGTTGGATTTTAACGTGCAATATAGCATTAATAACTTACATATTTCTCTCAATGTCAGTAATCCATACAAAGCAAAACATAAGCATTACATTACGCAAGCGGAATATATACAGAGAAGTATTTCCCGTACGCCTCGTATAGATGACTATATCATTGGTCTGTCATTGAATTATCGATTCACTTTCGGAAAGAAGAAGCATCAGTTTGATAACTCTTCCATAAAAGATGTGAATCAGTCGACGATATCGAAAGAGTAAAAGAGGCTACAAAAACAAAATTTCGGCAAAAAGTGCGTATTTCTATACTTTAGAGAGTTTTTCCGGTAAATTTTCGACCTTTTTTCGTTAGATGAAACCTACTTTTGCTGCGTCGATAGCCCGATAATCCGGCTATGAAAACATAACATTATTATTAATTAATTTCTAAGATTATGAAAACAGAATCTTTATTTCTAAAAAGATGTTTTTGGATGTTATTCTCTATTTTGGGAATAATGTTGGGCGTTTCCTGCTCGGACAGTGATGATGAGATGGGTGATGAAGGTGATGGCGGAACAACCGCAACGACTCCTTTCAAATCAGTGCAGGTGGAAGCTGACGGAGAAAAAGTACAGGGTGCTGTAGACGGCACTACGATTACGTTTGCTTTTGACCAGGCCGAGAATTTTTCTGGTTGTAAACTGACAGTTGAAGTAAATACCGGTTATCAGCTCACCTATCCTACAGATGTGAATAGTTATGATATGACGGATGATCCTGACTTATATTTTAAGGGACCGGACGGGAAAACGGTGAAATATAAGGTAATAGTAACTTCCAATGCGTTACCGATTGTTGACTCTTCCAAAATTACGGTAGATGGCGGATATAAACTGACAGTAAACAATGCGACAAAAGAGCTTGTGATCACTTATGACCGGAATATGGATAGAAGCAACGTCAAACTGAACTTTGCAGAGGGCGCATTAATGGCGGGCGCTACGGTTGAGACTGTCGTATTCGACCTTTCTGATGAACCGGCTACAGTAAATATTAAAGTGGCAGGCAGCAACCGTCCCTATACATTGAGGATTGATTATTCGGCTATTATGACTCCGGCAAAAGATTTGGGATTTGTCGACATCACAGATGCAACCGTGAAGGAGAAATATCCTTATATCACAATCATGAGAGCGACGCTGCTGAATAATGTGATTAAACAGAAACCTACCAAGAAACCGAATCCCGACTGGTGGAACCCTAATGAGGATTATCCGGGAATGACGCAGACGGAAGCGATGGCGGTATTGGGAGATCTGAAAGATCCTGCAACTTATCCGGGACTTGAAAACTATGAGAATGTGAATCTTACAGTACTTACGATGGATGCTGCTAAAGTAAAAGGTAGAATGGAAATAGACGATCAGAATAGTCTCACATTGTCTGAGGTGAAAGGATTGGTGACTGTGACCGGTCGTGCTATCGGCTCTAAAGGTAGTCAGGGCGGAAGAGGTATTCTGTATGGCAATAATAAGGTATATTCTTGGCAATTGCCTTGGATAGAGAAACAGCCGGAGAATATTCAGTTTGGTTGGCATTTCGGATTTACGGCAGAAGGTAAGCTCTTGTGTGATATAGCCACTATGAATACGGGTGGAAGCAAAACAAAATTGCATAAGGTTAAATTCTATGAGGCTAATACCAGCGAAGATTTGGGAGAAGTTTATGCAGAACCTTATAACTTTCCAAATGTGTTGACTTACGATTGTCATAACTATTTGAGCGGTGACTGGAATGTAGTATCTGCAGCTTACGGTTATCCTTGCTTTGCCAAAGACGGACAGGCGCTCACTTACAAGCAGGTATTGGGCAACAATGGATTCAGTGATAGTATGGGTGATAATGTGTATGGTCAGTTTATCATGATAGGAAAAACTTTCGATGGTAAGGTAGCTATTGCAATTGTGAGTAAAGAAAATGAGGGTGATTCGGAACTGACGCCTTTGCAGGCTGCATACGTACTTAATAAGATGGGCTGGAAAGACATTATGTGTGTAGGCGTAACCGACTGGCAGAGTGGTTCATGGAAACCAGGGCTTATGGTGGACGGTAAGCTGGTTGCAGGACAGGATACAGACGGCTCTGTATTTGTTATGGCATTTGACGCAAAATAATTAATACTAAATAGAGAACATTATGAAAAAACACAAGTATCTGTTTGTTGCATGCCTGTCATTGTTTCCTGTAATGGCAGTGGCTGGAAACGATACTCTGCATGAGATCATGGAAGTCCCATCAGCAACAAATATCAACAAGAACAGGCTCTACAAAGGGAAAGTGGTGGACGACAGGACGTCCGAGCCTTTGGTAGGAGCTACTGTTAAAGTGAAAGGTTCTACTATCGGGACGATTACGGACATAGATGGTAATTTTGCATTGGATATTCCGGATAATATCTCTCCCATAGTGTTCGAAGTTTCATATATGGGGTACGCTTCGAAAGAAGCGGCCCCTGCTAAAACAACCGGATTCACTATCCGATTGGCGGAAGATTCTCAAACCTTGGAGGAAGTACAGATCATTGCTTACGGTAAACAAAGTAAGATGTCCGTTACTGCGGCTATTTCTTCCATTGACACGAAAGAGCTGTTGAAATCTCCCAGTGGCAGTGTAGCAAATGCGCTTTCGGGAGCTGTCACCGGACTTTCATCCATACAGCCGTCCGGTCAGCCGGGAGCGGAGAATCCTTCCATATATATACGTGGCACGGGGTCCTTGTCGGACGAACTTTCCAAACCGTTGATTCTGGTGGACGGGGTGGAGCGTTCTTTCTTTCAGATGGACTCGCACGAAATAGAAAGTATTACGGTTTTGAAGGACGCGGCTTCCACGGCTGTATTCGGTGTGCGTGGAGCGAATGGTGTTGTCACTACGCGTCGCGGTGTATCCGGAAAACCGGTGATTTCATTGAATTCTTCATTCGGATTGACCCAGGCTCTGCGTAACCTGAAAGGGATGGACAGTTATACGTATGCTACCTTATATAATGAAGCGCAACTAAGTGACAATCCCTCGTTGACGGAATCTCAATTGGGCTTCTCGCCATTTGTGATAGATATGTTCAGAACGAATGAAGATCCTATTATGTTTCCCAATGTTGACTGGAACGATTATCTTTTCAAGAACCTTGCTTGGCAGACACAGCATAACCTGACGTTGTCGGGTGGCGGTGAGCGTTTCCGTTATTTTGTCTCTTTGGGATATCTGTTGCAAGACGGTATGTTGAAGCAGTTGGGAGAGTCTTATGACCCTAACTATCAATACAAGCGTTTCAATTATCGTTCGAATGTGGATATTGATATTACAAAATCTACTTTGTTGAAAGTGAATATCGGCGGACATGTCGGTGCAAAAAGAGAACCTCGGACGGATGAATTGTGGAGAAAAGTACTGTGGTCAACTCCTTTCTCCAGCCCCGGGATAGTGGATGGAAAACTAATTTCCAATATCTATTCCAATAGATATATTTCTATCGGTGAACGTTCGTGTCCGTTGGACTATTATTACAATTATGGATATAATGTGGATACGGACAATGTATTGAATCTAGACTTGGCTCTTGAGCAGAAACTGGATTTTATAACTCCGGGATTGAGCATGAATATAAAAGGTGCTTATAACACAAACTATAATGTGAAAGCTTCTCGGACGCCTTCGGGAGCGGACAGCATGTGTACACCGATTTATCTGGGTTCGATAGAAACACCGGGAATGGACTTTTGGGATCCGCGTTTCGACCGTACCATTGTATATCAGACGGATGGAGTCAGCGGACTGCACGAACAGATGAGTTACGGTGAAGAGGTTGGCAGGGGACGTAACTGGTACGGAGAGTTCAGCCTGAACTACAGCCGTTCATTCGGTGACCATGATGTATCGGCATTGTTCTTGTACAACCAGTCTAAAAAATATTATCCGGAAACGAAAATAGACGGAAAAGTGTTTTATATGGATATACCGACAGCCTATGTAGGGTATGTGGGACGTATGACGTATGCATACAAGAAGCGATATATGGTGGACTTGAATGCAGGATATAACGGTTCGGAAAATTTTGCACCGGATAAGCGCTTCGGTTTTTTCCCAGCGGTTTCTGCCGGTTGGATTCTCTCGGAGGAGAAATTCATGAAGAAACAGAAAGTTATTGATTTCCTGAAACTGCGTGCTTCTTATGGTATCGTAGGTAATGATAAAATGGAAAATGCCCGTTTCCTTTATATGGCAGGTGCATGGAGCGGTTATAATACAGTAGCAAAAGGACAGGGCAGTTGGCAGTTCGGAAAAGACGGCGGTACGGGATTGCTTCCGGACGCGAAAGAAAATACGATGGGTAATCCGGATGTGACTTGGGAAAAGGTGGCAAAACAGAATTATGGTATTGACCTCAAAATGTTTGATTCCCGTTTGAGTCTGACTGCCGATGTTTTCTTTGAAAAAAGAAAGGATATATTGTCTACCCGCAACACGTTGCCGGCCATTACCGATATCAATCTGCCTAAAATCAACTTGGGTAAGGTAAACAACCACGGCTATGAATTGTCGCTCGGGTGGAACGACCGGGCGGGCAAGGTGGACTATTGGCTGAAAGCGAATGTCTCTTATGCGAAAAACAAGATTATTTATATGGACGAGGTAGTGCCCAACGAGCCTTATATGGCTGAAACGGGACGGAGCACCGGTTTGACTTACGGATATATCTTCGACCGTTTTTTACAAAAAGATGACTTCGATGCGGATGGCAACCTGAAAAAGGATGAGAACGGCCGGCAGATTCTGCCGCAAATGGCATTGGGCACTCCCCGCCCGGGAGATGCTTTGTTCAAAGACTTGAATGGAGACGGTGTGATAAACGGTGATGATAAAACCCGCTTCGGATATGCCGAACGTCCGGATTATGTATTCGGTTTTCTAGGCGGTCTTAAATGGAAGAACTTTGAATTCTCGATGCAGTGGACAGCAGCAATGAATGCATCCAGAATACTGGACGGTGAATACCGGAATGCGTTCGGCAGTACGAACAGCCGTATGTTGCTCAAATTTCTTGCAGACGGGCGATGGACGGAAGAGAATCCGAATTCACGCTTTCCACGGTTGACGTTCATGAATAAGTCGCATTATCTGCAAACTTCTGACTTGTGGCTGATGAACGGTTCTTATCTTCGTCTAAAAACCGCGGAGATTTCCTATACACTTCCCCAGAAGGATTTCCTGAAGAAAGTGGGGATTGAATCAGTCCGGTTCTATTGTAACGGTTACAACTTGTTGACTTTGTTCTCCGATTTGAATGATATAGATATTGACCCGGAAGGAGTCACTGACGGAGGAAATAATAACTATCCGAATATACGGATTTACAATTTTGGAGTCAATATTTCATTTTAAAACGATAGAGTATGAAAAAGGTTATTATATATTTTTCGGTGATGGCTGCCAGTTGTATGTTGGGCTCTTGCAGTGATTTGGCTTTCGGTGATGCTTTTCTGGAGAAAGCGCCGGGAGTGGATGTGACGATTGACACTATATTTTCTTCAAAACTTTATGCAGACCGGGCGTTGAACTCAGCCTATGCAACACTCCGCACGGGGTTGACCGTACATGCAAATGACGGAAATTTTGAACATCAGCAGGCAGGAAACAAGCTGGGTTGGGACAATTTGGACGCATTGACGGATATCATGAATTCACATTGTAATTGGGGAGGTGTTTATCCGACTTATTATAACGGGTCGTATAGTTCGGAGACAGAGAATACGGCCTCAAGTACGAAAATGGGATTCTATCCCAACCAGGATGTGACATGGAGGGGGATTCGTAAAGCATATCTGTATATTGAGAATGTAGACCGGGTTCCTGATATGACCGAAGCAGAAAAGAATGTACGTAAAGGGGAGGCGCAGATGATTATTGCTTGTCAGTATCATGAATTGCTACGTCATTTTGGAGGAGTTCCTCTGCTTTATTCTTCTATAGACGCATCTAATAGCTTGGAAGTGGACTTTTCAAGAAAGACATTCGAGAAAACAGTCGAATTTATTATAAACTTATGTGACGATGCAGCTAATAAATTGCCATGGCGGGTAGCTGCCGTAGATGACGGGCGTTTTACCGCTGCCGCCGCTTTGGGACTGAAAATCAGGGTACTTTTATTGGCAGCCAGTCCGCTTTTTAATGCGAATCAACCTTATTTGGAGGCTTGTAGTCCCGTAGCAGGCAATGTCGGCAAGATACCGGCGGAGGATATCGACAAGATGGTGTGGTATGGCAATTATGAGCGGAAACGGTGGGAGAGAGTGGTAACGGCTTGTGAAGAGTTCTTTGCAGAGAATGCCAGGAACGGGAATGTATACCAGTTGGTACAACCGGAGACGCGGGATGCGGAGGGATATCGGAAGGCTTTCTCCGGATGTTATGCCGATCGTTATAACAGTGAGATTCTGATAGCTACTTTCCGTAATCTTAGAACTTTCGGGGATTCTTATCACCGGATGTATTTCGGTCCTTCCAGTGATACGAACGGAAATGCGGGACGAGGATATGGCGGAGGTGCGGTTACGCTGGATTATGTAGATATGTTTACTTCTGCCACTGGAGAAAAAACTTCTTATGAAGAGTGGATAGAAAAAAACGGTTCAATAGGTACGATAGATAATAATCCGTTTACAGACCGTGATCCCCGTCTGTATGAAACGGTCATGATTGTGGGGGATCATTTTCAAAGTCGTCCGGCGGAAATGTGGATTGGCGGTCTGGAAAGAGGTTCGGAAACAGACGGGGGACGTGCGCCTTCGGGATTTTGTATACGTAAGTTCTTGTGGGATTACAATCAATCCACTTTCCATGACCGCCCTGCCAATTATGCTTATTTGAGAATGGCGGAGATTCATCTGGCCTATGCGGAAGCGCTGAACGAGACGGGACAGAAAGACAAAGCGTATAAAGAGCTTGACAAAGTCCGCAACCGTGTAGGGCTTCCCGACATGAGTGACGCGCTGCTGCATCGTTTGCAGAGTGGAAAGTCGTTGCCCGTCTATAACGAATGTGCTTTGGAAGGTGATGCGGAGTTGCGTGAGGAAATCCTGGATGAGCGTGCCCGTGAACTGGCTTTTGAGGAGGTGAGATGGTTTGATATTGCCCGTTGGAAACGTGCCGATGTGTTTAAAAAGACCTTGCATGGAGTGAATGTGACGATTAAGAGCGGTTCGGTTGCCGAAGGTAACCTGCAACTGAACTTTGAGCAACCGAAAGTGGAATCTGTATCAAGATTCTGGCAAAAGAATTTTAGTCCGAAATGGTATATGAGCGCATTCCCTTCTGATGAGATTAATAAGGGATATGGTCTTTTGCAGAATCCGGGATGGTAAAAAACGAGTGGTTAAATCAAAATGAAAACAATGATGAAAAGATTTATAATAGGGGCAATGCTGATTCTCGGACTATGTTCGTGGGTGAAGGCACAGAAAATAGATGTTCGCATTCGTGTGGTGGATGAGTGGAACCGTCCGTTGCAGGGAGTGATGATGCGCATCGGAGGGAATGATGACGAGTCGTTCCTTTCGGACAAAGACGGTATGATTGAATGCCGGGCTGACAAAGGTGCGGAACTGAATTTTGAAAAGTATAACCAGTTGCAACGTAAACTGAAAGTGACAGGGGAGGTGATGACGGTGAAGCTGGACAAGGACAACCGTCTCTTCGAACTGGGATATGACCAGCGTGTGACGAAAGAGAATACGACAGCGGCAATTGACGGGGTGTCGGCCGATGAAATGAAACTTTCCGGAGAAATCAATCCGCTGAATACATTGTACGGGCTGATTCCGGGGTTGGGAGTATATCACAATGGTTCGCTTCCGTATAATTCTACCCCTGATATTTACGTACGTGGAATGGCTTCCAATCAAGGAAACAAGGTATTAGTGCTGGTGGATGGCGTGGAAAGAGAGATTGGCAGCCTGAATGTGGATGAGATAGAAAGCGTAACCGTATTGAAGGATGCTGCTTCAGCCGCTATCTATGGTGCGCGTGCTGCCAATGGTGTGATCCTAGTTACAACGAAACAAGGGGCAGAAGGGGATGGCAAAGCGCATATTGCTTATCATGGTAATGTGGCGATTTATAATCCGACCCGTATGTATGATTTGGTGACTAATTCTGCCGAATATATGGAACTGTATAATCTTGCCAAAGCGAATTCCGGTGCTGGAGAGCGTTATACGCAGGAACAGATCAATGCTTACCGGAATGGTGGTGGTAGCGTACAGTATCCTAATTTTGACTGGTTGGATTATATGTTTAATCCGGCTGTTGTCCAAAACCATAATTTGTCGATCGCCGGTAATGCAGGAAGGACTACGTATAATGTGGCTTTGAATTTTGTAGACCAGCCGGGTACGTTGAAAGGTTTCGATTACCAAAAGTACAATGCAACTGTCGATTTGACTTCACAAATTACGGATTTTATCAAGATCGGTACCTACACCAATTTGATGTATGGTGATCGGGATGAACCTCGTCAGGGACAAAGTGACGTTTTACTTTCGACGATGTCGCAAGCTCCGACTTATATGCCTTGGTTGCCGGACGATGGGTCAGGAGTTACCCGTTGGACAAATTCTGCTTATTCATTCGAATCTCACAATAAGAATATGCCGGCTATCATAGGTACGGGTACGAATAAGAATTATCAGGATTTCGATATAAATGCGCAATTGTGGTTGGATATTAAATTGGCCAAAGGACTGAGCTGGTACACGAAAGGTGCCGTTCGTTTGCAATCTAACAAATGGAAGGAATGGGGAGGTTCTGATGTCCCTATTTATGACTATCATACAGGTGAACAAACAGGTTATCTGGATAGAGGAGCAAACGGCTTGACGGTAGAAGACCAGCGGCGTTTTTATACAAATTTGTATACCTATCTGAAATATGATTTCACAACTCCGAACCTGTATCATAATTTCAATATCATGGCTGGTTATAGCCAGGAGTCTGAAAAGTATGAAACGGTAAGAGCTTTCAGAAAAGAGCCCGTTTGAACTATAATTTTAAAGAACGTTATTTGTTTGAAGCAAATATGCGTTATGACGGTACGTCCCGTATTTCTTCAGAAAATCGTTGGGGTATCTTCCCATCATTCTCTGCCGGTTGGCGTATTACCGAAGAAGATTTTATAAAAGATTTGAATCTGAATTGGTTGAATAATGCCAAGATCCGTGCTTCTTGGGGACAGTTGGGTAACCAGAACATTGGTCTGTATCCTTATCAGGCGATGATTGCCGGTGTTTCTAACTATCCGTTTGATAAGAAAACAGAAACGGTAGGTTATCAGCAGAAAGCATATGCAAACCGTGATATCAAATGGGAAACTACGACTATAACTGATGTTGGTTTCGATTTGCAGGTGTTTAATGGACTGAATGTAACATTTGACTGGTATAAGAAGGTGACTTCAGACATTTTACGTAAATCTCAGGTTTCAAACATTTTAGGTTTGGAAGCTCCGACTGTTAATAGCGGAGAAGTTGAAAACAAAGGTTTTGAAATTGCTTTCAATTATAATAACATGATTACAGACGGTGTCTTCAAAGGTTTGCAATACAATGCCGGTGTTTATTTTGACCGTTCAAGGAACAAATTGACTAAGTTTGGTGCGGAAGAAATAGATGGATATAAACTGAGAAGAGAAGGACTTCCTTATAATGAATACTATATGCTGGAGTGCATCGGTATTTTTGCAACGGAAGATGAAGTAAAAAATTCAC
>OHTA01001335.1_pt1 | contig 12795 bp, 10 predicted proteins | sample 1578851 | NCBI WGS metagenome assembly OHTA01 (sample SAMEA3879578, study PRJEB24766) | human gut metagenome | biome: human-associated habitat; feature: feces | place: USA | collected 1985/1987 | reverse complement strand
ATGAAGAATGCGGTAATATAAGGCATCATGGTAGGTACGCAGACTGCGCTGTGCTCTGCCAGATCCTCGATATCTTCTACGGGCACACCTAAGTGATACAGCCACTCTTCGGTGATCTCTTTACCAGTGCACTCTTTCATCGGTTTCTTCACATAGTCGCCAGGTACGTCGGTGAACAGGCTGTAAACCCATACGCATACCTTATCTTTATCCTGCTCTTTGAACTGTCCCTGACGGTTGATGGTCCAGCTTAAAAGCCACTTGGAATCCTGGCAGCTTACGATACCGCCGGTTACGACCTTACCGCTTCTGGGGTCACGCTTGCAGATATTGGTGATATAAGGAATGATCTTGTCATCCAGTGTGGTCACGGTAGCGGATTCCCAGTTAGTCTTGGAGACATCAGAACAGAACTTCTCCGGATGTCCAAAGGACGGATCCTGTTTTGCAATGTTTTTCCACAGGCTCCAGCAGCCGCTCGTGCGGACCTCTGCATCACCGTTCGGTGCATGGTTCTGATCGCCGTAGATCGTGCCTTCGGTACAGCTTCCGTTGGTAACGAAGACGAGGTCATTCTCGGTGAGAACGATGCCTTTCTCGACGCCGTTTACCTTGCACTCAATGGCTTTTGCTACTTTCTTTCCATCGTTGATTTCAAAGATAACGTTGGTTACTTCGGTATTGAACTGGAAGTCTACGCCGGCATCCTCGAGGTATTTCTTCATCGGAAGAATCAGGGATTCATACTGGTTGTACTTCGTGAATTTCAATGCGGAGAAGTCCGGCAGTCCGCCGATGTGGTGAATGAACCGCTGGAAGTACAGCTTCATCTCCAGTGCACTGTGCCAGTTTTCGAATGCGAACATCGTTCTCCAGTACAGCCAGAAGGTGGAATTGAAGACTTCATCATCGAAAACATCCTCGATCGTCTTGTCGTACAGATCCTCGTCTCTTGTCATGAAGAGTTTCATGATCTCCATGCAGCCTTTCTGGCTCAGGTTGAACTTTCCGTCGGTATGGGCATCCTCGCCGCGGTTCTTCGTTGCACGGCACAGGGAGTAGTTCGGGTCTTTTTTGTTCAGCCAGTAATACTCGTCGAGAACGGATACACCAGGTGTCTCAATTGACGGGATGCTGTGGAACAGATCCCACAGGCACTCGAAGTGGTTTTCCATCTCACGGCCGCCTCTCATGATGTAGCCGCGGGTCGGATCGTAGATACCGTCGCAGGCACCGCCGGCGATGTCCATGGCTTCCAGAATGTGGATGTGATCGCCTTTCATCTGGCCGTCTCTTACAAGGAAGCACGCTGCTGCGAGGGCTGCGAGGCCGCTTCCTACGAGGTATGCGCTCTTCTCATCGACGCCTTCCGGTTTTTCCGGTCTTGCGAAGGCTTCGTAGTTTCCGTTGGTGTAATAAATGCCTTTGCTGTTTTTTTCATATTTTCCGCGCTCGGTGTTGCGGTAATCAACCGGTGGTGCTGCCTTTGCAATCTTCTTTACTTTCTGCTGGCTGGTTTTCTGTGCAGCATATACAAGTCCTGCACCGGCTGCTGCAACTGCTGCAATTCCAAGTCCTAATTTCTTATTTTTATTTGACATAGAAAAATCTCCTTTCTGATTTCTGGGATACTTCTCATTTAGTGTTTCTTCGTTACAGGTTTCTGATTCATTTCAAAACCAATTCCCATAAAATCATAAAACCTGTAACACGACAGATCATTTGTGGAACAAATACGATATGGTTATCTTACCATCTCTGTGAAAAGATACCATTTACAAAATGCCTGAAATGATAAAATTTTTATCATTTCAGGCATTTTGATTAATTTTTATTTCTGTTTAAAATTCTCAATCGACCGCGCAATATTCCCATCGAGTGCTGTCCCCATCATCATAACGATCTTATGGTAATCCTCCTGCATGCCCTTGTCGATCCAGTCAAGCATAATTCCCACAAATCCATATTTATAAAAATCTGCAATAAAGCGTTTATCCCCGTCTGCAATCGCAATACCTTTGCATTTTTCTTCCACGACATTTACGATCAGTTCATACGTCAGCTTATACAGATACTGCTCCACTTTTTCGTGGGCAACCGCATGGTATACATTCATAATAAATGGCTTGTTTTCCAATACTGCCTCAAATATCTGCGCAATTCCCTCAAGCCACGTATCGTATGTCTTTTTGCCCTGCAACGCACGCTTTCCGTCCTCCACACATGCCCACTCCACCAGATCATAAATATCCTTAAAGTGATAATAAAACGTCATACGGCTGATGCCACAATGTTCCGTCAGATCATTGATCGTGATCCTGTCAATCGGTTTTGTCCGCAGGAGTTCTTTTAAAGATGCTTCAAGTGCAAGCTTGGTTGTATTTGCCATATCATTTCCTCCATCCGCCCTTTGTATATATTTATTGTAACGCAGCTGTATTACAGGGACAAATAAAGTTTTTCTAAATAGTCTAAAACTTTTAAAGTTCATTTAAGGAAGGCCTTCTATACTTCATGGCATCAAAAGAAAACAGGTGTTGCCGCCCAGTAAATATCAATCATTTACTGATGCGACAGCACCTCTTTTCATTTCCAGCGTTACACTATAGTATTCTGTATCGGACGCTCTGCCTTTTATCCCTGCTGCCCTGCTGCCTGCCGGATCATATCCTCGACCACGATGTCATAAATTTCTCCAACCGTATTGCAGTATTCCAGAATTTTCCACGGCTCATTGGTGTGGAAATGAATCTTGACCAGATCCTCATCTCCAGCCGCAATCAGACTGTTTCCCTCAAAATTTTCCGTGATGTAATCTGCGATCTCATCCTCGTCAAGATCCCTGTCTCTTCTGTCGATCAGTAACTGTGTATCATAACGATACGCAAACTGATCATCCTCTGCATCTATGGAATGTACTCCCATGGTTCTAATCCTCCTGTTATTTCACTGGAACCGCGGTGACAACTTTATGAAGTTCTTCCAGCTGTACCAGCAGCATTTTTTCAACAATGTAATTGTATTATATCTACTTTTTAAAGTCAAATTTAAAAACACATTGTATTAAATACCCAGCTCCAGCGAATCCGCAATATAGTAATCATATTTCTTTTTCCTGCAATACTTCTTAATCCTGCGGATCAGTTTATGGTCTGTCGTGTATTCCAGCAGATAAACATCCATTCCATCCGCTTTGCATGCCTGCAGATACTGGCAGAAATACTCCCGCTCCGTTTTTTCTGCGTATGGAATGTTTTGGTTGTAAAATCAATCCTGCTCCACACCGACTCCTGGTTTACACCCGTCATAATATCCGCAGCAGAACCAAAACGGGACTGATATGCCGTCACATAGATATCTCCTCCATTGACCACTACCGGCTTCCCCATTGCCCGGATTTTCTTTAAAATCACCGTCAGCCCATCAAAAATATCCTTTTTATGGGCATAATCATATACATCACAGTTATCAATAAAAAAGCCATCCACTCCCTTTTTCTTTAATTTTCCGGCTAATGTATCCATAAATTCCTGCCAGTCTTTATCCGCAACATTAACCCATTTTTCCTCTTCCCAGTTTTCATAATCCCCGATTGCCAGATGCTCGTATGTTTTATAATATGGCCGAAAATTTTCGACAGAGCCAATATTAAGATAGCTGTAAACTTTTGTACCGCCTGCATGTAATTTTCTGATATCTTTCTTCGAAAAATACTGTGCATCAATCACAACAGTTTCGTAATTTTTTAATTTTGGAACTGCTGTACGGTCTGCATTTAAGAATACTCCATACTCGTATTTTTGTGCCTTCCTTCTATCGGCATTACATGATACCGAAAGACACAATACTACCGTAACCAGCGACAAAATCCCCAAAAAGAGACAGGCATTTCTTTTTCCCCTGTTTTTACCTGATTTACATTTCATACTTCAAGAGCCTTCAAATCCCACAATTACCGGGATCAGGCATTCCCCATCATAAATTTTTCACTGCTGTCCGTAATAAGCATTCGCACCGTGCTTGCGGAAGAAATGCTTATTACGGATACTGTTCACACAAATTCTGAAATTCTCATTGTAAAATCCGGATAGATTCCCACCGGAATTTCATCTTCAAATAAATACTGCGTGCTGTCCTCATTTTCTCCAAACAAATATACCAGTACCGTACGTTTCATAGGATTTACGATCCAATATTCCCTCACCCCTGCAGTACGGTATTTGAACAATTTTGTCAGATAATCCATCCTCTGACTGCTTTGTGATACAATCTCAATCACCCAGTCCGGTGCCCCATTACAGCCCCTGTCATCCAGCTTTCCGTTATCACAGATCACAGAAATATCCGGTTCCACATATGTTTTATCATCCTGATTTAAAAACACCGCAAACGGTGCCGGATATACTTTACAGGTTCCTTTATGATCCGCAATATAATTTCCGATCGTACGGCTCAACTGCTGCACCAATTCCTGATGAATTCTGCCCGGAGGTGCCATATCATAAATCTGTCCATCGATCAGTTCTGCACGTTTTCCTTCCGGCAATGCATAAATTTCTTCCGTTGTGTGTGAATATTTTTCTGCTACTGGCATACGCTTTCTCTCCTGCTTTTATTTACCCAATACATCCAATTAAATATAGTATACTGAAAGATTCGTTTTTCATCAACACATGTCATTATATTTTCTCTATACATTTTCGCAATCGTCTATTTTACACAGAAAAAGGAGAGGGGCTTTTCTAAAAAAGTATCCCTCTCTTTTCTTGAGAATATTACCATAAAAATATTGTTTAATTCTGTCCATAATAAGCATTCGCACCATGCTTGCGGAAGAAATGCTTATCGCGGATACAATCCGGTGCCGGCTGCACCTTCGGATTGATCAGTTCGGTACGGGTTGCCATCTTTGCAACTTCCTCTAAGACAACGGCATTGTGCACTGCCTCTGCCGCATCCTTGCCCCACGTAAATGGACCATGGTTCGTGCAGAGCACGCCAGGTGTGTAAACCGGGTTGATCCCTCTTGTCTCCAAGGTTTCAATAATGACTTTTCCGGTGTTGGTCTCGTATGCCTCGTCAATCTCTTCCGGTGTGAGACTGCGTGCACATGGGATCGGTCCAAAGAAATAATCCGCATGAGTCGTTCCGTAAAGCGGAATATCCCTTCCTGCCTGTGCCCAAGAAGTAGCCTCCGGAGAATGGGTATGTACGATACCGCCGATATCCGGATACTTTTTGTACAGTTCGAGATGGGTTGGTGTGTCGGATGATGGCTTCAAATCACCCTCGATTTTATTTCCCTCTAAATCCATAACGACCATATCGTCTGGTGTCAGTTTATCGTAATCCACACCGCTTGGCTTGATGACAAAGTAGCCGCTCTCACGGTCAATCCCGCTGACATTGCCCCATGTATAAGTAATCAACCCTCTGCGCGGCAATTCCATGTTTGCTTCGTAAACCTGTTTTTTTAATTCTTCTAACATGCTTTCTGTCCTTTCTATATCCACAAAATCCGCCGCTGTAAACGACGGATTCTGCCTGTTTCTTATCTGTAACTATTATTTTATAAATGTTCGACTGCTGCACGCTCAATTGCAAGCCCTTCGTTGTAGCGTTTTAAAAACTGGTCAAAGCCTTCCACATCGGCAGGAACCGGATCTTCCGTCACGCCCTCCTGACCGCCAAAGACTCTCTTGCTCAGATAATCGGCAAGGCTCTCGCCCTCTTCTTTCTGAGCCATGTAAGCTGCAAGAAGTGCGATACCCCATGCGCCGCCCTCACCTGCCGTCTCCATAACGGAAACCGGTGTATCAATGGCTGCTGCCATGATGCGCTGTCCGACTACCGGAGTCTTAAACAGACCGCCATGGCCGTACATCTTGTCGATCTGTACGCCTTCCTCTTTGAGCAGGATATCCAGACCATCTTTCAATGCGCCCAGCGCCGTAAACAAATGCACGCGCATGAAATTTGCAAGATTGAATTTTGCATCCGGTGTGCGGGCAAACAGAGGTCTTCCTTCATCAAATGCGGTAATTCCTTCTCCTGAAAAATAGTTGTATGCTAAAAGACCGCCACAATCTGCGTCACCTTCGAGTGCTTTGTTGTATAAAACGGAAAACAGCTCATTCTTGTCAATCTTCATGCCAAAGCTGTTTGCAAACTCTTCAAACAGGTTGACCCATGCATTCAGATCGGATGTGCAGTTGTTGCAGTGTGCCATGGCAACTGCTTCTCCGGATGGCGTGGTCACCAGATCGATCTCTGTGTGCACATTCTTTAATGCCTTTTCCAGTACAATCATAGCAAATACGGAAGTACCTGCGGATACGTTTCCGGTGCGGACAGCTACACTGTTGGTCGCTGCCATGCCGGTTCCGGCATCACCTTCCGGCGGACATACCGGAATTCCTGCTTCCAGTTCGCCATCGGTATCGAGAAGCCTTGCGCCCTCTGCGGTCAGCGTTCCAGCATTTTCTCCGGCAACAAGAACTTTTGGCAGAATGTCACGGAGTGACCAGTCAAAGCCGTATGGTTCTGCCAGCGCATCGAACTTATCGAGCATTGCTGCATCATAATCTTTTGTATTACTGTCGATTGGGAACATTCCGGATGCATCCCCCACGCCGAGTACCTTTTCCCCAGTCAGTTTCCAATGGATAAATCCTGCAAGCGTGGTGAAAAATGCGATATCTTTCACATGCTCCTCTTTGTTTAACATTGCCTGATACAGATGGGCAATGCTCCAACGCTGCGGAATGTTATAGGAAAATTCCTTGGTCAGTGCGGCTGCTGCTTCCTCTGTGATGGTATTACGCCATGTACGGAACGGCACGAGAAGCTCCCCAGCCTTGTCAAATGCAAGATATCCGTGCATCATAGCGGAAAATCCAATCGCACGGATCTTTGTCAGTGTCACACCATACTGTTCTTTTACGTCCTTTTTTAAATCCCGGTAGCAATCCTGCAGACCGCCCCAGATGTCATCCATGGTATAGGTCCAAATTCCGTGATCCAGGCGGTTTTCCCATTCATGACTGCCGGATGCGATCGGTGTATGGTCTGCATCGGTCAGTACCGCCTTGATACGTGTAGAGCCAAATTCAATTCCGAGAAATGTTTTCCCGGACACAATCTCGTCTTTTCTTTCCACTGTTTCTACCTCTCTTTCTGTCATAAACACCTGCCTTTGCATTTTACAAAAGCAGATGTTACCTATCTTTTATCTGTAAAATACCTCTCCAAGCATCAGATCACGCTTGAAATCACGAATCCTAGTATCTTTGTCAATGTATACAGCCTCAATGCCCATGGCTGCTGCCCAGTCGCCCATCTGCTCTGCCGTCAGGTCATAGGTAAATGCAGTATGGTGTGCGCCGCCTGCAAGAATCCATGCTTCCGCTCCAGTGTAGATATCCGGTTCCGGAGTCCAGAAGTTGGTTGCGGTCGGAAGTTTTGGCATTGGCTTTTCTGTCTTCTTGCACTCTACATCATTGATAATGAGACGGAAACGGTTGCCCAGATCGATGAGGGATGTCGCGATTCCGTGTCCTTCCTTGGATGTAAATACAAGTCTTGCCGGATCTTCTCTGTCTCCCATGGAAAGAGGCTGGCACTTGATGCTGATCGGACCGTCTGCGATGGACGGGCAGATCTCAAGCATGTGTGCTTCAAGAATTCCTTCTTTTCCTTTTACTAAATTGTAGGTGTAATCCTCGAGCATGGATGTTCCCTTTGCATCCTTCATGCCTGCGGTCATCACTTTCATGAGACGTACCATAGCTGCAACTTTCCAGTCACCTTCTGCTCCAAAGCCATAACCTTTTTCCATCAGTCTCTGGATGGCAAGTCCCGGAAGCTGTTTTAATGCACCGAGATCTCCAAAATGGGTAACAATTGCCTGATAATTCTTCTCCTGCAGGAAACGCTCAAATCCAAGTTCAATCTGTGCCTGTACGGCTACATGTTTCTTAAACTCTTCCGGATCTCTTCCCTCGAGTAAAATCTCATATTTGTCGTAGTATTCATCTACAAGTGCGTTTGTATCGGACTGGGATACGGCTGCAACAGACTCTGCGATCTCGTTTACCGGATAAGCGTCTACTTCCCAGCCGAACTTGATCTGTGCTTCTACCTTATCGCCCTCGGTAACTGCTACGTTTCTCATGTTGTCTGCGACACGCATGACACGGATGTGGCTGCTCTCTACGATGCCGACTGCGGTGCGCATCCAGCTTGCGATCTTGTCAACGACTACCGGATCACTCCAGTGTCCGACAACGACCTTACGCTCCATACGCATACGGCTCACGATATGACCATACTCTCTGTCTCCGTGTGCCGACTGGTTTTCATTCATGAAATCCATATCAATGGTATCATATGGAAGTTCCTCATTGAACTGTGTATGTAAATGCATCAGAGGTTTGCGATACTCCTGCAGTCCAAGAATCCAGGACTTTGCAGGGGAGAACGTGTGCATCCAGGTGATTACACCGGCACATGTCTCATCGTTGTTAGCCTCGTTGAATGTCTTGCGGATCAGCTCATTGGTAATGAGTGTCGGTTTCCATACGATTTCATATGGCAAAACGCCTGTCTTGTTTAACTCATCTACAATCTGTTTGGAATGCCGGGCTACCTTTGCCAGACATTCCTCTCCATACAGATCCTGTGATCCTGTGCAAAACCAAAATTTGTAATCCTTATTTAACAGCATACTCGTTCCTCCTTAGAATCAATGCTTTATATCGTTCGTTTTTATACTCTAAGTTTATAACTTGTATGCATGTATTTACAAGTTGTTTTTCATGCAAAAAATCAACAAAATTGTTGTCTTTTTTCGTTTTAATCCGGCATTGTTTTGGTCAGATTGCACAAGCTGTCACCGGTATTCCATGCAGGAATTTCCCTCAATAAGCATTGGCTGGATGAGAACACTCTCCCCTTCCTCTTTTTCTCCGTTCTGAATCATGGAAAGGAGCAGTTCTGCTGCCATGGCGCCAAGCTTTTCCTGCGGATGATCAATGGTTGTCAGCCGAAGCCCCTGCTTGTTCGCCAGCGAAGAATTATCATAACCGGTCACCGAAACATCTTCCGGAATACGCAGTCCTTCCTCCTGTAATGCACGGATGACAAGCTGTGCCGTCTGATCGTTATAACAAACGACCGCATCCATCCGCCCACGAAGCGTTTTTCCTGCCATTTCACGGATTGCTTCATAGGGATGGATTTTGCGGTCCTCCGTATGAAACCACACCACTTTATCCGGATCATACAAAATTTCCGCCTCCTGCAGTGCCCGGACATACCCTTTATGACGGTTCTGTCCCTGCATGTCATCCGCCTTAAATACTCCCACGATATTTTTGTGCCCGTGATCCGTCAGATACTTTGTGATCATATATCCCCCCTGAAAATCATCCAGCAGCACATGCGGTTTGTCTTTCATCTGTGGGAAACATCCCTGGATAAACACGTATGGAATATGCGATTTTTCCAGTTGTTCGTACAAATTCATATGCCGGCAGAAAATCTGGCTTTTACTCGGTTCAATGATAACCCCGTCAATATCCTTGCTTAAAATTTCCTGCAGGCATTCCGCTTCCCGGGTCCGGGAATTTTTTGTATTTTTTAGGACAATGCTATATCCTGCACCGGTCAGCACATCATCAATTCCCTGTATCACACGGGGAAAAATATAGTCTGACAGATAGGTTGTTACGACAGCAATATTCTTGGACGGATGTGCGTGCCGCATCATTTCCGAACAGAATGTACCGCGCCCGTGCTCTGCGTATATATATCCTTCATTCTGCAAAATCGCCAATGCCTTGCGCACCGTCTGACGGCTGACCTGATACTGTGCGGAAAGCGTATTTTCCGATGGCAGTTTCTGCCCCGGTGCAATCTCCCCGGAGACGATCTGTAAACGCAGCTGTTCGGTCAGTTCCTGATATTTTGGTGTGTTTCCTCCTGTGATACTCTCCATAATGTATATTCCCTCTTAAAAAAGCAGATACAGCCTGTCCGGACTTCTCTACTAAAGTTGTATCATATATGTTTACTTGTACGGTCAGTGTAACACAGGTTTTTTCATATGTCACTAAAAGAATTGCACAAAAATACTGCCCTGCATTTTTATAATAAAATTATTGTGTGCTACAGTCCAAGCACTTTTTTCTTTGCGGCCGCAAACTCTTCATCCGTAAGCGCACCTTCCGCATGAAGCTTTGTCAGCTGCGTCAGTTCTCCGGAAGTGGATTTTGCTTCTTCCGGCTGTTCTAAGTCTTCAGTGTCTTTTACATAGGATGCCTGAAATTCCCCATTAATCTCTGCAATCTCTTTCTCCCCACGGATATAGGCATCATACATATCAAACAGATCCATGCCGCTTCCTCCCACGCAGTCGTCCGGCTCCTGCCAGGAACGAATCAGTGCAATCCTTTCTTCCTTTGTCGTGTCTTTGATCAGATATCCACTCATGATAATATTTTCCTCCCTACCGGCGATATAACTTCGGATTCTTCTTTTTCATTTCCAGACCCTTTTTGTCATCTTCTTACCTATCTGTTTTCAGATTACATATCGTATATTCTACCATATTTGTTCTGTTTTTGATATACCCAATGTGCTTTTGCACGATCAGCACTCGCATTTGTTCATTGAAGCACCTGTTGTCAAAAAAAGCCCTGCGGTATACAAAAACCGCAGGACTTTTCTTGCTTAGTTTCTTTTAAAAATCGACATCCGTATCATAGTAGCAGCATTTTAAGAGTTTCTCCATCTCCTCCTGACTTGGCTGTCTTGGATTGGAACCCGTGCATGCGTCAAGAATTGCATTGGCCGCAATCTCCGGAAGTCTCTCTAAGAATACCTCCTCCGGTACAAATCCCTGCTCGGTCGGGAAGCTGTCTGCACCATAGTTTTTAATGCAGTGCGGAATGTTCAGATCATCGTTCATCCTGCGCAGATGTGCGATCAGAAGCTCCACCTTTTCATCCAGTGTGTTTCCGCCAAGTTTCATGAAATCCGCAATCTCACCGTAACGTTTCTTTGCCGTCTCATCCTTTGCATTAAATGCGATAACCTTTGGCAGATACATTGCATTGGCTGCGCCGTGGATGATGTGTGCGCCATAATCCGCAAACGCTGCACCTGTCTTATGTGCCATGGAATGTACAATACCAAGAAGTGCATTGGAAAATGCCATACCAGCCAGACACTGTGCGTTGTGCATAGAATCTCTCTTTTCCATATCTCCATTATAAGATGGAATCAGATCACTCTGTATCATCTTGATTGCATGGAGTGCAAGTGGATCGGTAAAATCGCAATTTGCGGTAGAAACATATGCCTCAATTGCATGTGTCATTGCATCCATTCCGGTATGCGCTACCAGTTTCTGTGGCATTGTCTCTGCCAGATCCGGATCTACGATTGCAACATCTGGTGTAATCTCAAAATCTGCGATCGGATATTTGATTCCTTTCTCATAGTCAGTAATAATGGAGAAAGCCGTTACCTCTGTTGCAGTTCCGGAAGTTGAAGAAATTGCACAGAAATGTGCCTTGTTGCGCAGTGCCGGAATACCAAATACTTTGCACATATCCTCAAAAGTGATGTCTGGATATTCATACTTAATCCACATTGCTTTTGCCGCATCAATCGGAGAACCACCACCCATGGCTACAATCCAGTCCGGCTCAAACTCCTGCATCACTGCCGCACCTTTCATAACAGTCTCCACCGATGGGTCTGGCTCAATGCCCTCAAACAGTTTTACTTCCATACCGGCTTCCTTTAAATAATCTTCTGCTTTCTGAAGGAACCCAAAGCGCTTCATGGAGCCGCCGCCCACGCAGATGATCGCTTTCTTTCCCTTGAATGTTTTCAGGGCTTCGAGTGCTCCCTTTCCATGGTATAAATCTCTCGGTAATGTAAATCTTGCCATATAAAAAACCTCCATATACTATGTAAATCATTTCGGCTTTCACGGTTGTTTCCGGTGCTTTCCACAATGAAAATTTCAACGCCCGTCTTCCACTGTTCTGCCTTTATCACTAGACATATTGCACAAAAAATCGGAGCAAAATTTGTATAGTACCACTGAAAAAAATAAAAGAATGGTTTAAGCCATTGACATTCGTTGCGAATTGTTGTATATTAGGCTTATCACAAGAATTGTTCTCTGGCACAGTTTTGTGCATTTTCACAGAGGACAGCATCGGTGTGCAGTGAAATGCAAGTTTGCTGCACGAAAAAAGTTTATTGCACTGCTATGCCAAAACCGGCACAAAGTGTGATATATATATTTAAGGAGGAAAAATTCCAATGAACAAGTTGAAAAGAACACTGGCTCTGATGGCTGCATTGGCAATGACTGCTACTGCATTCGTAGGATGCGGCGGCAACGAAAGCTCCAGCTCTTCTGAGTCTAAGGCAGAAAGCTCTGCTGAAGAAAGCAGCGAAGCTGAGGGTGAGGAGTCTTCTGAAGAAGCAGAAGAATCTTCTGTTGAATCCGCAGCTGGCTACACAAACGTTGAGGTTCCGGAACTGGGCGAACCGGACGGCTCCCTGAAGGACGGCGGCGACAAGCTGACAATCCTGTGCTGGAACGAAGATGACCTGCAGTACATGTACGACATCGTTGCTGATGCAACCGGCATGGACAAGAGCATGATCAACTACAAGAACGTTGGTTCTAACGGTACTGAGGCTAACGAACAGTACGCACAGGTATTCCTGTCTGGCGACGACGTTGACCTGTACTTCTGCGACGCTGACTGG
>OHTA01001334.1_pt1 | contig 12805 bp, 15 predicted proteins | sample 1578851 | NCBI WGS metagenome assembly OHTA01 (sample SAMEA3879578, study PRJEB24766) | human gut metagenome | biome: human-associated habitat; feature: feces | place: USA | collected 1985/1987 | reverse complement strand
TGGCGCAGCTTCTGAAACAGAACCCGGCCCCGGACAAGGAGCAGAATCAGATGGCATGGGTGCAGCACATGAACAGCCTGAAAGCGCAGGCCGAGGAACTGGTGCTGACGGAGCTGATCTACAGCTAAGTTTCTTCGATGCCCACATCCCTACCGAAGCTGAACAAATTGGAAAAATCGACCAAGCGGAGAGCGAAAAATTGCCCTCTGCTTTTGTTTTGTCGCAGGCTGAAATCGAAAACGAACTGCGTAAGCACGGCTCCGGGTTTGAGGGTGGCAAGCAGCGTATTATGGCACTGTACCAGACCCAGCCCGACCGCAATCTCCGTGTCAAGGCACTGGCAAAGGAATACGGCATCGGTGGGCACTCCCACGATTATCTGGATGGCAGCAGAGGGTTTGTCAACCACGACGGGAGAGGAATGGAATTTGACCATTACCCCGAACACAAGAAATTCACGTTAAGCTGGACGCAGGTGGAAAAGTATATCGACCTAATGGTCCAGTCCGACCGCTACCTGACGGATAGAGAAAAGGAGCATTACACGCCCCCTGCGCCTGTCAGCGTAAAGCCGGATGGTGCCATAGATCGTGCCAAAAAACTGATCCGGGAGTTTTGTCAGGAGGAGTACGACTCCGAGCCGGACTTTTCCGATCTGACTAAAATCGGCATTGCCTACACCCACGCCACCGATGAGGATATTCCCATTCAGGTCAACGTGGATCTGGTGGGGTATCGAGTGGAGCGGTATCTGGGCGAGGTATTGATAGATGAGCGGCAGTACGAAAGTCTGGAAGACCTGACCGAAACCGAGCTGGAAGCTTTGGACTTTTCGGAACTGGTCAGCGTCACGGATGAGGAATTGGAGCACTACCACAGCAAAGTGGAGGAACGCCCTGCACTGCTGCCGCTGGATGCCGCCACCGAGTACAATGCCCTGAAGGAGCAGCACCCGGATGCGCTGGTGGGCTTTGAGCAGAACGGACAGTTTGAGTTTTACGCAGATGACGCGCAAAAAGTCAGTGAACTTCTGGGCGGCAAACTTCTGGAAAAAGAAACAGCACTGGGCACCGTCCCGGTCATCGGCTTTCCCCGCGACCAGTGGGCATACCGTGCCAAACAACTGTGGCAGTGCGGCGAGAACATCTACCTTGCCGGGCTGAACGAGGATGGCACCCACCACCAAACCAAGTATCTGCGCCGGGAGGACTATCTGCCGCTGGGCATTACCATCCACATGGAAGGACGCACTTTCCGGGTGGATACAGTAAACTTTGATAAGGACAGCGTTACCCTGCAGGATGTGGCACTGGCAGAAATGCGGATGCCAATTTTCCGGGAGGAACCGCTGGCTCTTGTCCGGGAGTTGTACGAGCAGGAACAGGAAGTGATGGAACACCCCCTACCCGATTACAAGGTCGGTGACAATGTTATCGTTGACCTTCCTACCCGAACCATCGAAGGAACAATCGGCTATGTGGGCGAAACGGATGTTCGCATTGACACCAGCGCACAGGGACAGTCGTGGGATAACGAAGTTATCAACAAACGACAATTCGAGGATGGCTTGCGGCAGAATGAACAGGTTACTACGCAGCCAGATGATACTGTAAAAACGGTTGCCATATACCCTGCTGAAGAAAACCGTATGCCTTATGATATTGTGATCCAGACGATTGGCTCAAAATCACCTACTCTAGATGCAGTTGAACCGGAACGATCCACACTTGAACTTGCCGGGAACTTCCACATCACGGATGATGATTTGGGTGTCGGAGGCCCCAAACAGAAATTCGCCCGGAACATCGAAGCCATCCGTACCCTGTTCAAGCTGGAAGAGGAGCACCGGGGTGCCACCGCCGAGGAGCAACAGGTGCTTTCGCAATATGTGGGCTGGGGCGGTCTGGCAGATGCCTTTGACCCCAACAAGGAAAATTGGTCTGCCGAGTACACCCATCTGAAAGAACTGCTCTCTGAGGATGAATACGCCGCTGCTCGCGCTTCTACTCTGAACGCCCACTACACCAGCCCCACCGTGATCCGTGGTATCTACGATGCGGTGGAGCGCATGGGTTTCCGCAGCGGTAACATTCTGGAACCTAGTATGGGCGTGGGCAACTTCTTCGGTATGCTGCCGGACACCATGCAGGACAGCCGTCTGTACGGCGTAGAGCTGGATTCCATCACCGGGCGCATCGCCAAAAAGCTGTACCCGCAGGCCGACATTACCGTGGCGGGCTTTGAGACCACAGACCGCCGTGATTTCTACGATCTGGCGGTGGGCAACGTGCCCTTCGGCAACTACAAGGTCAACGACAAGGCGTACAACAAGTTGGGATTCAGCATCAAATCGTTCTCCGCGGCGAGCTGAGTTATCCGGTACCGCTGGGCGATGACCCTCGCGGCAACATCGTCCGTCTGGACAATGCCATCGGCAATTTTGCCGACCGCATTGCCGATGCTGATGCCGCACTGGATTCTCTGGAACAGCAGAAGCAGGCCGCAGAGGTTGAAATCGCCAAGCCGTTTGCGCAGGAGGAAGAACTGCAAACCAAGTCTGCCCGCCTTGCAGAATTGGATGCGCTGTTGAACATGGAGCATCAGTCCAGCCGGACAGAACCCGAAGCGGAAGAAAAGCCGGATGCCCGCCCCTCTGTGCTGGCAGCTCTGGAAGAAAAGGCTGATAAAGTGGAGCCTGTCCGACCATTCAAATCTTACTTGGATAAGGATGGTGATGCCCGGTGACGGAGCGCCGTGACCAGCAGATCCATTTTCGTGTCAGCAAAGTCGAACTGGAACGCATTCGTCAGAAGATGGAAAGTTGCGGTATTTTGAGCATTGGCTCTTATCTGCGAAAAATGGCTCTGGATGGTTACTGCCTGAATCTTGATTTACCACAGCTGCGTCGGATGGCGTACCTTCTTCAGAATTGCAGCAACAACCTGAATCAGGTGGCGAAACGGGCCAATGAAAGCGGGCAGCTCTATGCCGCCGATTTAGAGGACTTGCGTAGTCGGTTGGATGAGCTGATAGCTATCGGCAAGCAACTTCTCGCCAAACTTTCGGAACTCTAAAAAAATCCCGCAGCAGGAGGACTGCGGGCTTACATAACGGTTGACATCCTTGCAAGGCAGTAGCCGATACCTTTATAATTGGGGCGGAAAAAGGAAGGATGGTGTTCGATATGAGGTTTCTGTTCAAAATGGTGCTTGCCCCGGTCTCTCTGTTTGTGGCTTTTCTGGCTCTGATGGCAAAGTGGCTGCTCACTCTGTCCAGCTATGTTGTCGCGCCGTTGATGCTGTATATCTTTGGCTGCGGCATCTACACCGTCTACCGCCAGACTTGGGATCAGTTTTTGATTCTGCTGGTTGCTGAATTTCTCTGCTTTGTTCTTTTTGTCAGCGCAACTGCGATGGTGGCGGGCGTTGAACGATTCAGCGGTTGGCTCCGGGACGTGATTTGATTTTGAATCTTTTGCCGCCTTCGGGCGGCTTTTTCATTTAGGGGGTGATTTGCTCTGGCTGCTACTCGTCTGATTGCACTGCATCAGCACAAAGGAAAATCTATCGCCGCCTGCCTGAAAGACCGCACTGATTATGCGCAGAATCCCGACAAGACTGAAAGGGGCGAACTTGTCAGCAGCTATCAATGCAGCCCGCTTACCGTGGATGAGGAGTTCATGCTCACAAAAAAGCTATACGAGCAAGCCACCGGGCGCAGCCAGAAAAGCAATGTCATCGCCTATCAGATACGGCAATCCTTCCGACCCGGCGAAATCACAGCAGAGGAAGCAAATCAAGTTGGCTACGAATTGGCCTCCCGCTTTCTGAAAGGCAAACACGCTTTTATCGTTGCCACTCATACCGACCGGGAGCATATCCACAATCACATTATCTATAACTCGACCACTCTGGACGGCACAAGAAAATTCCGGGATTTTTTCTTTTCCGGTCTGGCAGTGCAGCGGTTGAGCGACCTGATTTGTCTGGAGCATCAGCTGTCAGTCATTGAAAAGAAGCCTTACCGGGAACGGCAGAAGCGCATCACTTACCAACCAAAGGAGAGCAACCGCGACCGGCTGTGCAGTGTAATCGACGAGATTTTGCAGCAGAAGCCCACCGACTACGAAGATTTTCTGCAAAAGCTGGAACAGCAGGGCTATGAAATCAAACGCGGCAAATACACTTCCGTTAAAGGCGCACGGCAGAAACGCTTTATCCGGTTAAAGACACTGGGTGCCGGGTACAGCGAGGATGAAATCAAAGCAGTCATTGCCGGAAAAGCCGAACACCGCCCACATCAGAAGCAACCTCCCAAAGAGCAGCCGTTCCAGTTGCTGGTTGACATTCAAGCAAAACTTGCCGAGGGCAAAGGTGGCGGCTACGAACGCTGGGCGAAGAAGTACAACTTGAAAGAGATGTCCAAAACGCTGATTTTTTTGCAGGAGCAGAAAATCGGCAGTGCGGATGACCTGAAAGAGCGTGCTGATGCTGCACTTTCTCGCTATCACAAACTGGGCGATTCCATCAAGGCCGCCGAGAAGCGTATGGCAGAAATCGCCGTCCTCCGGGCGCACATCGTCAACTATGCCAAGACCCGGCCTGTATACGATGCTTACCGCAAATCCGGGTACAGCTCCAAATTTTTGGAAGCGCACCGGGAAGAAGTCACGCTGCATAAGACGGCGAAAGCCGCTTTCAATGAATCCGGCCTGAAAAAGCTGCCCAAAGTGAAAGACCTGAATGCAGAGTATTCGGCTTTGCTCACCAAGAAAAAAGCACTCTACCCAGAGTACCGAAAGACACGGGATGAGATGCAGGAAATCGTAAAAGCACAGAAGAATGTGGAACTGTTCTTTGCGGAGGAAAAGGACTCCAAGCAAGTCGAGCAGATCCGATAAAACAGTCCCTGAGAACTTTGCCGCTTATCCGGCAGGGTTCTCAGGGTCTTTTTTGCTTATTGCTCAGTCTGTACTTGGAACGGCTTTTCCGGCAGTTTCAATTTGTTTGGCAACCATATTTTCCAATTCCCCCGTAATCGTTGCACAATTTGCAACACGATAATTCCAGAAGTAAGAAACGCCTTCACACTCCTCAACGGACAAATCGCTGTTGACCAAAAGCAGTCGGTCGGAGGTTACTTTCAGCTTTTCGCACAGAGCAGCATATTTTCCATAATCAATGCTTCGGCTGGACGATTTGGCTTCCACCCAGAAGAATTTTCCGTTGATGGAAAACGCAACATCCAGTTCATGCGTGCTCCCTGCGGATGCCGCTTCTGAAAGAATCACATTGGAGCAAAGCGAAACTTCTGCGCCCTGCTCCTCCTGATAGCGATTCAAAATCTGCTGAACCTGATGCTCCACAAAAAGTTCCAGCCACTTCCCGCTCAGGAAATGCCGGACAGTCTCATTTTGCGCAAGCTCATAGACGATATTCTGCGGATAGATCACAATGGATGCAAAAAGTCCCATTTTATCCCACGTCTGAGCGATTTCCGAAAGTGTGGCAAACGAATTCTTGGAAGTACCCTTTGGGATACGAAACGAAAAAGAGCCGTCACTCTGCATATGTGTCCGAATAAACTGCAAGAAATCCACCACTACCGGGTCGCAAAGAGCTTCGCCTGTTTTCCATGCCATCCGCTGAACGGCAATCGGCGGAAGTTTTTTCGGTACGACCTGCTGAACGATTCTATACCCACAGCGTTCCAGATGCTCCAATGCGGTCAAAGGCTTCGGAGGGATTTTTTCTTTAACTTCGGACTTTTCTGCACCGGATGTATTCTCAGTCAGATAGTTAAACTTCCATCCGTATTCCCAAGCAGGCGAACGGGTCAACACACCAACTGCATGAAATCCGCTGTCCGGTTCCTCCATCGGAAATGTGATTTTGTTCTTTTGGATATTGATTTGGAGCGTTTTATTTTTCAGCGCTATCTGATAAGCGTCAAGAAGGAATTCCTTTCCCTTATATGTCAGCTCACTGGAACTATTTGCAGAAAGGCCAGCATTTTTTGCCAAAGAGAGAAGCAGACAGGTCGCTTTGGGCAGCTCAAGGATATGCTCCATCTGCGCAGCGTCCGGAATCACTTCCGCATTTGCGTTATCGGGCTGCGGCAATTCGTCTGCCGGAGTCTCCTTTGCTGGTGCAGAAACTTCGGGTGTCATTTTTGAAGCAGCCTCAGATTTTCCAGACTTGGGCAAAGGTTTCGGCTCCGTATAGACCTCAGCAATAAATAATTCATAGGAATCGATGCACGAAAGTTTTCCTGCCGCTGCAAGTCCCACATAAATCGCAGCCGCCCGTGAGGAATCGCCATAATACTTTTTAGAATCCGCTGCGGCAGCAATATCAGAAAAAGCATTATATCTGCTCAGCGGCTCCGCCTTTTCCGGGAACTGCTTCAACGCACGGCAGTAGAGCCACTCAAAGAACGAATCCATGTACGGCTCTGTCGGATACTCGTTTCCTTCCAGAGAGTAACGTAGCAGCTCTCCACTGGTTCGCAGCCGAGTGTCCTTATGGACTTTGGGTGGCTCACAGGTCAGAAGGTCAGCGAATGGCCCACCATGTTCAAACACTTTGGTGGCTTCAAAAACCGTGCTGATGGGTACATCCTGCGCAACAGAATCCAGATGCAGCAAAAGCCGCAGAGAAGAAACAGCTTCACCCTCCGGCTGAACGGATGCAGAGCTGACTTCCAGAATCGAAACATCAGGGTCTGTTGTATGGACGGCATCATGGACGGCACGGATATTCTGCCGCTTGCTGCCTTTTATCCATGTGAATGTCACCGGCTGTTCTCTGCAATAGGGATAGCCGGATATGGGAAAACAAATGGTTCGTGTTGCCATGAACACCTCCAACTTTTTAGGACAAACAAGTTTATGTAAATCAAGTATAGCACAATCCCGGATGTGCTGCATAGCACTATTTTCTGCTTCCGGGAATCCATCTGTGCAAAAAGTGCCGATACCACAGGCATCGGCACTCAGATTCATATAGAAAACCACAAGCTATGCTTGTGGAAGAAAAGAGCCGTAGCGTTGAAACGGTAGAAAAAGAACCTCCTTTTGCTATAATTAGAAGCGGGTAACGCCAACCGCATACTAAAGCAAAAGGAGGTTCATCCATATGGACGAGAAAAGTTTATCACATACGAGCTGGAATTGCAAATATCACATAGTGCTAGTACCGAAATATCGCAGGAAAGTGATATACGGAAAGCTAAGAAAAGATATTGGAAAAATACTAAGGAGACTATGCGATTACAAGCATGTAGAGATAATAGAAGCACACGCGATGCCAGACCATATCCATATGCTTGTGTCGATACCGCCCAAACTTGCCGTAGCAGATTTCATGGGGTATCTCAAAGGGAAGAGTACACTCATGATATTCGAGCGACATGCAAACCTAAAATACAAATACGGAAGGAGAGTGTTCTGGGCGAAAGGATATTACGTAAATACAGTAGGTGGAAATGAAGCCAAGATCCGCAAATACATTCAGGAACAAGAGTTCAACGATCAGATGTGCGACCAGTTGAGCTTCAAGGAATACGAAGATCCATTCAAGAATGTAGCTGACTTCGATGATGACGATTCGCCAGAAGTGCCTACAGATAGTATAAGAAAGTAAAAGCGACGTCAGTGTGCGGTTGATGTCGCTCATTGTGCGCCTTTAGGCGCGGCTGGTATTATGGCCCCTATGGGGCCGTTCTGCAAACCCCGCGTTTTCACGCGGGGTTATGATTAAAAAGCATTTTTCAAAAATGTGCAGCCTGCATCCACTGGATGCAGAACACAAGGGGTTTGGGCACAGCCCAACAAGCATTTTGAATTTGATTTTTAGAAATCGGATTCAAAAATTGCAAGTTGGTACCAGCTTGCACTGCTTGCCACAACAATGCGTCCTTTTTGTCCGCAATTTGTAATTTTCAGATTGGAGAAAAACGCCATGGCAAAGACGAAGGCTGAAGAAAAAGCTCTCAACCTTGATTAGATTTTGTTTAACTGCCGGGATTATCTGCGCGCTGCGCGCAACTCCGGCTCGTTCTTTGAAAAGCGTGATAGCAGCTTCTGTGAGCCGCCCAGCACATCCAGCCCACGGTCATCGTACAAATGGTAGAGGAACGGCCCCGGCCCAGCCAGATAGACGCTGGACACAAAGCCGTTCCAGCCGCCGATGTCCCCCAGAATGATTTCCCGAAGAAGCAGCTCTGGTTGAAAGCTGATCTTGCTGAGATCCCAGTAAAACTGCACTTGTGCATGGGTATCCCCATCTTCATCCTGCTCTGTGGCCGAAAGTTGTTCATCGGGAACTGGGAGGCCCACTCGCTGCCGGATAACGGTCAGCAGGGACTCGGCGGGTTCTTCATCGGGATACCCGTCGATCCGCAGAAGGTCCGGCACCGCCGGAAGTGCCCGATAGATCGCGGCGGCTCGGTCCAGCGCCCCCTGAACATAAGCGGGGTTGGTTTTCAGCTTCGCCGCACGCCTATCCAGATAGATTGGTTCCTCCCCGCCGATCTTAAAACGAATGCCCACCGGTGCATGGTAGAACAGAGGGTGTTCCAGCCCAGCCATGCCCAGATCATGTAAAATGTGTTCAAACCGCTTTGCCAGCATGGTATCCCTCCGTTCTCATGTCATTTCATACAGCAGAGCAGCATCGCCCTGCACCAGTTCCAGATGGGAGCGCAGCGTATTAAGCCCGCTTTGCACCGCCTCGGTGGGCAGGTCCCAGTCCGGGGCAATTTCAGCGGCCAGTTCCGGGAGGTCCTGCTCCTGCAGAGCTGCCAGCAGTTTAGACGCCAGCTCTCCCTCCAGCAGAGCGCAGTCCAGGGTGTCCTCCGTCTGGGGCGCAGGAAAACGGACATCCAGATCCAGCTCGTACTCACACCAGTCCCAGATGAACATATAGACCGCGCCGGAGCAGTCGCCGTTGGACAGCTCCTGCCGTCGGCCGTTTTTGAGCAGATAAAAGGATGCGATCTGTGACATGGTGATTCCTCCTCACCGAAATTATGTTTCCTCTAACGAATCGATTATTTCCTGTAATTCAAAAAGAGCATCTTCTGCCTGGCGTCCTGTTTCCTCGCTCCAATACCGATTTCCACCAGCCAGCTGGTCAATCAGATTGAACATAGCAACTGCATCGGGAATAGGGATCGCTCCTGCTGCCTTCCATGCTGGTTGATTTTCAAGAAGATAGGCTTTTATTTTTCCAAACAACTGCACCTGAAATGTGTTATTACAACGCAGTTCTACCAAAAAACCGTCTTCACCTTGGACAATATCCGAAAAATTCATGCTGCACAATTCTCCTAACCCTCGTTATTCTCTGTCCATCAGCCCTTCTGCCTGCATCCGGGTCACATAGAAGGCCCGCACCCAGTCCAGCTCCTGCTCCATGGATTCCTCCAAAGCCAGCAGGCGGCGCTTTCCCAGCCTACGGTCCAGAAGGGAGAAGATACGGACGAGGGGATTCTCGCTGACAAGGCTTTGCTCAATGCTCTGGTTGTCAAATTTGTGAAACGCCTCATAGAAAAAACCGTTGTCAAAACAGCCGTCGTTCAGCGTCCCTTCATGGGCCAGCCGGAAAGGGGTTTTCGGGTCATCTTCTCCAACGCCCTCACGCCGCAGGGCCTGATATCTGTTCCAGTAGTTCTGTTCATAGGCATAGTAGTTGCTTCGCAACACCTCCACGCCGTCCAGTCGAATGGCCGCCCGGCCTGTTTGGTCATGGCTTTCCCAGTAGCTGGTGGCAAAATACTGGATGCGGCCCCGGAGCGCCGGGCACAGGTAATCATTTTCCAGTTTGTTCCGAATTCCGCTCCAAGTTGACATAGGCATCGCCTCCTTTCTGTTGCCGCCTGCAGGTGTTGCACCTGGCACAGGCTTTGCCTTTTGTATTTGAAGTGTTATCCGTTGAATCCGCCGACTTCAATTTTATATTTGCAGTTGACCTCGATACAAACTAAATGTCCCATGAAATAGTCGGGTTCCGCATCCAAATCGATGTAAAAGCCAGTTTCACTTCCATTTACAAATACCGTTACATTGTTTACAAACAGTGCTTTTACAAACTCATCTTCTGAAATCTTCCCATCCGCTTCCAGCGTTCCATCTTCGATCATTTCATTCACGACGTCTATGCAGTCATCGTTCTCATCCAAAAATGCTCGGATAATGGTATCTTTATGGTCATTGACCCAATTTACCTTTTCCAAAACGATATCGCCTATATTTCCCTCTGTGCTCTGAAACTCAAGGAGAACTTTAGTCTTTCTATCCCATACGGTCCATTCTCCAACATGAAAGCCGAGTTTGTGGTCAAATACAAATTCCGTATTTCCCAAAATCATTTTATCCGGCATTTCGACCCTTTTCTTCAAAAACAGTCCCATAATACACCTCCAAAGATTCCAATTGATTGCTCAGTAGGATAACCCATTCGCTTGCTGCTTTTGGAGATACTCCCGGAAGCATTCGATGAACTCCCGATTCCGCTTAGGGACATCGAACCCCTTCCGATGGGGAAAGAACCCATCCCGTTCCACATCGTCCAGCAGCTTGGGCAGATTGGAAAACCGGGTAAAGAACGGCAGAGCATAGTCCTGGATCTGCCCGGAAATCTCCTGGATAGAGCGTTCCCGCTCCAGCAGAGTAGATACCTCATAGCGGGGGAAGTCATCATACCGGTGGGTCAGCCGGGCGATGGAGGTACCCACGATACCATCATAGGTTTCCTCCGTCCCTTCCCGCTCACTGCGCCACCGAGCAATCACCGGGGAACTCACATCGAAGAAGGCAGTAAAAGTGGTGGAGCCAAAGCGGATGGAGGGGGAAAAGTAAAAGGAGAACACAAAGATGCCGTCTTTTTTGTAGATGTCATTTTTGCTCTTGCGGTATTTGTAGCCCAGCGGGATCAAAGGCTCCGCAATCCGCTCACAAGTATACACAAATATTCCCCTTGGTTTTGTTCCCTTGGGAAAATCCTTTTTCTCCATGTTGCCACCTTCCTTCACTTATTTATAGCGCAGTTCTCATCTGCCACGCGGATTTTTCCTTTTTTCAGTGCTCATTGAGATACCTCGCCAATTTCTTCTCCAGCAGTTCTGTCATATCATTGCAGAGTCGCTTTACCTTGTCCTGCTCATGGGCGTAGTACCAGATGGTTTCCTCTCCAGGGCAGAGCAGAAGCTGGTCACCGTCTGCTTCTTTCCAGAACTCGCCCAGCACACAATAACGATTTCCGTGTATGGTCAGCTCGAATAGCCCAGACAACTCAATAATCACACCAGTAGACACATTGATTCCTGCTGTCAACAGGAAAAACTCCCGCACCTGGGCCGGAAGTGCGAAATCCAGCACGCTCTCTTGATTCCCGATCTGCTCCTCCGTGGCGGCAGGCTGGATCTCATCAGTGGAGTCCAGCACCTTTGCCAACGCCTTGGAGAACTTTGGGTATCGGCCAAACAGCTCCGGGTTGTTGGTCTTGAATTCCTTTTGCTTTTCCCGCTGTACTCGCTCCTGCTCTTTGCAGAAAGCGTCCAGCTCGGCCAGATATCGCTCCTGATAGAGATTGCTGGCCTCAAATGCTATACTGTTCTTTTCCAGAATAGCAATGGCTCCCTTTTGGCTGCCAAACAACGGGACCCATTGAAAGCCATGCTGACAGGGCTTTAGTTTCAGATATTCTCCACGGTTAAGCATACTCTCCAGTTCTGCCTCGTGCTCATTCCACCATTCCCGCCAGCTTTCGGGGGTTTCTCGGCCCTCAGCAAGGTCCAGAAGTTTTGTTATCAATGTTTCTTTGTCCATAGGTAAATACTCTCTTTCCCAACCTTAACTTCCACATTACTCGGTAGCACAAAGCTCATTCATTTTTGGAATCAGTAATTTATCCATCCACTGACAAACAATCTCAAAGGTATTTTCAATTTTTTCTTCATTTCCTATATCAGGATATATTTCATTGTCTCTTAAACTGTAAAACAGTGGTTGTGTGTTGATGTCTGGTTTTGCGTAACCATAAGGGTCGTATGGACGAGTGTTGATTATATAGCAAACCTCTATACTTATGCTATCCTTTGTGTTCCCGCCGAATGAGGAAAATGCAATCATATAGGTGAAATTTTTACTGTGCCTCGTAAGCGTTTTATCGGATTTTTTATACTTAAAGCCTAAATGTCCGTACTTTCCTTGCAACTTGCCTCCAAGTATTTGCATTGCTTCGTTAAAGTTCATTGTGCCCCTCCATTTTTCATCGTAAAAATAAATATAGTTCATTTCTCCGTTTCAGGGGCGCAGGAATAGATGCTCATGGCCCCGTAATCGGTGTGCAGGACAAGCTCGCTTTGGGTAAAGGCAAAATTCACCTGCCGCACCACAAAGGGGTCATCAATGGTGGCCAGCAGCTGGCCGCTGCCGGTATCCCACACCTCTATGGGGGAGCTGCCCCGATCATGCTGAACCGCCATCAGTTTGCCTCTTGTCCGTATTGTACAGGTATCCGAAAAACTCAGACCCTGCCGAACAGTAAAGGGAAAAGGATTGGTTGTTTCTTCTCCCGTCTGACTCACATAGAATTTGCCGCCAACAGAGAAGATTTGATCGTCCGGAGAAAAGAATGGATGCCATCTATCGTTTGAGATTATTGTTTTTTCAGCAGACTTCAAGTCAACAATCACATACTCACTCTCAGCGACGCGGTAAACCACCTTAGTTTGCCTGGGAGAGAGCATACCGAAGCAGTAATAAACAAAATTCGGATCCTTTGACTTTTTGCATTTCACA